>Ga0137416_10000830_pt1 | contig 15136 bp, 14 predicted proteins | sample CZODoug3_1_1_16f_FD_108282 | JGI IMG/M metagenome (GOLD analysis project Ga0137416, IMG submission 108282) | Vadose zone soil fungal communities from Angelo Coast Range Reserve, California, USA - CZODoug3_1_1_16fungal (Illumina Assembly) | ecosystem: Environmental > Terrestrial > Soil > Vadose...
CAGATATTTGCCGCGGGCCGCTCCGCGCGCGCGGCAGGCAAGTAGACGTTCCCGCGCGCTCCGGCGCGCCGTGTCCCTCACCCATCAAAATGTGACGTGCAAGTATAGGCGTTGTATCATAAGATAGACAACCTAAGGTAAAGTCGCGCGGCGATGCGCCCGTTGCTGGGGCGATGCCGCGCCTGCCGTTGCGAGAGGGTTGTCATGGAACATCCGCTTCGTGTCGAAGAATTCTCCCCATCCGCGATGTCGCAGCCTGCCGCGGTGGAAATGGCGGCGGCCGATGCGCCGCTCCTCACGAGCGCTGCGGCTACGCTGCCGCCGCTGCCGGACCTTGCCGCGAGTGACGTGCTGTTCCTGCGGCCGCCGGACCCGCGCTACGCCGAATTTCTCCCAGCTGCCAGCAAGCGCAAGCAGTTGAGCCCGGCGCTGCGCGCGGTCTGCAACACCGAACATGCCGTCGCCGTCATGGTCGACTGGGTTCGCAGCAACAATCTGGATTTTGCCGTGCGATGCGGCGGCCATTCCTACGAAGGCTTTTCGCAATCCACCGAAATCGTGATCGATGTTCGCGGCCTGACTACGATCGACATCGACAAGACGGCGGGTCTTGCTACCGTCGGCTCCGGGGTATCGCTGTTCGCACTTTACCAGGCGCTCGCCGCGCAGGGGCTGGCGCTGGCCGCCGGAAGTTGTCCGACGGTCGGCCTATCCGGTCATCTCACCGGCGGCGGCCACGGCCTGCTGGCGCGCTCGCACGGGCTGACCTGCGACAGCCTGCGGCAATCAACCATCATCGACGCGCAGGCGCGGACGCTGCAGGCCAACGCGAATTCCGAGCCGGATCTATACTGGGCCTGCCGCGGTGGCGGCGGCGGAAGTTTCGGCGTTGCCACCGAATTCAAGCTGAACGTCTTCCCGCTCGGGAATGCGCTGGTGTTCGGGGTGTCCTGGAAGCTGTCGCAAGCACATGCCGCGCAACTGTTCGCGGCCTGGCAAGGCTGGGCGCCGAACGCGCCTGCCACGATCACGTCGATCATGAAGGCCGGTCCCGCGGGAAGCGGCCTGATCAGCATGCGCTGTATCGGCCAGTCCGTCGGCACCGAGACCGAGCTGCGCAGCCAACTCCGGCCGCTGACGACGCTGCGAGCGCCGTCGTCGCCGCTGTCGGTCAGTTCGCTCGGCTTCCTCGACGCGGTGAAGCATTTTGCCGGACCGCTCGATTACGAATCCACCCTCTTCAAAGCCAAGTCGGATTACGTGCTGGCGCCGCTCAGTTCCGCCGGAATTGCCGACATGATGGCGGCATTAGCTCCGATAGCTGCCGGCGGCGTGGTGTTGCTGTGCGACTCCTATGGCGGCAAGATCGCCGAAATTGCCGCCGACGCCACCGCCTTTCCGCGGCGCGCTGGCACGCAATACTGCATCCAGTATTTTTCGAGCTGGAGCCGCGCCGCCGATGCATCAGCCCATCTTGCGCAGGTCGCAAACGTGTACGCCGCGATGCGGCCACATATGGTGGGCGCGTCCTACGTGAATTATTGCGATCTCGATCTGCCGGATTACGCCACGGCGTATTGGGGCGATAATCTCGGCCGCCTGGTCGCGGTGAAACAGCAATACGATCCCGACAACCTGTTTCGCCACGCCCAGAGCGTGCCGGTCAGCCTGCCGGCGGTTTGAGCGCGGGCAGGCTCAAAGGGTCTTGAGATATTCGATCAGCGCCTTGCGCTGCTCTGGTGACAGGGCCGGTCCGATACGGCCGAACGCGGCCTTGTCGTCGGTGAATTCGTGCCCCCTGTTCGAGTTTCCGCGAATCGAGGTGTCGAATTCGAAACCGTTGGTGAGCTTGTCGGTCTTGTAACCGAGCTTCACGGGATCATACTCGCGGTTGCCGAGATAGAACTTCGCAGGCCGATCCTTCGGCGGTCCCAGCAGCGCGTCGACGGTTGGAACCGAACCGTTATGGAGATAGGGCGGCGTCGCCCAAACACCGTTGAGCGGGCGGACCTTGTAAGCAAGCTCGGCCCGGATCTCGTTGGGCATATTTCCGTCGATGCGCTGCCGATCCTGGCCGCTCAGGGGCGGCTTCTGCTGGTCGTACAGGTAATTGACGGTCTTCGTGACTACATCGCCGAGGGCGAAGCCGAATCCGGTCTGATTAATTCCGAGATTTGAGGGAAGCGCGACTTTTCGGTTGAGCATATCCGCCGCCTGGGCGGAATCGGTGCCGACATGCTTAATTGGGATGTTTTCGATCTTGAGGATCGGCTGGCCGGCCTGGTTGGTCGTCCACCACTCCTTGTTACTGAAGTCGAAGAAGGCTTTGCTTGTGACCGGCGGCCGGTGACATTCCTGACAATGCACCTTGTAGAGTTCGCCGCCCTGGGCGGCCAGAGTCGCGTCGATCGGAGGCAGAATATCGCCGGGCCATTTCGGCGATTTCAGGCCGGAAAAGCCTTTTTCCGCGCTCGGCGGATCGCCGGCGATCATTTGCTCCATTTCATCGAGCGTATCCACCCTCACGCTCGATTTGAACAGGCCCCTCGACGGGTCGGTCAAATTGAGCTCCGCCGATACGCCGAGGGATTCGCCGGCATTGCGCACCATCGGCTGCATGATGGAGCCGTTATACTGGACCCAGTCGAACCACGGCGTGTTCCAGATCCGCGGGTAATGCACCGGCGCTGAAGAGCCCGCGTAGTTTTCCGGCTTGTTCAGGTCCTGTGAAAACACCTGATTGCCGATCCGGTTGAGCGCGTCGAGCCGTCCGTAGCCTTCCTCGATGCTTTGGGAAGCGACGGTCTGCTCGAGACCCTGCACTGCCTTATATTGGTTCAGGACCTGGCCGAGCTGGTATTTCAGCGTCTCACGCTCGTCGACCGTCGAGTCCGGTCCCAGGATGCGGTCGGCGAACCGGCTGAAGCGGCCCGGCACAACTCGCGTGAAGAGCAGCGCCACGCCCATTCCCTGCTTCAACTTGAAGAGATCGGTGAGCGCAGGCCCGCCGTCGATGATGACGGCGGTGTCCTTGTAGGTGAACCGTCCAGTATGACAGCCCGCGCAGGTCAAGCCGACGCCGGTCATATCCTGCTTGTTGCTTGGGTTTCGCCAGGGCGCGCCTGACGGATCGGACATCGGGCCGCCCTGCGCGAAGCCGATCGGAAGCGCTTTCTTGCCGGGGATGATGGTATCCGGAATGAAGCCGTAGCGATCGAGGTAGGCCGGGTCGCTGAGGAGGTCGACGGAGGTCAGCGAGATGACTGGCTGCTCCAGCGCCATGAACCACTCATAGGGAATGCCGAAGGTCCGCGTTCCCTGGTCGGCGTGATAGAACCAGCTCAGTTTGTCCTTGCTGACATTCTGGTCGAGCCAGACGGTTTTCTTTGGCTGCGGATACTCCGCGATCTTGACGTGAAGGCCGTCCCAGAGTTGTGTGATGTCGTCCTTGAAATAAGCGATGACGCTGATGCCGACAGCCAATACGCCGATTTTGATGATCGTCCTGCGACGCATTGCCCGCCCCCGATTCGCGCTCCGTAAATTCGATATACGCGCGATCTTAAAAAACCGCCAAGGACCGTTTCGCCTTTGGCGTGTATCAAATATGCTGCCATCCTATAGTGGTGGTGTCGGGCTGTCCATCAAGGCAAAATGTCTGTGCTGATGTGAGCTATTTCACTAAACGCGCCGCAAGGTTCGTGATTCGTTTGCGCGGCCCGGACCGGGAAGCTAGAACCCGGAAAGAGCCAAGCCTCAAGGGATCGCCGGTTTGAACGCCGTCAACGCACAAGCTCGCAGGATCGAGACCGCGGACCAGGCCTCCGTCTCCGCGTTGTTGTTGCGGCCGCTTCAGGCGCGCGCCTGTTACGTCTTTGCCCATGGCGCGGGCGCCGGCATGACCCATCCTTCGATGGAAACCATTGCCGCGGGCCTTGCCGAGCGCGGCATCGCGACGCTGCGCTATCAGTTTCCCTATATGGAGAAGGCCAGCAAGCGGCCCGATCCGCCGGCGGTTGCGCATGCCACGGTGCGCGCCGCGGTAGCGGAGGCCGCGCGATGCTGCGTCGGATTGCCGCTGGTCGCGGGCGGCAAATCGTTCGGCGGACGCATGACGTCGCAGGCGCAGGCGATCGCGCCGCTGGCTGGGGTGCGGGGACTGGCGTTCCTGGGCTTTCCGCTGCATCCGGCCGGAAAACCTTCCAGCGACCGGGCCAAACATCTCGCCGATGTGCATATCCCGATGCTGTTCCTGCAGGGAACGCGCGATGCGCTCGCCGAGCTGAAGCTGCTCGAGCCCGTCGTCAAAGGCCTCGCAGCATCGGCGACGCTGCATCTGGTGAAAGATGCCGATCATTCCTTCCACGTGCTGGCGCGCTCGGGCCGCAACGACCGCGAGGTGACGGCTGAGGTGCTGGACGCGTTCGCGGCGTGGGTCGCTGCGATCGTGTGATCCTCAGCCTGAAGCCTGGCCGCCATAAATCTTGTCGCGCAGCCGGCGCATCCCGGAAAGCCAGCGTTCCCGGCTCGAGGCCTTGCGCTGCACGTATTCTTGCACCTGCGGATGGGACAGAATCAGGAATTGTTCGGCTGCCATCGCCTCGATCACCATGCGCGCCACTTCGGGCGCCTGCAGCACGCCATCGACCCGCGCGGCGCTGGGGCCCGGCGTCGTCATGCCGGTCTGCACCGATTGCGGACACAGCACCGAGACGCGGATGCCGCGGTCGCCATATTGGATGGCGAGATGCTCGGCGAGCGCGATCGCCGCGTTCTTGGTGACGCCATAGGGCATGGAATTCAGCGACGCCAGCAGGCCCGCCGCGGACGCCGTGTTCAGCAGATAGCCGGAGCCGCGCGCCAGCATGCCCGGCACCAGCGCGCGCGCCGCGAAGACGTGGCTCATGACATGAACCCGCCAGCTCGCATCCCAATCGGCATCGGACGCGGCCTCCTGTCCCTTGCGCGAAAGGCCGGCGTTGGAGAAGAACACGTCGACCGCGCCATATTTGGCTTCAGCCGCCGCGATCAACGCCTTGATGTCTTCTTCCAGCCCAACGTCCGCGATCACGGCCAGGCCATCGATGTCGCCCGCGACCTTCGCCAGCTGTTCGCGGGAGCTTTTCAGGTCGGCCACCACCACGCCGCGTGCGCCGGCTTGCGCATAGGCGCGCGCGACCGCTGCGCCAATCCCGCTCGCGCCCCCGGTGACGACGCAGACCTTGCCTTTGATGTGCATGTTCTTGGTTCCTTGAGAAACTAGCCGCGGTGAATTTAGGCCGTATTTGTCGTCATTGCGAGGAGCGCAAGCGACGAAGCAATCCACTCTTTCTTTGCGCAGCAAGATGGATTGCTTCGCGGAGCCTGTCATCGGGCGCGCATTCGCGCGACCCGTTGGCTCGCAATGACGGCCTCAGGGTGAGGCGCTCAGCCCTGATAAGGCCCCTTGTCGCGCGCCTGACGGATCGCGAGCGCGGCCATCAGATCGATCATCGGCGTCGGCAGGTTAGCTGCCCGCGCAAAGGCAGCGGGCGCGCGCACCAGCACGTCGATCTCCATGGCGCGGCCGAGTTCAAAGTCCTGCAGGATCGACGGCTTGTGGTCCGGCGCGGGTCCGGTGCGGGTGACGCGCTTGACCTCGGGAATATAGTGTTGGGCGATGCTGTTGGCTTCATCCAGCAGGCGCGGAATGACATCGCGCAAGGCCGGATCGTCGCGCACCGCGCGCGCGGTCTGCCCGGTCAACAGGCACAGCACCGACATCGACATGTTGGTCAGAAGTTTTGACCAGATCGTCTCCCTGATCTGCGGAACCTCAGGCGATTCGATCGAAGCCGCATCGAGCGCGGCGCGCAGCCGCACGATCCGCTCGCTGGCGCGGTCGTCGCATTCGCCGATCACGAGCCGGTTGCTGTCGAGCGAGAGATTGGCGACCACGCCGGGCGCGACGACCTCGTTGGAGGAAAAGATCACCCCGCCGATGATGCGCGCTTTGGGGACCGCGGCGCGCAGGGCCCCGCCGGGATCGAGGAAAGTGAGGTCGGGAACATCAGGATGATGTTGCGGCAGGCCGAGATCGTACCACCAGGGAATGCCGTTCTGGGCGAACACCACCGCGGTATTTTCGCGCAGCAGCGGCGCAAGCCCGGTCGCGAGCGCGCCGATGCCGGTCGCCTTCAACGTGCTGATGACGACATCCTGCGGGCCGAGCGTGGCCGGATCGTCGGAGGCCCTGACGGCAGCCTTGAACTCGGCGTCTCCGACCCGCAGCGTCAGGCCTTTGGCCCTGACGGCCTCGAGATGCGGCCCGCGCATCACGCAGGACACCTCGTGCCCGGCCAGTGCCAGCCGTACCGCAAAATGGCTGCCGACCGCGCCAGCGCCAAAAATGCATATTCGCATGGGAGGTGAGGTTCCTGTCGGGAGGGTAACGGCTGAAGCGCCAGTTTCCACAAGCTTGCACGAGAGCGCAACCGGTCATGCGGTTTGCGCCACCGGCCCGGCGGAAAGTGATAGATCAATGCGGGCGGTCTTCAGCCTATGGTCCGGCATCAAATATCGCCCGAGAGGAAATCGTCCATGTCCGCCAATCCAGTGCTGTGGGACCTCGATCAACGGGGTGTCGCGACGGTCACGCTGAACCGCCCGGAGGTCAACAACGCCTATGATGCCGGCCTGATCGGTGGCGTGCTGTCGGCGATGGACGAACTCGGCAAAAAACCTGCGCTTCGCGTCGTCGTGCTGAAAGGCAATGGCAAGCATTTTCAGGCCGGCGCCGACCTGAAATGGATCAACGGCGTGCGGCCGAAATCGCCTGCCGAGAACGACGCGGTCTCAAAGGCCACGTTCGAAGCGGTGCAGCGGCTCAACACACTGCCGATCCCGACCGTGGCGCTGGTTCAGGGCGGCTGCTTCGGCGGCGGCACCGGCGTGATTTCCGCCTGCGACGTGGTGATTGCGGCCGACAATGCGCTGTTCTCGATCACGGAAGTCCGCTGGGGACTGACTGCCGCGATCATCATCCCGCAATTATGCGACGCCATCGGCGTCCGCCAGGTCCGCCGCTATGCGCTGACCGGCGAGCGGTTTGGCGCGCAGGACGCGCGCCGCATCGGTCTCGTGCACGAGGTGGTGCCGCTCGGCGAGCTGGAGAGCGCAGGCGCCAAAGTTGTCGAGCAATTGTTGGCCAACGGCCCCGAGGCGCTGGCCGACACCAAGGCGCTTGCAATGGAAAGTTCCTTTGGCGGAATGAGCGTGAACGACGACGCCTATGCGCGCCTGGTCCGGATGCATTCGGCGAGGCGCCAGACGAGCGAGGCCTCGGAGGGCCTCGCCTCATTCGCCGAAAAACGCGCGGCGAAGTGGGGAGGCAAGTCATAATTTCGCGATGCCGCTCAACACCCCCGGCAGATGCTGTGGAGACTCTTGTAGACCTCGTCGTCGTCGCGCCGCATCTGCTGCAGCGCCTCCATCGGCTTGGTGTCGAAGGTCTGCTCGGGCTTGCGCTTGGCGGCGAGTGCAATGGCCTGACGCTCGTAACAGGCTTCCCGCTCGGCCTTGGCCTGGATGAACCGGCACTGCTCGACCTCGGCCAAAGCGGGAGCCACGCCGATCATCAGGCCAAGCAGAATGGAAACCAGGATTTTCAACGTCGTCGGTCCTTTGCCCCATTTTCCCAGTTTCGCGCAACGGGAGCAACATCAGGCTTGCACGCCAGAACGCAATCTCGTCGCCCGGGTCTGCGGTGTTGCCACGGGTGCGCCGTTTTGGGTCCTCGCATAGTCTGCTAATCCCTTGCCGCGATAGCCAAAGTCCTCGACCCGGGGCATGATGGCTCGCTCATATCCGGGAACCAAGCCTTGCCCCGCAAAACCATCGAAGAATCTGCACGACAGGTGCCCATCTACGGCGAATATGAAGTCACAGTCCTTGGCGGCGGACCGGCCGGGATCGCGGCCGCGGTCGCAGCGGCGCAAGCAGGAAGGCGTACGCTGCTGATCGAGCGTTACGGTTTCCTCGGCGGCATGGGGACGGCCGCGGGCGTCACGAATTTTTGCGGGCTGCACGCCAATGTCCATGGCGAGATGCATCGGGTGGTGCGGGGGATCGCGTCCGATCTGCTTGCGCGGATTGATCGTCTCGGCGGGCTGAATGCGCCGCATCTGATCCTCGGCAAGATCTTTGCGCAGGCCTATGACACCGCGGCCTACAAGATCGCGGCCGACGATCTGCTGGCCGCTCACAAGGTCGACATTCTCTTCCATGCGCTCGGCGCCGGCGTGGTGATGGGTGACGGCAAGCGCATCAGCGCGCTGATGGTCGAGACCAAAGCCGGCCGTCAGGCGGTGCGATCGGACATTTTCATCGATTGCTCCGGCGATGGCGATCTCGCGGCCTGGGCCGGCGCGCCGTTTGAGGTCGGCGACAATGCCGGCAGCATGTTGTACCCCTCGATGATGTTCCGCCTCAACGGCATCGACCCGGACAAGGCCGGCGAAGCGTGGCGGACGATTCCTGCGCTGATGGAAAAGGCGGAGGCTGCCGGCACGCATCATTTTCCGCGCAAGGCCGCGATCGTGCGGCCGCAGCGCCACGGCATCGAATGGCGGGTGAACTTTACGCAAGTTTCGCGCCGCGACGGCACCGCGGTCAATGGTCTCGATCCCGATGATATGACGCGCGGCGAGATTGACGGCCGCCGCCAGGCGGTTGAGGCCTTCGAGTTCCTGCGCACGGTGCCGGGATTTGAGAATTCCTACATCGTCGACCTGCCGCCGCAGCTCGGCATCCGTGAAACGCGCCGCGTGGTCGGCGGCTATATGTTGAGCGGCGACGACGTGCTCGGCTGCGCCTCGTTTGACGACGCCATCGGCGTCAATGGCTGGCCGATGGAATCCCACGTCGCCGGCGACGTGATCTTCAAGTTCCCGCCGATCCCGGAGTCGCGCGGATTCAACGAATTGCCGTATCGCATGCTGGTCCCTGCGGGCGTCAACAATCTCCTGATGGCCGGGCGCTGCGCCTCGATGACCCATGACGGTCAGTCGGCGGCGCGGGTTTCCGGCGCCTGCTTTGCGATGGGGGAGGCGGCGGGATCGGCTGCTGCGCTGGCGCTGTCGGGCAATACGATTCCACGCGACATCGCGGTCGAAAAGTTGCAACAAGCGTTGAAAGCGCAGGGCGCCTTTATCGGGCGGGATCAGAAGGTGCCCGAGGGGCTCTAGGAATCCCAAGGGCCTTAACAAGGGCCGTAAGAATAATGACGGAGGAAACGGGATGAGGAGGTTGTTGCGGCTCGCATTGGCGGGACTGCTGGCAGTTGTGGCGATCGGAATCGCCCGCGCCGATGACGCGCTGAAGGCGAAGATCGGCGTGCTCAGGCTGTCGTCGTCGGCGCCGGTGTTCATCGCGCAGGACAAGGGCTATTTCCGCGACGCCGGCCTCGATGTCGAGTTGAAATTCTTCGACGCGGCGCAGCCGATCGCGGTTGCCACCACCTCGGGCGATGTCGATTTCGGCATCACCGCGTTTACCGCAGGGCTCTATAACCTCGCCGGCAAGGCTACGCTGAAGGTGATCGGCGGCATGAGCCGCGAAAAGGCCGGCTATCCCCTGATCGGCTATTTCGCCAGCAACAATGCCTATGCCGCCGGCTTGAAGACGCCGAAGGATCTGGCCGGCAAACGCGTGGCGGTGACACAGGTCGGCTCCAGCTTCCATTATTCGCTCGGCCTGCTCGCCGACAAATATGGCTTCAAGCTCTCCGAGGTGAAGGTGCTGCCGTTGCAGTCGCTCTCCAATGCCGCCGCCGCGCTGAAGGGCGAAACCGTCGATGCCGCGCTGCTGCCGGCCTCGACGGCGCGGACGCTGATGGATTCAGATGGCGCAAAGTTGCTGGGCTGGGTCGGCGACGAGACGCCATGGCAGTTAGGTGCGGTGTTCGCGTCGCCGAAGACGCTGACCAACAATGCGCTGGTGACCAGACTGCTGGCGGCGCTGGTGAAGGCGGATCGTGAGTATCACGACGTCGTTCTGGCGTCGGTCAAGGACGGCAAGGCAGGGATCAACGAACAGACCAAACCGCTGCTCGACATCATCGCCAAATACACCAATCTGCCGGTTGAGCAGGTGGTCGGCAATTGCGCCTATGTCGATCCCGACGGCAAGCTCGACGTCAAGAACGTCGCCAACCAGATCGGCTGGCTGCAGGCGCAGGGTTTTGTCGACAAGGGATTCGATGCCGACGCGATCGTCGCGAAAGAGTATGTGAAGCCGGATTAGACCGTCATTGCGAGCCAACGGGTCGCGCGAATGCGCGCCCGATGACAGGCTCCGCGAAGCAATCCATAGCGCGGCAAAATGGATTGCTTCGTCGCTTCGCTCCTCGCAATGACGAGTCTAGACATGGCGGATCTGAAACAGAGCACTCGATGGACCTGATCTCAGACCAAATCAGCCACCGCTTCGGGGCGCTCGACGTGCTCGACAACGTGTCGTTCACGGTACGGTCGGGCGAAGTGGTCGCGATTGTCGGGCCCTCCGGCTGCGGCAAGAGCACGCTGCTGTCGATCCTCGGCGGGCTGCTGCGGCCGACCACGGGCGCGGCCGAATTGCGCGGCGCGCCACCGGCCGACAGCCTCAACCCGCTGACCTTTGTGTTCCAGGATTTTGCGCTGCTGCCGTGGTCGACGGTGGCGGAGAACGTGGAATTTCCGCTGCTGCATACCGCACTCGGCGTCGCCGAGCGCCGCGCCGTGATCGACGACGCGCTGCGCCGCACCGGTTTGTCGGATTTCCGCGGCACCTATCCCAAGCAATTATCCGGCGGCATGCGCCAGCGCGTCGGCATTGCGCGGGCGTTGGCGGTACGGCCCGCGATCCTCCTGATGGACGAGCCGCTGTCGGCGCTGGATTCGCAGACCCGCGAATTGCTGATGGAGGACTTCGTCCGCCTGCTCGCCGATGGCGCGATGGGCGCGGTCTATGTCACGCATAATCTCGAAGAAGCGGTTCGGCTTGCCGACCGCATCGTGGTGCTGTCGCGGCGGCCGGGGCGTGTCCGCGAGGTCGTCACCATCCCGATGACGCGCGATGAGCGTGGCGCGATCGATGCCCGTGGCAAATTGCTGGCGCTGCAGAACGAATTGTGGTCGCTGATCCGCGAGGAGGCGATCGACGCCGAGCGCGAGGTCCAGCATGCTTGACCGCGCGACGCCGGAAACGCAACAGGACGATACCGAGGCCCAGCCGCGGCCGGTCAAATTTCGCGGTGCCGGCTTCACCCCGGCGACGAGCCGCTATGCCGGCTGGATCGCGCTCGCGCTGGTGATCGCGCTGTGGCAACTGGCAGGCACCGCGGGTTGGGTCAATCCACTGTTCCTGCCGGCGCCGTCGGCGATCGCGGCCGCGATCTACAAGCTCGCGCTATCAGGCGCGCTCTGGCAGCAACTGTCCTGGTCGATCATGCGGATCGGCGCCGGCTGGGTGCTCGGCACCGCCGCCGGCATCCTGATAGGCTTTGCGATCGGGTTGTCGACCCTGGCGCGCGGCGTCGGCATCACCTTTATCTCGGCGCTGTTTCCGATCCCGAAGATCGCGCTGCTGCCGCTGTTGATCCTGTGGCTCGGGATCGGCGAGGAGCCCAAGATCGCGACCATTGCGCTCGGCGTGTTCTTCTCCACCGCGATCTCGGTCTATAGCGGCGTCGATGCGGTACCACGCAATCTGATCCGGATGGCGCAGAGTTTCAACGTGCCGTTCCACTTAATCGTGCGGCGGGTGATCTGGCCCGGCGCGCTGCCCTCGATCCTCGCCGGCTTCCGCATCACCGCCTCCGTTGCGCTGTTGTTGGTGGTGAGCGCCGAGATGATCGGCGCGCAATATGGCATCGGCGCCTTCGTGCTGCAGGCCGGCAATCTGATGCAGACCGATCAGCTCTTGGCCGGCGTCGTGATCCTGTCGCTGTTCGGGCTGGTGGTGGGGAGGTTGATCAATTGGCTGGAGACACGGCTATTGCACTGGCGGTGAAAGTTCTCCCGTCATTGCGAGGAGCGTAGCGACGAAGCAATCCACACTTTCTATGCGGCACGATGGATTGCTTCGCGGAGCCTGTCATCGGGCGCGCATTCGCGCGACCCGTTGGCTCGCAATGACGATTCTGGGTCTGCGTTCTCGCCTCACGCATTGCCGCGGTCTTCGCGGAACAGATCGAGCTTCTGCTGCACTGGGCGGTCGGAGAAAGAGAACAGCACCGAATCCGCTTCCGCCTCGTGGGTGACCCAGTGCCAGCTCGGCACCACGAACAGATCGCGCGGGCCCCACTCAAAGGTCTGCTCGCCGATCCGGGTGCGGCCACGGCCCTCGATCGCGGCAAACACGGTGGCGTCGGTGGAACGATAGCGCGCGGTCTTGAATCCCTTGGGCAACAGCTGGATGAAGGTGCCGATGGTCGGCATCGCGAAATCGCCGGTTTCGGGGTTGGAGAATTTCAGTTTCAGCCCGTGGCAGGCATCCCACTCGCCGCTCGCCTTGGCCTGTTCCAGCGCCTCACGGGTATAGCTGTAGGGATAGTTGAAGATCGGCGAGGTCTTCGAGGTCCGCTTACCGTCGACCGGCAGCAGATTGTGGCCGTAGCGGGCAAAACTGTCGCCGGCCGGTTTTGTGACTTTCTGCTGGTCCTCGTTCGATCCTTCGGCAAAAGAGGCATCGAAGAACTGCACCATCGGGATGTCGAGCCCGTCGAGCCAGAACATTGGCTCGTTGGTCTCATTGGAATGGTCGTGCCAGGTCATCGACGGCGTGATGACGAAATCGCCGGGTGCCATCGCGGTGCGTTCGCCGTCCACGGCGGTATAGGCGCCCTGGCCTTCGAGCACGAAGCGCAGCGCCGACTGGCTGTGCCGGTGTGCCGGCGCAACATCGCCGGGGATCACCATCTGCACGCCGGCAAACAGCGAGGTGGTAATTTTTGACTGGCCGCGTAGGCCTGGATTTTCCAACACCAGCACCCGCCGCTCGGCTTCCTTGGCGGTGATCAGCTTGCCCGCTTCGGTCATGTAGTCGCGAATCTGGTCGAACTTCCACAGATGCGGACGGCAGGCGCTCTTCGGTTCCGGCGTGATCAGGTCGCCCATCACGTTCCAGAGAGCGGAAAGATTCTGGCCGTCGATCTTTTGGTAGAACGCCTCGCGTTCCGGGGTCTTCTGCACGGTTTCCATGGCAAGCCTCCCATCGTTCTTGTTCTAATTGACAGCATACTTACTATATGGATAGCGTCAACGGCGGCCGACAAGGCAAACGAGAAATTTACAGGGAGGTTCCGATGAAGCTGCACGGCTATTTCCGCAGCAGCGCGTCATACCGGGTCAGGATCGCGCTGAACCTGAAGGGCCTGACCGCTGAGCACCTGCCGCATCACCTTCGCAAGGGCGAACAGTGCGCTCCGGCCTATCTTGCGATCAACCCGCAGGGGCTGGTGCCGACGCTCGAGAACGATGCGGGCGCCATCCTTACCCAGTCGCTTGCCATCATCGAATGGCTGGACGAGATCCATCCCGCGCCGCCGCTATTGCCGAAGGAGCCGCTGCGCCGCGCCAAGGTCCGTGCGTTTGCGATGGCGCTCGCCTGCGACACCCACCCGGTGCAGAACCTGAAGGTGCTGGCACGGCTGCGCCAGCTTGGTCTGGCTGAGGACAAGGTGACGGAATGGGCGGCGTGGGCCAATTGCGAGGGGCTCTCGGCCTGCGAGACCCTGATCGCCGGCGAGGCAGGCCCGTTCTGCTTCGGCGACAAGCCGACCATCGCCGATCTCTGTTTGGTGCCGCAGCTCGCCAATGCGCGGCGTTTCGGCGTCGATGTGTCGGCCTATCCGCGCCTGCTGAAGGCCGAAGCCGCCGCCAAGGCCACCAAGGCGTTCGCCGATGCCGCTCCGGACAGGCAGCCCGATGCCGAGTAAGCCCAAACCGATCACCATGGACGCGGTCTACACCGCGCCCGGCTATCTGTTCCGCCGGATGCAGCAGATCGCGGTCGCGATCTTTGTCGAGGAATGCAAGGCGCATGATTTGACGCCGGTGCAATATGCGGCGCTGGTCTCGATTCATACCCATCCCGGCATCGATGCGACGCGGCTTTCCGCCGTGATCGCCTTCGATCGCTCCACCCTCGGCAATGTGATCGAGCGGCTGGAGACGAAATCATTGATCGAGCGCAAGCCGGGACGCGAGGACAAGCGCGTCAAGCTGCTCCATCTCACCAAATCAGGCACAGCGCTGCTGCGCGATATCGTGCCTTCGGTCGAAAGGGCGCAGGCGCGGATGCTGCAGCCGTTAAAACCCGCCGACCGCAAGACGTTGCTGGCGCTGTTGACGCAGCTCGTCGATCTCAACAATGAGGCCTCGCGGGTGCCGCTGCGCGCCGAGGACGCGCTCGAACATCTCGGAAAGTCAGGCTGATGGCGGCGGCGGATTCCCGTCCGGTCCTGATCGCGGGCGGCGGCATCGGCGGACTTGCGGCGGCACTTGGGCTAGCGCAAAAGGGCATCCGTTCGATCCTGTTGGAAAAGGCCTCGACGCTTGGTGAGATCGGCGCCGGCATCCAGCTCGGGCCGAACGCATTTCACGCCTTCGACTATCTCGGCGTCGGCGAAGCGGCACGAAGCATGGCCGTCTATATCGACCAGCTCCGCCTGATGGATGCGCTGACCGCCGAGGAGATCACCCATGTCGATCTGCGCGAGCCGTTCCGCGCCCGCTTCGGCAACCCCTATGCGGTGGTGCATCGCGGCGATCTGCACAGCGTGTTCCTGCGAGCGTGCCAGAATCATGATCTGATCGAGTTGCGCGTCAGCAGTGAGGTGGTTGGCTACGATCAAGACGGCGCGTCGGTGACGGCGCGGATCGCCAATGGCGACCGCGTTACCGGCCGGTTACTGATCGGCGCCGATGGATTGTGGTCGAACATCCGCAAGCAGGTCACATCAGACGGGCCGCCGCTTGTGTCCGGCCACACCACGTATCGCTCGGTGATCCCGACCGAACAGATGCCGGAAGATCTGCGCTGGAACGCGGCGACGCTGTGGGCCGGGCCGAAATGCCACATCGTGCACTATCCCTTATCGGGCTGGAAGGTATTCAAC
>Ga0137416_10000832_pt1 | contig 15128 bp, 15 predicted proteins | sample CZODoug3_1_1_16f_FD_108282 | JGI IMG/M metagenome (GOLD analysis project Ga0137416, IMG submission 108282) | Vadose zone soil fungal communities from Angelo Coast Range Reserve, California, USA - CZODoug3_1_1_16fungal (Illumina Assembly) | ecosystem: Environmental > Terrestrial > Soil > Vadose...
CTCGATCGCCGGCAAGGAAGGCAATCCGAACGCCGCGCATTATTCAGCCTCCAAGGCCGGCCTGATCGCGCTGACCAAGTCGCTCGGCAAGGAACTGGCGCAGCACGACATCCTGGTCAACGCAGTGACGCCCGCCGCCGCGAAAACCGCGATCTTCGACCAGATGACGCAGCAGCATATCGACTTCATGCTGGCGAAAATCCCGAAGGGACGTTTCGTGCTGGTCGAAGAACTCGCCGCGATGGTGGCGTGGCTGGCGTCGGAAGACTGTGCCTTCTCCACCGGCGCGGTGTTCGATATTTCCGGCGGTCGTGCGACGTATTGAAGCGCGACATCCGCGCAGCCGCTACGGCTGCCGGGTCAATGCCTGCACCAGATGATCGGCCAGCAGCGAAGCCGGCCGCGACAGGCTTGAGGCACGATGCAGGCGGATGTCGGCCGCCGGCAGAAGCGGCATCCCGTCGCGCTCCGACAGCCGGCGAAGTTTTGGCGGAAAGGTGCCGGCCTTGACGACGGTCACGGCCAGGCCTTGCAGCGCGATCGACTCGACAGCCGCCAGGCTGTGGCTGACGAAGGCGAGCCGCCAGGGGCGCTTGGCCGCGTCGAGCGCCTCCATCGCCCACTTCCGAAACAGGCAGCCCTTCGGATAAAGCGCCAGCGGAAGCGGATCGAGTTCCTCGACGACCTGCTGCGGGCTCGCCGCCCAGACCGCCTGCTCGCGTCTCAGGAATTCACCGTCACCGCGTCCCTCCGGATGCATGGCGATGACGAGATCGTAGGCCGGGCCGAGCCGGCCGGTCATCGAGGAGGTGAGCCCCGTCTCCATCTCGATATGGATCAGCGGATAACCGGCAACGAAGCTCGCCAGCAGCGGCGGGACAATCAAGGCTCCGTAATCGTCCATGACCCCGAGGCGGACGACGCCCTCGACCCTGTGCTCGCGCATCCGGCTCACGGCCTCGTGGTTCAGCGTCAGAATGCGGCGCGCATAGCCCAGAAGGCCCTCGCCCGCGGCGCTCAGATCAACGCTGGCCTTGGTGCGGTGAAACAACTCCGCGTCAAGTCGCTCTTCGAGCCGCTTGATCTGCATGCTCACGGCGGATTGGGTCCGGTTGAGCATCGCAGCGGCACGGGTAAACGAGCGGTGGTCGGCCACCGCGACAAACGCTTTCAGGAGATCCGGATCGAGCATCGGCGAACTCATAACGAAACGTGATTTCTTACATCACATGAATTCCATTCCTTCATTACTAGCCCCTGCCTATGGTGCGCAACCGGGAACAGCAGGGATTAAGGGCGTGGGCGAGGTCTGGGGCGTACTGGCAGCGGTATTATCAAGCGGCCTCGGCGGGACATCGATCGGCGCAACGCGCTATCTGGTGAGCGCGATCGACCCGCTCGCGATAGGCTCCTTCCGATTTGGCATCGGCTTCCTGCTGTTACTGCCGATCGCCATGCTGCAAGGCGGGAACTGGCCGGCGCGGCAGGATTGGCCCGGGGTAGCTGGCCTCGGCCTGTTGTTCTTTGCCCTGTTCCCGATCCTGTTCAACGCGTCGCTGATCTTCACCACGGCTGCGCGGGGTGCGCTGGCGCTCTCGACGCTGCCGTTGCTGACGATGGTGGTCGGCGCCGCGCTTGGCAGCGAGCAGCTCACGGCACGAAAGACGGCCGGCGTGCTGGTCACGATCCTCGGCGTCGCCATGGCGCTTGTTAGCGGCCTCTCCGCAGCGCCGCAGGGTGCCTGGTACGGCGACCTGCTGATGGTCGCAGCTGCCCTCTGCATGGCGCTCTACAGCATCTGGTCGAAGCCGTTGATCCGCCGCTCCGGGCCGCTTCGCTTCACGACCGCATCGATCGGCGTCGGCGCTATATGCCTGATCCTGATCGCAGGTCTGCGCGGAAGCTTCGCGCCGGTCGCGGACTTCGGTGCTCCGCAATGGTTGGCAGCGGTCTATCTCGGCGCCTTTGGCAGCGCGCTCACCTTCTTCCTCTGGGCCTACGCGCTGGAGCGCACGACCCCGACGCGCGTCGCCATCTCCGTGACCGTCAATCCGATCTCGGCTTCGTTGGTCGGCGCGGCCCTGCTCGGCGAACCGCTGCGCTGGAACCTGATGGGCGGCATCGTGACGGTGTTCGCAGGCATTTGGATTGCGACCACGGATCGCTCCTCGAAATTGCCCGACAAGGCCGACCGTAGTTTGCCGGCAGATGATTCATCACCTCCGGCTCGAGGCGAAATCGCGCCGCGTTGACACCGACGGCGGTCGAATCCGTGCTAGCCTGATCCCGTCGGCTGAACCGGACGGGATACGCAAATTGGGATCCACCACTCTCTACGCTGTGTCGGTCTGGGTTTTGCCGCTGATCATCGCCATCACCTTCCATGAGGCAGCACACGGCTTTGTCGCGCACCGGCTCGGCGACAACACCGCCTGGCAGCTCGGCCGTGTCAGCTTCAATCCGCTCCGGCATATCGACCCCTTCGGCACGCTGATCCTGCCGGGCATGCTGCTGCTGGCGCATTCGCCGTTTTTGTTCGGCTACGCCAAGCCGGTGCCGGTGAATTTCCGCAACCTCAACCACCCCCGGCTCGACATGGTCTGGGTGGCGCTGGCCGGGCCTGTCACCAATATCGTCCTGGCGCTGGCAGCGGGTTTGGCCTTCCATGCCCTGCCCTTTGTCCCGGCGAATGCGGCGCAATGGACCGCGGACAACCTCATAAACGCGTTCCGCATCAATATCGTGCTGGCGATCTTCAACATGATGCCGATCCCCCCGCTGGACGGCGGCCGGGTCGCGGTCGGGCTGTTGCCGCGGGTGTTGGCCACCCCGCTGTCCCGGCTGGAGCCCTACGGGATGCTGATCCTGATCGGCCTTCTGATCCTGCTGCCGATGCTCGGGTCGCAGCTTGGCCTAAATCTTGATGTTATTTCCGCGATACTGCGGACACTGACCGGCTATGTGATCCGCGCGCTTCTCATCGTCACCGGCAACGCTTAGGTATTGGGGAACGACCGACCAGGGGCCCATGGCGATCAAAGCTGCCGACATGTTGATTGCACGACGCGCCGACACCAGGGCGCGGGCAGATTTTGCCACCTGGAAAATGATGGCCAAGCTCAACGGCGCCTCCGCTTTGCCCACTGACGCGCAGAATTTCCTCGCCGGTTACCGAAAGCTCGCGGAGAAGACGCCCGAGGCCGAGGCGAGCGAAGCCACCATCAACCTGATGTACAAGAGCTACTATAAGGAGATGGGCGGCGCCGGCACCCCGCCCGAGCTTCCCGCCCGCGCCCGCGAACCGGTCGCTGACACCGGCAACGTCACCGCCTTCCGCCGGTTGCCGCCCAAGCCGACGCCCGGCGCATCCGGCCCCAACGCAAAACCACGGCTGCCGGTGGCGCTGATCTTTGCGTGCCTGGTCGTGGTGTATGTCGGCATCCGGTATTACTGGCGGTAACGCTGCGCGCCGCCGGCCCGGTATCGGTCCGCGTGAGTTCTTCCGATTCAGTTTTCAAACAGCCACATCGTCATTGCGAGCGAAGCGAAGCAATCCACTCTTTCTTCGCGCGGCGCGATGGATTGCTTCGCGGAGTTTATCATCGGGCGCGCATACGCGCGACCCGGTGGCTCGCAATGACGGCCCTCTGGCAGACATACATCCGCCTTCTCGCGGCGCGATGCGCCCGAGGGTTTGCGAGAGCCTTGTCCCTCTCTAGAAAAGAGGGCGCAGGGAAGACCGGGTGCGCGCTGCACCCGCGGTCTCGCGTGCAATTGCACAGAGAAATACGCACACGAGCATACAGGTTCAGCGGAGGCATCCCGGCCTTCCCTGCGCGATGGTTTTACGGTTTCCTTCGCGCTCTCCCCGGCGACCGGCTTTCTTGCCACCGTCGCTGCGCCGGAATGACCCTGCGCAACTTGACGCCAGCATCGGGGCGTCAGAACCACACGACTTCGCCGTCCGCGACAGCTTGCGTTCGTCGTTCGCAAAGCCACGCGTCCACCGCATCCCACCGCACGTTCGTGACGTTGCGCAACGCCGCTCTCATCGGGTGAGACGGGCGGAGTTATGCCTTTGATTTGCCCGACGGGTTAAGCGGAATATTTTTGCGCGAGGGGCTGGACACTTTAGAGCTAAATGAAGTGGAAGTGATTTGCCCGCGCCCCCTCCCCGCGAGCCCATTGCACTCCCCGCAAAATGGAATATTCGACCTTCGGACCATTGGCCACAACCGCTAGGCGGCGAACGCAAGGCCGGGCATAATGGCCGTATAACTTTAGTCATCAGCTCAAAAGGGCATTGGAGGGGACATGAAGCGATCTATTGCAGCCTTGGTATTGACCACGAGCCTGGTATTTGCCGGCGACGCGCTGGCGCAGACGATGGACAAGGTGGTCAAGGTCGGAAGCCTGGGCGACCAGTCGGGCCTCTACCAGGATATCGGCGGCCCCGGTTCGAGCGTGGCAGCTCAAATGGCGATTGAGGATTCCGGGCTGCTCGCCAAGGGATGGAAGATCGACCTGATCTCGGCGGATCACCAGAACAAGCCCGACGTCGGCGTCAACATCGGCAAGCAGTGGATCGACGTCGAGAAGGTCGACGTGTTCGTCGATCTCGCAAGCTCCGGCGTCGGGCTCGCGGTCGCCAACCTTGCCAAGGAAAAGAATGTCGTCAATCTGAACTCCGGTTCGGCGTCGTCGGATCTGACCGGCGCGCAATGCTCGCCCAACACCGTGCATTGGGTCTACGACACCTACATGCTCGCCAACGGCACCGGCAAGGCGCTGGTCAAATCCGGCGGCGACACCTGGTTCTTCCTCACCGCGGACTATGCGTTCGGTCAGGCGCTGGAGCGCGACACCTCTGCCGTCGTCACCGCGAACGGCGGCAAGGTGCTCGGCGGCGTCAAGCATCCGCTCAACAATGCCGACTTCTCCTCCTTCCTGCTGCAGGCACAGAGCTCGAAGGCGAAGATCATCGGGCTTGCCAATGCCGGCGGCGACACCACCAACGCGATCAAGCAGGCGGCCGAATTCGGCATCGTCGCCGGCGGCCAGAAGCTCGCGGGCATGCTGCTGTTCATCACCGACGTCCATTCGCTGGGCCTCAACGTCGCGCAGGGCCTGAACTTCACCGAGACATTCTACTGGGACATGAACGACCAGACCCGCGCCTTCACCAAGCGCTTCAACGAGCGGTTCAAGAAGCAGCCGCCGACCATGGTGCAGGCCGGCGTCTATTCGTCGCTGATCCACTACTTCAAGGCGCTGGAGGCGCTCGGCGGCAATCCGCATGACGGCCGCGCCGTGGTCGCCAAGATGAAGGAGATGCCGACCGACGATCCCTTGTTCGGCAAGGGCTCGATCCGCGCCGACGGCCGCAAGATCCACCCGGCCTATCTGTTCGAGGTGAAGAAGCCGGCCGAGTCGAAATATCCCTGGGACTATTACAAGCTGGTCGCCACGATTCCTGCGGAGGAAGCTTTCCTGCCGCTGGAGAGGAGCGTCTGTTCGCTGGTGAAGAAGAGCTGAGGGGTTTTGGCGTCCGCAGGAATCGCGTCATGCCCGGCCAAAAGCGCGAAGCGCGGCTTCGCGCTAGATGTGCCGGGCATCCACGTTCTTTCCTGTGAGTGCAAAGGACGTGGATGGCGGGACATAGGCGAACGGAAGCGACGCCGTCCTTCGGACGGCTATGCCCGGCCATGACGAGATAATTGCAATCTCGCTTATCCCCCGGTCTTACGTGGTGTTTGGGAAGCGGTCTTGGCAATTGCACGGGAGATCGTGACTGGAAACTCTCTTGGCCGCCGAAGCAACCGACTACTGCCGCCGTACATCCGCAAAAATCGACGATGGCGTACAATGACTTCAAAGTCCGCTGTTTGCGGCCGGCGGCAGCTCGACGGAAGTGCCGTCCGGGTCGACAAGATAGATCGGATTTGAACCTGCGGGCGGAGCCGGTGGCCCATTGACGACGAGGCACACCATCTGCGGATCATGGAATCCGTTGTTTGGTTGCGGAGATGAAATCAGCGTGACCCCGGCTTCATCGCGCCGCATTCGGATAAGGGTCGCTCCACCGAAGCTCGGATCGACCCAGCGACGCTCCTCCACGAGACCGGCGTTGTCGCGATACCAGCGCGCGCTCCGATCGACGTCTGATGCGAACAGAAAGACCTCGCTGGTCGTCGGCGCCGACATTCTGCACGGACCCATGTCCGCCGTCGCCGGTTCGGGATAGGTCATGCCGAGCAGGCCGGCCGCTGCTACCAACGAGGCTGCAAGCACTCGCAGAGGGCAGCGTCGAACGGCGCTGCGACAGTGAGAAGTCTTTGAGTTGAACATGGTCATCTCTCGAAGCCGTGGGGGCAAGCTTTGCTGACGAGAGATACGTCCCATTTCATCCCGTGATAATCGTGCGGAAAGTGATACATTCTTCCTAGAAATGGAAGAATTGTATCATGGCTGAACTTAACGACTACACGGCCCTCATCGCGATCGTAGAGCACGGAAGCCTTACCGCCGCCGCCAAGGCGCTGGGCCGTTCACTCCAAACGGTGAGCCGTTCACTTGCTTCGCTTGAACGAGAGTTGGGCGTGCCCCTCGTGCTGCGCACCACTCGCCGATCCGAACCAACGGCCGCGGGGTTGGCTTTCCGTGATCGCATCAAGTCCGCACTCGCCGACATCGATTTGGCGCGCGCGGCGGCTGAGTTGCATGGCGAGGTGGTGACGGGTCAACTTCGCATCGGCGCGCCGCTGTTGTTTGCGCCGACCTATGTTGTGCCGGTCGTGTCGTCGTTCATGCAGCGATGGCCCGGCATCGGCGTCGAATTGGTCTTGGCGGATAGTTTTGCCGACCTGATCGCCGATCGCATCGACCTCGCAATCCGGATTGGCGACCTGCCGTCATCAGGATTGCGGCGGCGCGGTCTTGCGAATTTGCGCCGAGTGCTGTTCGCGACACCTGGTTATCTGGAACAACACGGGCGGCCCGCCGTCCCGTCAGATTTGGCTCGGCATGGGTGCGTCGTCAGAACGTTCGGCCCGGAACAGGATGTATGGCCACTCACGATCAATGGGAAAATTGCCAAGACGCGTGTTCGTGGAGCTTTTAAGGCGAACGATGCGGCGGCATGCAACGAGGCGGTCACCGCGGGACTGGGCATCGGCCTCGCGCCCTTCTGGCAGATACGACGGATGGTCGATGAGGGACGTGTCGAACTCGTTCTGACCGGCTTCGAGCCGCCACCCGTGTCCGTAAGCGCAGTCTGGATCCCAGCGCCGCAGCTCCCTGCCAGGACAAGGCTGTTCATCGACACACTTGCCACGAGATTCGCAGCGGAGCGATGGTGAAGAAGAGCTGAGCGAAGCTTGCCCAGCCATGACGAATTCATTCAGCGCGATCACTTCGGCTTCTTGAAGGTCCGTCTTCCTGACCTCGGTCGCCTTCGGCCAACCCACGCTACGCACTGAGCTAGAATCTACGCGACAAATAAACGTACCCGGCGAGCGGTTCGCGGGCATTTCTATTTTTATTTGCCGGCCTTGAAATTGACATCCAGGCTGTAGCTGAACTGTTCCTCGGTCAGCGCCGCGGGCGGGCGCGGCACCGGATCGGAACGGTGGATCATATCGATGGCGGCGGCATCGTACAGCGGATCGCCTGACGATTCCAGAATGCCGACCGACATCACCTTGCCCAGGCGATTGAGCAACAGGCTCACCTTGACCTTCAAGGCCTTGCTTTTTTCAACCTTGGGATAGCGCTTGTGCAGTTCGAAATAGGCACTGATCTGCTTCCCCCAGCTCGCAGCCAGCGCCTGATTGTCCTTGCCGATCCCGATATTGGGCGAAGCCGCGGCGTTGGCCACGCGCGCATTTTCCAGCGTTTGCTGCGCGGTTGCTTCCTGCGCGACCGACTCCTGCGAGGCGGCGGTTTGCACGGTCTCGATCTTCGGATCTTCCGCGACCGGCTTTTTCGATTCGTTCTGCGTGACGACGCGATCGGGGTCGTCGCTCTCGGTCGGCTGATCCTTTGGCAGATCGGTCGGCTTCACTTCGGCTTTCTGCTCGGCCAGCGCGGGCGATGCCACCGACGCGTCGGTATCCGGACCGGGCGGCAGATCGGTCGCGTCATGCTGCGGCGAAGCCAATTCCACCCCGATTTCGGTCACCGCCGCGCCGAGGCCCTCACCGTCATCGTCGGAGCGAAGATGCGCGAGCGCCAGCGCCGCGCAGCCGACGTGCAACGCCAGCGCGACCGCGGCCGCGGTCATCCAGAGCCGCCAGGGCGGCCGTTGTTCGTCCAGCGTTTCAGCCATGAATCAAGGTTCTTGGATCAGGTTCTTGGATCAGGGTTTCGACGTTTCCGATGCAGACGGTTGTGCAGTGCTGTCGGCCACGCCCTCGAGCGCCACGAGCTTCATCCGGTAATTACCCTTGCGCAACAGTTCCAGCACATCCATCAGGTCGCCATAGGCCACGGCGCGATCGGCGCGCACGAAAACCAGACGTTCCGGGTTGCTGTCAGCCGCCGCGTCGAGCTTGCCGATCAGATCGACCCGCTTCACCGCGTCCTCCCCGATCGCCAGCGTCAGATCGGGCTTGATGCTGACATAGGTCGGCTTGTCCGGCTTCTTCTGCGGGGTCGCGGTCGAGGTCGGCAAATCGATCGGAAGGTCGACGGTCGAGAGCGGCGCCGCCACCATGAAGATGATCAGCAGCACCAGCATGACGTCGATGAACGGCGTGACGTTGATCTCATGCGATTCCGAAAAATCGCTGTCGTCGTCGAGGTCGTTGTCCGCGAGCGAGACCGCCATCTCTTACTCCGCCGCCGCGCGGGAACCGCTGACATGGGTGCGGTCGAGGTCGCGCGACAATAGCCGCCCCGCGGCGCCCGACGCCCGATTGACCAGTTCGAGGTAGCCTTTGGTCACGCGCGTGAAATGATTGTAGATGATGACGGCCGGGATCGCGGCAACGAGGCCGATCGCGGTTGCCAGCAGCGCTTCGGCGATGCCGGGGGCGACGACCGCGAGATTGGTGGTCTGCGACTTCGAGATGCCGATGAAGCTGTTCATGATGCCCCAGACCGTGCCGAACAGTCCGACAAAGGGCGATGTCGCACCGATGGTTGCGAGCAGGCCCATGCCGAGCCGGATCCGCCGCGCCTCGGCGCGCACGATCTCGGCAAAGTTCGAGGCCGCGCGTTCCTTGATGCCGCCATCGCTGGAAATTCCTGCCGACATCCGCGCTTCGCGCATCGCGGCTGATAGCAGAGACGACAGCACGCTGCCCTTGGCGCCGAGCGCGAATTGCGCTTCCGCCAGCGAGCGGGCGTCGCTGATCTTGGCGAGCGCGCCGCGCAGGCCACGCTGAATGACGGTGAGCTCGATCATCTTGGCGATGAAGATGGTCCAGGTCACGAGCGAGGCGAAGGCAAGACCGATCATCACCGCCTTGACGATGATGTCGGCCGACATGAACATCGACCACGGCGACAATTCGCGCATGCCGGCGGCCGGCTTCAAGAGCCTGCTCTCGCCCTCGGCCGGCGCCGCGGCGGCAACGGCGGGGGAAGCCGTAGGCGGCACGATCGCCGCAGGCGCCTGGACCGGAGCTGCGGCTTGCGGTGACGCCGCCGGCGATTGCTGCACCGCGGGCGCGATCTGCTGCTGCGCCGACGACGGCGCGGCCAGCGACAGCATCGCCAGCCCGATCACTGCAAATAACGCGCGCAAAGAACGTAAAGAAGAGGTGTTCATACTTCGGCCCAGTGTCGGATCAGATTGTGATAGATACCGGTCAATTTGACCGTTTCAGGGTCATCGCGCCCTAGCCGCTCCACCAGGGACTGAATCGCCGTATCGAGATCGAAGATCAGGCTGCGGGCGTGAACATCCCGTACCATGCTCTGCAGCCAGAAAAAAGACGCAACCCGCATGCCCCGCGTGACCGGGGTCACCAGATGCAGACTGGACGCAGGATAAAGCACGAGATCGCCGGCCGGCAGCTTGATTTCATGGGAGCCGTATTGGTCCTCAATGACAAGCTCGCCGCCGTCATATTCGTCGGGCTCCGATAAAAACAACGTGACCGACAGGTCGGTCCGGATCCGCAGGCCCGTCAGCCGGTCCCCCCTCACCGCGTTGTCGACGTGCAGCCCGAAATGGTGCCCGTCGGTGGCGGCATAGCGGTTGAACAGCGGCGGAAAGATCTTTAGCGGGATCGCCGCCGAGATGAACCGGGGACTGGCCGTCAGCGCCGACAGGATGCGATTGCCGAGCTGCCGCGCGACCTCGCTGTCGGGCGGCAGTTGCTCGTTGCGTTTGACCAGCGCCGATGCGGCACCCGCCGTGGAGCGGCCGTCCTCCCACGCGCAGCCATCCATGATGCGGCGGAAATCCGCCACATCGGCCTGGCTCAGGACCTCTGGAACACAGATCAGCATCGCGCCGGCTTCGTCACCTCGTTCAGAATCTCGCCGAGAGCACCATCGAGACGGTGCGGCCTGGCGCCTCCAGCACGAACGGCGCGGCACTCTGGTACAGCGCATCGTAATAGAGCTTGTTGAAGATGTTGTTGACGAACAGCTTTGCGGTCCAGTTGGCGTTGACCTTGGCTTCCGCGAAGGCGTCGAAGCGCCAGTAGCTCGGCAGCTGGGTGCCCTGGTTGGCGGCGAGGAACGTGCCGCCGTAGATCTTCGAGCGATAGACCGCCTGCCCGCCGAGCTCCCAGACATCGGTGAGCTGGTATTTGGTCAAGAGGCTGAACGACTGGTGCGCGACGTTGGCGAGCGGGAGGCCGACATTGGTGGTGTACAGGATTGTGTTCGCCGGCGGAACGAGCGACTTCGTCACCTCGGACTGCATCAGCACGAGGCCGCCAAAGATGCTCCATTTGTCGGTGATCTTGCCGCCGGCCTCGAGGTCGATGCCGCGGATGCGATAGGCCGCGCCGGCGCTGATGCAGGATACTGTGCCCGTCGTACCGGCAGGATACGGGCAGGACGCAGTCGCGCCCGCCGCGCTGGTGACGTTCCGCGATTCACGCGCATTGTCCTTCTCGGTCTGAAACAGTGCCGCCGTCACCAGCAAATGCCGGTCGAACAGCTCCCACTTGGTGCCGACTTCGATCGCTTGGTTCTTCTCGGGCCCGAAGATCTGGTTGGGATTGCCGTTGAGCGAGGGGGCCAAGCCGCCATACTGCACGCTGGTGCCGTCGAACTCGGCGCCGACCGGGTTCGACGAGGTGGCGTAGGCGGCATAGACGCTGGCGATCGGAAGCGGCTTGATCACCGCACCGACGTTGAAGTTCGGCATGTCATACTGCTGCGCCTGCGAGCCGAAGGTGTTGGCCACGTTATTCACCGTGCCAAACCCGCTGACCTTGATCTTGTAGTCGTCGAGGCGCACGCCGCCGTTCAGGATGATGAAGTCGTTATAATTGGCGGTGTCGAGTGCGTAGACGCTGGTGGTGCCGATGCCGACCTTGGTCGGCAAGCCGGCGAGCGTCGGGGTTGTTCCAAACTGCGCAAAGGTGCTCTGCGGATAGAACACACTGACGCCCGTGACCGACCCGCTCGCCATGCCACCGGTCAGCGCTTCCGAACTCAGACCGGTATATTTGTCGATGCTCGCCAGTTCCTGCGAGACCTCGAGACCCGCCAGCGCCGTATGCTTCCAGCCCGCGAGATCGAATTTGTAGGTCGCCTCGGTCTGGTTCGCGAACGTGTTGGTGGTCTGATAGCGGCTCTGCGGATTGGCGCTCAAGGTCGATGCCGAGAGCGGATTGGCAAGCGCCGGCGATTCCGGAAGCGTCCCGATGTAGTCGAGCACCGAGCGCTGGATCCTGGTCTTGTTGTTCAGGGTCAAATCGGGCGTGATGTTGACCTCGGCATTGATGGTGCCGATGTCCTGCTTGACCTTGTAGAAATCGCGATTGACGAAGCCGTAGAAATTGTTGCGGTTGGCGCCGAAGTCCGGGAACGGTCCGCCCGCCGTGCTCGACGTGCTCGGCCGGTAATATGGCACGCCGAAATCCGGCAGACCGTGCAGGTTGGTGTGGATGTAGCTCGCGCTCAATTTCACGGTATCGAGCGGCGTCCACTTCGCGGTGATGAAACCGCCATCGCGGTCGTCCTTGATATAGTCGCGGCCGGCGACGCCGGCATCCTGGAACAGCCCGCCGGCGCGCACCGCCAGCGTCGGACTGATCACCTGGTTGACGTCGAGCACCACCCGCTTGGTGTGGTCGGTGCCGAACGTGGTGTCCATGTTGTAGAAGCTTTTCTCAGTGGTCGCCTGCTTGGTCACGATATTGATCGCGCCGCCGGTGGTGCCGCGGCCGGCGAACGACGAACCCGGTCCGCGCAGGATCTCGACCTGCTCGGTAAAGAAATTCTCGCGGACGCTGACGCCGGCGTCACGCACGCCGTCGAGGAAAATGTCGTTGCGGGCGTCGAAGCCGCGGATGAAGAAGCGGTCGCCGAAGGCGTTGCCGCCCTCGCCGGTGCCGAGCGTCACGCCGGCGGTGCTCAGGATCGCCTGCTTCAGCGTGGTGGCGTTCTTGTCTTCCAGAACTTCCTTGGAGAGCACCGTGATGGTTTTCGGCGTGTTCAGGATCGGCTCGGGAAATTTGCCCGAGGCCTGGACGTGATCGACCTTGTAGGGTGCCGCCGCATCCGCATAGGGGTTGCGGTCGGCGCGCAGGGCGCCGGCATTGGGATACGGCACCGCTGCGACCTGCGCCGGCTGCGTACGGCGCGCGGCGCTGCGCAGCGCACTGCGGGCGCGGAGCTGGTCCGGCGAAGGTTTTGCGGCAGCAGGGCGCGGGCGAGCGACCGGGGCATCGACCGTCACCGGCGGGAGATTGGGTTGCTGCGCTTCGGCACCGGAGAACGACGCCACCGCGATCAGGCCTGCGACCGCGGAAACCTTCGTCCCGGAATAGTTGTCGGATTTGTCGTCGACCGAGTTGATCGCCGTTTGAAAACGCAGCGACCTCGGTGCCTTCATCGTGTTCATTACGCGCCCCTGAATGAATTTCAATTCGTGCCGGTCTTTGCCGCGCGACGAACTGTCCAACTAACTGTCCCTGGCGTGTGGTATCGATCGTGAAATTTTCGGTCAATGCGATTGGGGCAACACCGCGTTTGAATCGGTCAAGTTCATAACGATTCTAAAGCCGACTTTGAAATCGTTCTAAAACACAGTTTGTAAACGTTCTAAAGAAGTGCCAGAAACGCCGTAAAATCAGGCATTACTTGCATCGGTCGATTTTACGGCGATCAATCGGCGCTAGGCGGCTTCATCAGCGAAAACAACTCATCGACCGTGGTCTGCGCGATCTGTCTGACGCGATCGGTGTTCTCCATGCCGGCGATGTTGACGCCTTTCACTACCGCTTTGATCTCGTCGCGAAAATCGGTGAGGAAGCGCAGCGGATCGCCCGAGTTGTTGGCGACGCGCGCGATCAATCCGGTGATCAGGATCTGGCAGGCCAACATGCGTCCGTTCAATTCATCCATCATGCACTCCGCTTCACTGCTGGGTCGTGCGCGATATGGACGACATCCATTGCGGATTCAACCGGCGAAATCGCGCGCGTGAGAGCGGTGACGGTCCGCGGGGTCGGCTACATGCCGGCTACTTGGCGGCGAAGCTGTGCGGTGAATCGTCGAGGGTCTTGATGCGATCCTTGAGGTCCCGGAGCGTATCGAGACTGGTCTGGATCGAGTCCGTCGGGATGTCGCGGACCAAGTCGATCGCGATCGCGTCGCGCAGGCTGTCGAGATCGTCGACCAGTTGACGGCCGCTCTTGGTCAGGAACAGCCGGTTGGCGCGACGGTCCTTCGGATCGGGCCGCCGCTCAAGCAAGCCGTGCTCGACCAGCCGATCGAGCAACCGCACCAGCGAGATCGGCTGCAGCTCGAGCACGTCGGCGAGATCGACCTGCGACAAGCCCTCCTGCTCGCGCAGCCGAAACAGCACGATCCACTGCGCGCGCGTGGTGCCGCGCCCCTTGGCGCGATGGTCGATGTAATTGCGCAGCAGGCGTGAACTCTCGACGAGCTGCGCGATCAACTGGCGTTTCAAATCGAGCGACATTTCATCTCTAAAGACTTGCTTAACGACTTGGCAGCGGGTGCCTGATAGAGCACTCTCTGGTGTTCTTAGTGTTCGCTGCGGCGACCCTAAACCTTTCCAAATGTTTAGGATTCTCAAGCTATAGTGTGTTTACACATTAAGTGCACGCATATTATATCAGAAAACTCTGGGAACCGTTTTGAACACCCATTATTTGTTATCTCAACCCACGAGTCCGCATGTCCAAGTCACGCACCATCGGTTGGGTTTTGCTGATCGCAGCGATCGGCGCAGCCGGCTATTTCGGCTGGCAGAAGTTTTACGGCGCAGGACCAACCGCGCAGGCTGACGCCCAAAAGCGCGCTCCTGCCCGCCCCGCCGTTCCCGTCAAGATCGCCCCGGTCGAGAAGGCTGATTTCCCGGTCTATTTGACCGGCCTCGGCGCCGTGCAGGGCTTCAACACCGTGCTGGTTCGCACCCGCGTCGACGGCCAGATCAACAAGATCGCGTTCCAGGAAGGCCAGTTCGTCAAGGCAGGCGACACGCTGGTCGAGATCGATCCGCGCCCGTACCAGGCCGCGCTCGACCAGGCCAAGGCCAAGAAGGCGCAGGACGAGGCCAATCTCGCCAACGCCAATCTCGACCTGCAACGCTACACCAAGCTCGGCGAGTTCGCGACCAGGCAGCAGACCGACACCCAGCGCTCCACGGTAGCGCAGCTGACGGCCCAGATCGCGGCCGATGAAGCGGCGATCTATAACGCGCAGACCCAGCTCGATTATGCGACGGTGAAGTCGCCGATCTCGGGGGTCGCCGGCCTGCGCCAGGTCGATATCGGCAACATCGTCAATGCCTCGACCCAGACCGGCATCGTGACGATCGCGCAGATCGAGCCGATCGCGGTCATTTTTACCGCGCCCGAGGAGCAACTGCCTGATATCAAGGCAGCGCTCGCGGTCGCGCCGCCGAAGACGATCGCGCTTTCCACCGACGGCAAGCGGGTGCTTTCCACCGGCACGCTGGCGCTGATCAA
>Ga0137416_10000834_pt1 | contig 15123 bp, 15 predicted proteins | sample CZODoug3_1_1_16f_FD_108282 | JGI IMG/M metagenome (GOLD analysis project Ga0137416, IMG submission 108282) | Vadose zone soil fungal communities from Angelo Coast Range Reserve, California, USA - CZODoug3_1_1_16fungal (Illumina Assembly) | ecosystem: Environmental > Terrestrial > Soil > Vadose...
ACCAGCAGCACTTCGAGATCGACCTTCGCGCCCACGTCCTGCGCGAGCTTCTCCACCTTGAGGAGGTCGCCTTCCTTGACGCGGTACTGTTTTCCGCCCGTCCTGACCACTGCGTACATCGGAGATTCTCCTCGCTTTCCGTCTTGGAACCGGCCCGGCAGGCAGGGTGATCCCGCCGCCAGGCGCGGAAAGGAACGCGCGATCTAGCGGGTCCAGGTGCCAGAGTCAAGCTATCGCGCTTCGGGCAGGTTTTCCTACCCGGCCGCCAGGGCGGGAACGCTTCGCTCGTACGGGGCGCGCGCGACGCCGCGTTCGGTGACGATGGCGGAGATGTAGCGCGCCGGCGTCACGTCGAAAGCGGGGTTGAACACCTGCACGCCATCGGCGGCGACGCGCGAGCCGGCAAGGTGTGTCACCTCGGCCGGCGGGCGCTCCTCGATGGGAATGTCGCCGCCGCTCTGCGCGCGCAAGTCGATGGTGCTGGTCGGCGCGGCGACGAAGAACGGCACCGAAGCCGCCTGGGCGGCGAGCGCCAGTGGGTAGGTGCCGATCTTGTTGGCCGTATCGCCGTTGCGCGCGATCCGGTCGGCGCCGACCACCACGCATCCGACCTTGCCACTTCCGAGCAGCGACGCCGCGGCGCCGTCGGGCAGTAGCGTGACTGGGATCCCGTCCTGCAGGAGCTCCCAAGCGGTCAGGCGGGCGCCCTGCAACCACGGCCGCGTCTCGTCTGCGAAGACGGCGCACTTCTTTCCCGCCTCCAACGCTGCCCGGACCACGCCCAGGGCGGTTCCGTATCCGGCGGTTGCCAGCCCGCCCGCGTTGCAGTGAGTGAGGATCCCCCGGCCATCGGGGACCAGCGCCGCGCCGTAGCGTCCGATCGCCTTGCAAGCGGCGAGGTCCTCCGCGAGCAACCGGTCCGCCTCGGCCTTGAGCGTCTCGAACGTGCGCGGCTGGACCGCCGAGAGGCGCTCGACCGCCCAGCGAAGATTGACGGCGGTGGGGCGGGAATCGAGCAGCGTGCTTCGTGCCTGCGCGAAGTCCTCGCCGGACTTCGTGGCCAGCGCCAGCCCGTACGCGGCCGCGCACCCGATGGCAGGCGCGCCGCGCACCACCATGTCCCGGATGGCTTGGGCCGTCTCGCGCCCCGAGTGGACGATCACGATTTCGGCGCGCGCGGGCAGTCGGCGCTGATCGAGCAGATGCAAGGCGCCGTCCTCGAACCACAGGGTCCGGAAGCTCATCGCAGCGGCAGCTCCAGGCAGAGTGCGCCCGCAGTCGGCGTCGCGGAATACGGCGGGATCTCCCGGAATCCCATCGACCGGTAGAGCGCGACAGCCTCCTCCATCCTCTCCGCGATGGTGTCGAGCACGACACGCGAGAACCCGAGCTCGCGGGCCTGCGATACCGCCGCTTGCGCGAGGGCACCCCCTGCGCCGCTGCCGCGCGCCGCCGGCCGCACGTAGAGCCGCTTCATCTCCGCGGTCGACGCGTCCACGGGGCGCAGAGCGACGCAACCTCGTCCAGGCGCGAGCAAAAGGGCTCCCCGGGGCGGCGCATACGCTCCCGGCAACGTCGCGAGCTCCGCGTCGAATCCTTGGAAGCAGGGCGTGAATCCGAACGAGCTCCAGTACTCCGCGAACAGCGAGCGCACCTCCTCGAGCTGCGGTCCGGGCCGGTCGACACGCGCGAGCTGCATGGGCGGTATTCTAGAACACATCTCGTGACCCGCGCTGGCAAGGGTTCGCGCTCAAGAGTAGCCGCTAACCGGCCTTCGGCCGGCGCGGCTAGTCCCCGGCTAGTCCCGCTTGCGTCGCGTTGCCCTCAAGGCCAGCCAGCCGAGCACGGTCGCAAGAAGGGCGGGACCACCGAGCGAGGCGAACAGCATCATTCCCTCGCGCGCCGCCTGCTCGATCAGATGGGGCCGGCGCGCTCCGCCGGGGGTGACCAGCGTCGTCGAGGTGCGCAGCACGATGTCCTTGACCGCGAATGCAAGCGTCACCCAGGCGACGATGAGCGAAAGGAGCAGGAGCCACTTGAGCCAGCGGCGCGTCGTGGTCGGCGAGGAGAAAGCGACCGCGCCCGCGAGGGCGAGCGAGGCCAGGAGGAAGGTGGCGAAGAGCGCCGGCACGAAAGGAGATTACTTCGCCTTCTGCGGGCCGTCCGCTTCGCCGACAAGCCGCAGAACACACCGTGGCGCAGTTCGCACTCTACCCAAGCTTCTTCTTGAACAGGGCGTTGAGGGCGCCCGGGTTGCCCTTTCCTTTCAGCTCCTTCATCGCCTGGCCCACGAAGAAACCGAGCAGGTTGGTCTTGCCGGCCTTGTACTTCTCGACTTCGGCTGGAGTGCGCGCGATCACCGCGTCGACCACCGCTTCGAGCGCGGCCGTATCGGAGACCTGGGCCAGGCCCTTGCGCTCGACGATCCTCTCCGGCGCCTCTGCGGTGCGGATCAATTCGGCCAGCACCTCCTTGGCGGCGGTCGAGGAGATGGCGCCGGAGTCCTGCAGCTTCCACACCGCGGGGACGAGCGCGGGGTCGAACTTCAGCGCGCCGAGGTCGGCCTCCTTCTCGTTCACCGCGCGGGCCAGTTCGCCGACCACGAACAGGGCGGCGCGCTTCGCGTCCCCGCCGATGCGCCGGTGCACCTCGACCAGGCGGGGGTCGCCGACGATGGTGCGCGCGTCCGCAGCCGAAACGCCGGCGGCGGTGAGCGCTTCCACGACTTCCTGCGGCAGCTTCGGAACGGTGACGCTGTCGAGCAGCTCGCGGGAGACGAGCAGCGGTGGGAGGTCCGGCTCGGGAAAATACCGGTAGTCGTGCGCTTCTTCCTTGCTGCGCATCGAGCGCGTGACGCCTTTCTCGTTGTCGAAGAGCCGCGTCTGCTGCAGCACCTTTCCGCCGCCCTCGATCAGCTCGACCTGCCGCGCGATCTCGTACTCGATCGCCTGCCGCACGAATCGGAAGGAGTTGATGTTCTTCAGCTCGACGCGCGTCCCGAGCTTGCTCTCGCCCTTGCGGCGCACGCTCACGTTCGCGTCGCAGCGGAACGAGCCCTCCTCGAGGTTGCCGTCGTTGATCCCGAGGTAGATCAGGCTGAGCCGCAGCGCCTTGAGATACTCGCTCGCCTCTTCCGCCGAGCGCAGCTCGGGCTTTCCGACGATCTCGATCAGGGGCACGCCGGACCGGTTGAGGTCGACCTCGCTGCCGCCCTCCGCATGGATGTTCTTGCCGGCGTCCTCCTCCAGATGGATGCGCTCGAGGCCGATCCTTCCCAGCCCGGGCACCGGCACCGCGCCGCCCGAGCAGATGGGAAGCTCGTACTGCGAGATCTGGTAGCCCTTCGGCAGGTCCGGATAGAAGTAATTCTTCCGCGCCCAGATGCTGCGTTCAGCGATCCTGCAGCCGAAGGCCTTGCCAGCCTTGATCGCCATCTCCACCGCGCCCTTGTTCAGCGCGGGCAAGGCGCCGGGCAACCCGAGGCAGACCGCGCAGACCTGCGTGTTCGGCGGCGCCCCGAACTGCGTCGAGCAACCGCAGAAGATCTTCGACCGCGTCAGGAGCTGCGCGTGGACTTCCAGGCCGATGACCGGCTCGAAATCCGCGACGGCCATGGCTAGCGGTCCTCCACGATCGGCGGCAACCGGTGCTCCGCCGGTTCCGCCGCGCGCGCCATGCGCAACAGCGTCTCTTCGTCGAACGGCTTGCCGATCAGCTGCAGGCCGACAGGCAGCCCTTTCGAGTCGAATCCGCAGGGGACCGAGATTCCGGGCAGCCCGGCCAGGTTCACGGGGACGGTGTAGACGTCGCTCAGATACATCGCGAGCGGATCGTCCAGCTTCTCGCCGAGCCGGAACGCGGTGGTCGGACTGGTCGGCGAGACCACCGCGTCCACGGTGGCGAATGCCTGATCGAAATCGCGGCGGATCAGCGTCCGCACTTTCTGCGCGCGCAGGTAGTACGCGTCGTAGTAGCCTGCGCTCAGGGCATACGTTCCGAGCATGATCCGGCGCTTCACCTCGGCGCCGAATCCTTCTGCCCGCGTCTTCTCGTACATCTCCAGCAGCTGGCCAACCCGTGCGCGGTAGCCGTAGCGGACCCCGTCGTAGCGCGCCAGGTTCGAAGAAGCCTCCGCGGTGGCGACGATGTAATAAGTCGCGATCGCGTGCGGCGAATTCGGCAGCGAGATGTCGCGCACTTCGCAGCCCAGCCCGCGCAGCCTTTCGATCCCCGCTCGCACGGCACGCTCGACCTCCGGCGAGACGCCTTCGCCGAAGTACTCGCGCGGCACGCCGAGGCGCAGGCCGCGGACGTCCCGGCCGAGCGCGGCTGCGTAGTCGGGCACCGGACGCCGCGACGAGGTCTGGTCATTCTCGTCGTGGCCGGCGACGGCCGAGAGCAGGTACGCCACGCCGCGCACGTCCTGCGCGAAGGGGCCCACCTGGTCGAGCGAGCTGGCGAATGCGATCACGCCGTACCGCGAGACGCGCCCGTAGGTCGGCTTCATGCCGACGCAGCCGACCATGGCCGCAGGCTGGCGGATCGACCCGCCGGTGTCGGTCCCGAACGCGCCGGCCACCAGCCGCGCGGCCACTGCCGCCGCGCTCCCGCCCGAGGATCCGCCCGGCGTGCGCGAGAGGTCCCATGGATTCATCGTGGGTCCGTAGGCGCTGTTCTCGGTGGACGAGCCCATGGCGAACTCGTCCATGTTCAGTTTGCCCACGATCACCGCGCCTGCCTGCTTCAGCTTGCGCACCACCGTGGCGTCGTAGGGAGGGACGTAGCCGCGCAGGATCTTCGAGCCGCAGGTCGTCTCCACTCCCTCCATGCAATAGATGTCCTTGAGGGCGATGGGGATGCCGTCCAGCGGCCCGGCGGGCTTGCGGTTCGCGCGGCGCTGCGCGGCCGCCTTGGCGGCGGCGTGCGCCTCGCTCTCGGTCAGTCGCAAGAACGCGTGCAGCTTTCCGTCGACCGCGCGGATGCGAGCGAGCGACGCCTCGAGCAGCGCCTCCGGCGAGACCCCGCCGGACGCGAGCGCGTCGGAGATCTGCGAGAGCGGCAACAGATCCGTCTTCACTCGATGATCCTGGGCACGACGAATGCCTTCCCGTCCTGCTGGGGGGCCTGTGCCAGCACCTTGTCCCGCGGCAGGCTCGGTCTCGGTTCGTCCTCGCGCAGGGGAATTCCGCCCGCGGCGTCGCCCGCGAAGGTGAGCGGCTCCACGCCGCTGACGTCCACCCCCTGCAGCCGCTCGATGTACTCGAGCACGTGCCCGAGTTGCGCCGCGAAGCGCTCCTCTTCTTCCGGCGAGAGGGCCAGCCGGGCAAGGCGTGCCACGTGCCTCACCTGCGCGCGATCGATCGCCACTTCCAGCTCCTAGGGCTTGTTCGCCGACTTGAACCAGTTGAGCACGGCATCCATCACCCGGGCCGGCTCGGAGTGCGCGTGCAGGAAATCCCAGGCGGTGTTGTCGAGGAACGCCCCTCCGCACGCCGGGCAGTGCAAGATGCGCACGCCGGCCGCGGCCTCCGGGACCATGAGAGCGCCGCACTGGGGACAGCGCCCCGCGTGCAGCGCGCGCAGGGCGTCTTTCTCGCTCTGCCTCAGCCGCTTCTGCTCTTCGTAGTGCAGCTGCCGCAAGCGCTCCGCGTTCTCGCGCGCGAAGTACTCGTCCTCGATGTTGCTCGGTTTCTCGATGGTCATCTCGCGTCCCGTCCGGCTACTTCCGTTCCGCCGTTCCGCCGAGTTGCTCCAGGAGGCCCTGGGCCCGCTCGTGCTGCGGCGACAGGCGCAGGGTCTCCTTCAGCTCCGCGCGGGCGTTGGCTTCGTCCTTGAGCGCGAGATGGGCGACGGCGAGCCGGTAATGGATCCGCGCGCTCTGCGGACTCGCCGCCAACGCCGCCTTCAGCTTCGGGACCGCCTTCTCCGCGCCGTCGTCCTCCTGCGCCAGCGCCAGGCCCTGGATCAGCGCCGCGCGGGTTTCGTCCTTCACGTCCTTGAGATATCGGTTCATGCTCGAGTGTAGCCGCTTCGCGCGGTAGTAGTCCGCGAACGCGAGCTGCAGGTCCTGCGAGTCCGGGTTGGCCTTCGCCGCCGGAGAGAGCAGGTCGAACGCCGATTTCACCTTCACCTTTGCCTGCGTCTGCAGCTGGGCGACGCGCGGATCGTCCGCGTTCTTCTCCGCGACGTGGCCAGCCTGATCGTTCAATGCGTCCGCCCACTGGATCTCGATGCGCGCCAGCGTCGCCGTCGCCTGCGGAAAGCGCACCCGCGGGCCGGCGACCTCGACCGCATCCCGCGCTTTCGTCTCCGCGCTGGCGATCGAGGCCAGCGAGTCCTTCTCCGCGTCCACCTCGGCGGAGGCCAGCGTCTCGATCGCGGCCGGCGGCGGGGCGCGCGGCGCGAGCCTTCGATACGCGATCAACCCCGCTCCCACGACCAGCAGCAACGCAAGACCGGCGGCGACGCCGATGATCAGCCCGCGCGGCGGAGCACGGTCGAACGTCCCCGGCCCGGGCGACGGCTCTTCGTCGGCGACGTCATGCTCTTCAGCTGGCGGTGCCGCCTCTGCCGGGGAAGCGCCCGGCGCGATGAGATCCGGCGGGGTCGCATGCTCGGATGCGCCGGCAGCGGGCTCGGCTGCGTCGTCCGCGAACGGTGGCGCGCCGCTGGGTGGCTCCGGCGTGGGAACGGGCGTCGGCACTGGCGCCGCCATCGGAATCGGTGCGCCGGTGGACGCGCTCCTGGCCTGAGGCTGCGGCGACCCGAATAACAGGGTGGACCGCTTGCCGGAAAACGTGGCCGGCTTCGCGGCAGGAGGATTCGACCCCGGTGGTGGAACGGGCGGTCGCGGCGTTTGAACCGCGGCCTGCGATTGGCCGAACGCCATCGGTGCGGCGGGTGCGGCTCCGGCGCCGGCGGCCTTGAGCCCCTTGGCAGGGGCGGCCGCTTGCTTCGCCAGCGCCGCCGGGGCCTTCGCAGCCGGTGGCTGGCTGAACGCTGCGGTTGCGCTCGCGCCGGCTTGTGGACCCTTGTTCACGGCAATACCCGCAGCGGAGAGATTGGCGGCCGGGAACATCATCGTCCTGCCCGCCTCCTCCGGCGCCGGCGGCGCGGCGGGACCTGACAGGACCGCTTTCGCCGGCTGCGGGAGCGGCTTCGCCGGCGCGGATGCCTTTGCTACGGGCGGCGCGGCGAAGATCGCCGTCGCGTTCATATCCGGCGCTCTCGGGGCCGCGACCGGTCCGGGCGCCGGCGGCGAGATCTGCGCTGCCGGAGCGCCGGGACGGGTCACCCTGAACGTGTTCTGGCACTTTCCGCACCGCATGGTGATCCCTTGAGGGCCGATCCGGGCGTCGTCGACGCGATAGCGGGCCTGGCACTTGTCGCAGCGGACTTCCATCGATGCGTCTCCGGGCGAACGGTGACCTATAGGATTCGCAGGGTATCCTGTAAAGCGGCGGTATCAGACTCCCCCGCACCCGAAAAGTTGACGGAACAGGGGTGCCTCTTAGAGTCGGCCGGAGGCGTGCCGCCCGTAGGGGCAGGTGCGCCCGGAGGAGCGGATGGGGCGCAAGGGGAAGAACGGGTCGGCGCTGAAGGACGCCGGCTGGAAGAAGCCTGTCTTCGGGATCCTCCTGGCGGGTTGCGCGCTGGTTTCGGTCCTCGCGCTCTCGTCGTACCAGCCTCGAGGCGCCGCCGGAAACTGGGCGGGACCCGTCGGCTACGGACTCGCTGGATCGCTGCTGGAAACGGCGGGCATCGGCGCGTATGCATTCCTGATTTTCCTGCTGGCCATCGCTTGCGCGCTGCTCGTGGGCCGGCCGCGCCTCTCGTTCGCGCGGGCAGGGTCATGGCTCACCTTTTCGCTCTGTGCCATGGGGCTTCTGGACCTCCTGGTGCACGTGCGGATCCAGGGGCACGCGGCGGGCGGGGCGGCCGGCGCGATGCTCGCGCGCGCGGCCCGGTCGGCGCTCTCCGTTCCGGGAGCGGCAGTGCTCCTCTGTGCGGTCGCGTCCGCCGCCCTCGTGGTCGCCACCGATCTCTGGGCGCTGCACGCGGCGCGCGGCGCCGCCAGGCTGGGCGTCGCCGGAGGAGCGCTCGCGGTGCGTGGAGCGGCGGCGGCGATCGCGAAAGCGCGCACCGTATCGTTCCCTGACGAAGCGGATCTGCTCGCCGGGGACGACGGGCGCATCGTCGACCCGCGCCGCAACGCTGGCCGCGCGCTGGCGGCAGCTGCGGCCGACGAGCCGCCCGAAGATCCGCGCGAGCCGGTGGTCGCCGGGGGACGCCGCAAGTCCATGCCGGATCAGGCCGCCAGCGCCGTCCGATCCGAGGCTCCGGTGGCGACCGATCCCGCCATGGCTCCTGTGGAGAGCGCGCCGCCTCCGCAGATCGTCGAGCCGAAGACTTCGCTCCGGCCGCGCCAGTACTCCTTCCCGCCGGAGCCCCGGTCCGTCGAGCGCGCGGGCAGCTTCACCATGGCTCCCGGCCACAGCGCCTTCGTGCCGCCGCCCATCTCGATCCTCACCGGCGAGGCGTCGCCGGCCCTCCCGCTCGATCGCGACGGCCTGACCGCCACGGCAGAGAAGCTGCGCCAGAAGCTCGCCTCGTTCGGGATCCAGGGGCAGGTCACGCAGATTCGACCCGGGCCGGTGGTGACGATGTTCGAGTTCCTGCCCGCTGCCGGCATCAAGGTGAGCCGCATCGCCGGGCTGGCAGACGACCTGGCGATGGCGATGGAAGCGCTGCGCGTCCGCATCGTCGCGCCCATCCCCGGCAAGGGTGTCGTCGGCATCGAGGTGCCGAACAAGCAGCGCGAGACGGTGGTGCTGCGCGAGCTCGTCGAGCAGGACGCGTTCCAGAAATCGCACAGCAAGCTGGCGATGTGCCTCGGCAAGGACATCGAAGGCATGCCTTACGTCGCCGACCTGGCGAAGATGCCTCATCTCTTGATCGCCGGCACCACGGGCTCCGGCAAGTCGGTGGCGGTCAACTCGATGATCGTCTCGATGCTGCTGCGGGCGACGCCGGAGGAAGTGCGCTTCCTGATGGTGGACCCGAAGATGCTCGAGCTCTCGGTCTACGAGGGCATTCCCCATCTGCTCTTGCCCGTGGTCACCGACGCGAGGAAGGCGGCGATGGCGCTGCGCTGGGGCGTCGAGGAGATGGAGCGGCGCTACCAGCTGCTCGCCGAGTGCGGAGTCCGCAACATCGCCAGCTTCAACAAGAAGGTGGAGAAGGAAGGGGACGGCGCGCGGCGCCCCCACCGGCCACCGAGGGAGAAGCGCGTCGTCGATCTCACGCCGGCGCCGCCGGCGGAAACGGTTCCATCCAATCCGGCGCCGTCGGCGGGCCCGCAGATCGTGGAACAAGCCGCGGCCCAGCAGCCGCTGAAGAAGCTTCCTTATCTCGTGATCATCATCGACGAGCTGGCGGATCTGATGATGGTCGCCTCGCGCGAGGTGGAGACGTACATCGCGCGGCTGGCGCAGATGGCCCGCGCGGCGGGAATCCACCTCATGGTCGCGACGCAGCGGCCCTCGACGGACGTGGTCACCGGCGTGATCAAAGCGAACTTCCCCTCGCGCATCTCCTTCCAGGTCGCCTCGCGACACGATTCCGCGACCATCATCAACTCCCCGGGGGCCGAGTACCTGCTCGGAATGGGGGACATGCTGATCCTGCCGCCCGGGACGTCCACCCTCACGCGCGTGCACGGTCCTTACGTGGACGAGAAGGAGATCCATGCCGTCGTGGACCACTGGAAAGCGCAGGGCGCACCGGTCTATGACCTGGACATCCTGCGGCCGCGCGCCGAGGACAGCGACGGGCTTGCGGTCGACGACGAGGGCCCGGACGAGCTCTACGACCAGGCCGTCGCCGCTCTGGCCGACATGCGTTTCGTCTCCATCTCGCTGCTGCAGCGCAAGCTGCGCGTGGGGTACAACCGCGCCGCCCGCATGATCGAGCGCATGGAACGGGATGGGATCGTCGGGCCGGCGGACGGCGCGAAGCCGCGCGAAGTGCTCATCCGGCCGCTGGGCGAAATGCCGGGCGCGGGGGCGTAGCTCCGGCCCGGAACGGCGGTTTCGGGCGGCGCGAAGTTGCCGACCTCACCCGCGAAAGCGGAAACGGCATTCGGGTATGGCGGTTCGGGAAGGTTGACATCCTCAGCGATCCTCACGTAGGAAACGGCGCGCGCCGGAGCGAAAGCGCCGCGCCGGACCCGGCAATTTCCGCCGGCCGTTTACCGAAGGATGACGTCTCAAATGGCAACTGGAACTGTGAAGTGGTTCAACGATACGAAGGGGTTCGGCTTCATCACGCAGGACGGCGGTGGTGAGGACGTGTTCTGTCACCACACGGCCATCAAGGCCGACGGCTTCCGCACACTTGCGGAGGGCCAGAAGGTGGAGTTCGACGTGGTGAAGGGTCCGAAAGGACTGCAGGCGCAGAACGTCCGCAAGCTCGCGTAACAACGGTTCCAGAAGAGCCGTTTGGGGCCCGGTCCTGAGAGGGACCGGGCCTCGTTGTTTCCCGGCCTACCCCGACTTCCGCCGCGGCTCCGGCAACGCGGGTGCCGGCGGCGGATCGATGAAGCTGCTCGGGAGCAGGTTGAACGGAAGCAGCTTGAGCAGGATCGGCAGCAGCAGCATTCCTCCGGGCGCAGCGAAGATGGCGAGCGCCGGGATCGTCTTCGCCAGATCGATGAGCTGCTCGCGGATCTTGGTCTTCTCTTCGCCGGACAGGGTTCCTCCGGCGGCGGCCTTGGCCAGCAGCTCTCCAAGCTCGCGAGTCTCGCGGATCTCCTGGAGGAGCCGATCGAGGTTGTCCAGGACGGCCGCTTCCAGCCTGGTGGTGAGCGCGTGCGGCAGGCCCTCGGGCGCTTCGGCGAGGCGCAGAGCTGCCAGCGCGTCCTCGTGCTCGCGATAGAAATCGGAGACCTCGGCCTCGAGCCGCGCCAGTGCGGCGCCGTCCACGCCGACGGCCCGCGCCAGGCGCTCCACGAAGGCGAGTTCGGCGGCCTCCAGCCGGCCGTCCACCAGCGCCGCGAGCAGCACCTGGGTCAGCATGAAGCGCCGCAGCGCTTCGCTGTGCAGCGCCGGGGCGATCTGCTCGACCTCCCGGGGATGCAGCAGCGCCCGGCGCAACACCCGAGCCTCGCGCACCGGCAATCGCTGCGAACGGATCACCTGCTCGATGCCTTTCCTGGTCGCCTTTCCATCCTCCTGCGCAAGAGCGAGTCCGGCCAGGAGCTCGACCAGCAGCGCGCGCCAGCTGAGCGCGGCCTTCGTCGCCAGCACCGCCGCGCCCGGGCTGATCCGCGCGTGCTCGAAGGCGGACAGCGCGATGGTTGCGCAGGTCCGCGCTTCGATGGCGCAGAGCCCGTTGTGCAGCGGCAGGCCGGCGAACGGGCCACGCGCCGCGAGGTAACGCCGGGACAGCCGCGCGGCGGTCTTGTCGGCGAGCTTCTCCAGCGGGTTGGGGACGGCCGTCGGATCGGCGAACAGTCGCGCCGCGGCTTCCCCCTCGCCGCCGCCCGCGGCGAGCACCGCGAGAAGCTGCGCGCGCCGCGCCCGAACGCCGTGCTCGCCCGCAGCGCCGGGAAGGAACCACCGCGCGTGCGAGAGCGCCGCCGCTCTCGCGCAGAGCCGCACCAGCCCGGCCACGAAATGCGCGTATGCGCGGACACCGGGAGTCGCTTGCGCGTCGAGCTCGATCGCCGGATCCTGCGCGCCCGTGCCGTAGGCGAGGCCGTGTGCGCGCAGCATTTCCTCCAGCTCCGCGCGGCGCTCCTCGAGTGGCATCCTCTGCGGCGGACACGCAGGCGGCTGTGCCGCCACCGCTCCGATCACCGCGAGCAGCCACTCCCCGCTGCCCACGGGCAGCTCGGCCTGGCGGCTCTGATGTAGCAGTCGGGCGATGGCGGGCTCCTCGCGAGTGATTGTAACAGGCGAGCGCCCCTCCGCCTTACCCCCTACTTGGCCGCCTTGGCGCGCCGTTTCTCCTCCAGCGAGGCCGGCTGCGCCAGATCGGCAGGAATGCCCGCGGGCTGGTTCGGCCGCACGACGCCGAACTTCTCGTACAGCTTGCTTTCGACGTCGGCGAGGATCCCGGGATGGAGCTTGAGGAAGTCGCGCGCGTTCTCGCGGCCCTGGCCGATGCGCTCGCCCCCGTAGCTGAACCAGGCGCCGCTCTTCTCGACGATGTTGTTCTCCACCGCCAGATCGAGCAGGTCGCCTTCGCGGGAGATGCCCTGGCCGTAGAGGATGTCGAACTCGACCTCGCGGAACGGCGGGGCCACCTTGTTCTTCACCACCTTCACGCGCGTGCGGTTTCCGATCACCGTCTCGCCGTCCTTGATGGCGCCGACCCGGCGGATGTCGAGGCGCTGCGAGGCGTAGAACTTGAGCGCGTTGCCGCCGGTGGTGGTCTCGGGGTTTCCGAACATCACGCCGATCTTCATCCGGATCTGGTTGATGAAGATCACCGCGGCGTTCGCCTTGCTGATGGTGGCGGTGAGCTTGCGCAGCGCTTGCGACATGAGCCTCGCCTGCAGCCCCATATGCTGGTCGCCCATCTCGCCTTCGAGCTCGGCGCGCGGCACCAGTGCCGCGACCGAGTCGATCACGATCAGGTCCACCGCGCCCGACCGCACCAGCATCTCGCAGATCTCCAGCGCCTGCTCGCCGGTGTCGGGCTGCGAGATCAGCAGGTCTTCCGTGCGGACCCCGAGCTTGCGCGCGTAGCCCACGTCGAGGGCGTGCTCGGCGTCGATGAATGCCGCGACGCCGCCGGGCTTCTGCGCCTCGGCGACCATGTGCAGGGCCAGCGTCGTCTTGCCGCTCGACTCGGGGCCGTAGATCTCCACGATCCGGCCGCGCGGGATGCCGCCGACGCCGAGCGCCAGGTCGAGCGACACGCTCCCGGACGAGATGGCCGAGATGTCTTGCACCAGCGGTTCGTCGCTGCCGAGGCGCATGACGGCGCCCTTGCCGAACTGCTTCTCGATGGCAGATACAGCAAGCTCGATCGCCTTCTCTTTTTCCGGGTTCGCCACTCGTTCCCTCCGTTGGGGCCTACTGTACGCTTGTACAGAAGTATCTGACGCCCTGCAAGATGCCACGGGGGTCCGACACGCCTCTCGCAAAGCCTTCAGATCAACCGCCAAGCACGCCCAGCGCGCCAAGTTTTTCGGGTGGGCTGGCCCACGGCCGCGAGACCAGCACTGCGTCCGGGTGGCTCGGACCTTGGGGGTGCTTGGCGTGCTTGGCGGTTGAAAGGAAGAAGAACCCTACTTTCCCGTGATGGCGAGGAGCTCGACCTCAAAGACCAGCGTGGAGCCGCCCGCGATGGTCGGCGGGTGGCCGTGGTCGCCGTAGGCGATGTCGGAGGGGCAGACGAGGCGCGCCTTCTCCCCGACCTTCATCTTCTGCACACCCTCGGTCCAGCACTTGATCACCTGGTTCAGGCCGAATTCGGCGGGCTGGCCGCGCTTGTACGAGGAATCGAAGACGGTGCCGTTGGTGAGGCGTCCTTCGTAGTTGACTTTCACCTTGTCGGTCGCCGCCGGGCTCGGACCGTCGCCCGGCGTCAGCGTCTTGTACACGATCCCGCTCGGGAGCTTGCTCGCGCCGGGCTCCTTCGCCGCTTTCTCCGCGTACTCGCGGCCAGCCACCTTCTCCTTGTCCGCTCCCGCCGAGGAGCGGGCCTGCGCGAAGGCATTGATCTTCTCCATCTGCGACTCGGGCTCGACCTGCGCCTTCTTTCCGCTGGCGCCGTCGGAGAGGCCGCGCTTGACGATCTCGAGCTCGTTCGGCTTCAGCGACATCGCCGCGAAGCTCCGGCTGCCCACGAGGTATCCGATGGCGTACAGCGACTTCTCGTCGTCGGTCTTCAGCGCCTGCGCGGAAGCGGAGAGCGAGAACGCAAGAGATGCGGCCAGAGCGAGACGCATGAGAGACCTTTCTGGAAAAGGAGGAGGAACTCTACGCTACTTCTCGACTTCCTGGGTGATCGCGATCAGCAGCTTGCCGGCCTTCTCGTCGCGGGGATCGACGCCGATGCCGCCGACCAGGATCGTCCCGCCGCGCTGGATGGAGTAGTCGGTGTGCAGCTTTCGCGAATGCTCGGGGTGCTCGCCGAGCAGCTCGAGATGGACCTTGATCCTGCCGTCGGCGTCGAGCTGGCGCGGGGTGACCAGCAAGCTGCGGCTGCCCGGCAGCTCGACCTCAGCGGCGTTCTTCCAGTCGAGATCGAAGGTGTGCATGTCGAGCAGCCGGTAGCTGCGGAAGCGGAATTGCTCGCCGAAGCTCTCCAGCTGGGGCGCGATCGCCTGCAGCTTCGGATCGGTCCCGGCAGGCGCCCGCGCATCGTTGGATGCGGCGATGGCTCGCACCGTGATCTTCACGCGCCGTTCGGAGATCCCGGCGTCCGCCTGCGCCAGCAGCAGCGCGGCGGAAAGCAGCAGCAGCTTCACTGTGGCACCGCGCGGTCGTCTGAAATCCAGATGACGGTGGTCTGCCGCGGCAGCTGCAGGACGGCGCCGTTGCGCGTACCGAAGTCCACCTCTTCGATCTGCGGTGAGTTGTCCGCGATCAGGCCGGCATCGTCCGCGCGGCTGGGGAAGAAGAGGACGGCCAGGGCCATGCAGGCCGCCACCGCGAGCCCCCCGGCGGCCGCCAACGCGCGCCGGTGGGCCCACCACATTTCCCGCCCCCATACCGCAGCGCGCTGCGCGGCGCGCGAACGCTCCTCGCGCACCCGCGCCATCACGCGATCCGGCAGCCTCTTCAAGTCCAGTCCGCGGGCGCGAGCGACGACGGATTCGCGCACCGCCTGCGACAACGCCGCGATCAGGGCGAGCCGGTCGCGGCACAAGGCGCATCCGCGGGAATGGTCCTCGACCCAGGCGCGGTCGTCGTCCGCGAGCGCGCCGTCGTGCAGCGGCCCGAGCAGCGGCACGACCTCTTCGCAGCGCCTCATGGTTCCTCCTCCGGCTCCTCGCGAGTCGGGGCGTCTTCGCCGAGGTACTCGCGCAGCTTGCTCTGCATCTTCAGCCGCGCGTGGAAGAGCCGGCTCATCACCGTGCCTTTGCGGATCCCGAGGACTTTCGCCAGA
>Ga0137416_10000837_pt1 | contig 15103 bp, 13 predicted proteins | sample CZODoug3_1_1_16f_FD_108282 | JGI IMG/M metagenome (GOLD analysis project Ga0137416, IMG submission 108282) | Vadose zone soil fungal communities from Angelo Coast Range Reserve, California, USA - CZODoug3_1_1_16fungal (Illumina Assembly) | ecosystem: Environmental > Terrestrial > Soil > Vadose...
AAGCTCAAGATCCGCTTCTTATCGTCATCACCGGTATAGAGCGGAATGAAAACTTCGTCGAACGCGATGTGGTTGGCTCTGAGCGCCAGCCAGGGCCGCATCGACCACGACGAATAGTTCTTGTTGCCGATCACGAGCTGCAAAGCCATGCGAGAAGATCCCTGTTTCGCTTGTCATCCTGCCATAGCGCGCGTCAAGCTTTCAACCCGCCGGCCTTCCTCGCGGTTGCCGCGATCGGTCATGCATGCCATGCATTCACGACCATCGGGGGATGCAACATGGGTGCATATTCGGTCGATATTCTGGCAGTGGGCTTCTTCATCCTCGAATGGACGGTGTACGCGGTCACGCTGGAGCATACCGTCTATGGGCGCGACAGCCTGTCCGCCCGCATGCATGTCTACCGCGAAGTTTGGATCCGGCGCCTGCTCGATCGCGAGACCCGGATGGTCGACACACAGATCATGGCGTCGCTGCAGAACGGCACGGCCTTTTTTGCCTCCACCAGCCTGCTCGCGGTCGGCGGGGCGCTGGCCCTGTTGCGATCGACCAGCGAAGCACTGGCTATCCTGGGCGCATTGCCGATCAATCTCAGCCCCTCGCCCGCGCTTTGGGAAATCAAATGCGTCGGCTTGATCCTGATCTTTGTCTACGCGTTCTTCAAGTTTGCCTGGGCCTACCGGTTGTTCAATTACGTGGCCATCCTGCTCGGGGCGATGCCGCCGGCCTCGCAACGCGACACGCCGGAGGCCGAAGCGCATGTCATCAGGACGACAAGGTTGTTCGAGGCCGCGGGCCGGCATTTCAATCGCGGCCAGCGTGCGTTCTTCTTCGCGCTGGGCTATCTCGGCTGGTTCGTCAGTCCCTGGGTCTTGTTCGCAACGACGGCGTTGGTCGTGATCGTCACCTGGCGCCGGCAGTTCGCCTCCGACGCCTGGCGCGCGATGGGGAAGTAGAGCGTTTTCAAGCGAAGCATGCCCCTCGGACTTGATCCGGGGGTGGATACCGGCTCGCGCGAAGAAAACGCGTCAAATAGAAAAAAATAGAGCGGCTTCCAGCCGCCCTAAGACGCGCCGTCGAAATCCTGCGGTGTGAAGCTGAGGTCGAGCACTTTCCATTCGCCGTATCTGTCCGCCGGCAGCATCGCGTAGGGCTGACAGGCCTCCAGCGCGCCGATTGCGCTTTGCATCAGTGCCGGTCCCTTCGCAGACGCACTGGCCTCGATCAAGACTGGCTCCGCCGCGAGCCTCCCTTCCAGCGTCATGACCACCCGCAGCTTGATCTTGATCTTGTCCGAGGGCGCGACCGCTGCTGGCAGCTTCGAGCAGGTTTTGAGATGGCGCCGAAACTCCGCGACGAGATTGGATGCCACGTCGGCTGGCTTTGACGCCGGGGCGTCGAAGCCGTCACCGGGTCTGTCTTTGGGCCCATCTGGGGGCAGATCCACGGGCAGACCGAGCAGCACGTGATATTTGATCGAAAGATCAGGCTCCGGAGGAACGTAGGCGGGAACCGGCGATGTCGATGGCGCTTGCGGCTGTGCTACGGCCTCTCGCCGATCGGGTTGCGATGAAGCCGTTGCCGCCGGCGTCGGCGATGCGGCCCGCTGCGGCGCCGGTGAAGCCGCAGGCACGGATTTCGATGCGAAGGCGTCAGAGCCTTGAGATTCCGGCTCCGGTTGGGGCTTTCTCGGAACCTGCACGGCCTCTTCGGGCGAAACTATATCAACCGTGATCGGCTCGGCAGTTACCGAACCGAACGGATGCACCTCGGCAAAGACCAGGACCACCGCCAGAATTGACAGATGGCCAAGCGCCGATGCTGCGAAGCCCGAGCGTATGAACCGAAGGGGTTCCATCGTATTGGATCGTTTCGATGCCGCCTCTGGCCGACAGCATAGCGGGGCAACGGCGCTGCGTCTCAATCCCATTTCGGCGCGAAACCGAAATCGGTGAGCCGGCCTTTGCTGCTGCCCATCTGGGATATCAGCCGCATCTCGTCGGGCGACAGCGCGAAGTCGAAAATGTCGATGTTTTCCGACAGCCGTTCGATCCGCGACGTCCGCGGTATCGCGGAGACATTCTGCTGCACCAGCCAGCGCAGACAGACCTGCGCAGCCGTCTTGCCGTGGGTCTGTCCGATCTGCACCAGTGTCTCGTCGTTCTTGATACGCCCTTTCGCAACCGGACTATAGGCGACAACCGCCATGCCGTGACGTGCGCAGGCATCCCGCACCTTGGTCTGGTCGAGATAAGGATGGTATTCCACCTGATCGCAGACCAGAGGCTCGGAACAGGCGGCAACCGCGTCGTCGATCAAAGCCACGGTGAAGTTCGAGACGCCGATGTGCCTGGCCATGCCGAGCTTCCTGACATGGGCCAGCGCGCCCAACGTCTCGGCCAGCGGCACGTGCGGATTTGGCCAATGCAGCAGCAACAGATCGACTTCGGAAAGGCGCAGTTTCGTCAGGCTCTCCTTGGTGGATCGTTCCAGATCATTCGGTGCGAAATGGGTAGTCCAGACTTTGGTCGTCACGAACAATTCGTCGCGCTTGACCCTCGAAGCGCGCAGACCCTCGCCGACCTCGCGTTCGTTCTCATAGACCTGCGCGGTGTCGATGTGGCGATAGCCGAGCTTCAGCGCCTGCTCGACCAGGCGCGCGCAGGTTCGCCCGCGCAGTTCCCAGGTGCCCAGCCCGATCGCGGGGATTTTTGCGCCATTGGCCTCAACGAATTGCATCGCGGACTACCTACCCGATTATACTAAATCATCCCATTATGTCCCCTGGGCGTCGCGCCGCCAACATCGCGGGCCGCAGTTTCCCTCAGACCGGCGAAGAGTCCGTTGCCAGAGCAGCGAAAACCGTCTCGGGGGCGTGGGCGATCACGGCGAGAAGCGCTCGCGCCGGTCCGCGCGGCATGCGTTTCCCCTGCTCCCAGTTGCGGATGGTCTCAACGGGGACGCCGAGCCGGCTTGCGAATTGCAGCTGGGTCAGGCGGGCTCGGCGGCGAAGGTCACGCACGGCCGGGAACGTTTCCATCTCCGCCGGCGGGACGGGAACAGCCGCGAGCGCCGCGGAAGTCGTCACCGGTGCGAGCGGAAACTCCTGCCCGTCCCGCAGTTCGACGATCCGTCCATCCGCTTTCAGCCGCAAGCGTTGCATATTCGACTCCGCACGGGAATAGTCGGCGATGCGCGTTAAGGCGTGATTAACGATGCGCAGCCCGAAGGCCGCATCGTTCTATTTCAGACCGAACCATAGCGTGGCGATGCCGAGAAACGAAAAGAAGCCGACCACGTCGGTGATGGTCGTGACAAAGGTTCCCGACGCCACCGCCGGATCGGCGCGCACCCGCTCCAGCACCATCGGAATCAAAATGCCGCCAAGCGCGCCCGCCACCAGATTGCATATGATCGCGAGCCCAATCACGACGCCAAGCGCTGGAATCCTGAACCAGGCCACGGCGGCGATACCGGTGATAACGGCAAATGCGAGGCCATTGACGAGGCCGACCAGGCCTTCGCGCATCACCACGCGAAAGGCGTTATTCGATCCGAGCTCACGGGTAGCCAAAGCGCGCACCGCGACCGTCATGGTCTGGGTCGCGGCATTGCCGCCCTGGCTGGCGACGATCGGCGCCAGCACCGCCAGCGCCACCATCTTTTCCAGTTGACCTTCGAAAAAGCCCAGCACCGAGGACGCCAGAAAGGCGGTTGCAAGATTGACCAACAGCCAGTTGAAGCGGCCCTTGGCGATGGTCCAGACACTATCGGATAATTCTTCGTGGCTGGTGACGCCGCCGAGCGCCTTCAGATCCTCGTCGGCCTCTTCCTCGATCACGTCCACCACGTCGTCGATGGTGATGACGCCGACCAGCCGGTCCGTGGTGTCGACGACGGGGGCTGCGACCAGATTGTATTTGCCGAACAGCCGCGCCACCTCTTCCTGATCGTCCAGCACGGAGACGCGGCGGCGGTCTTCATCGATCAGGTCGGCAAGCGGAACCGGCCTGCGGGAACGCAACAGCGCGTCCAGCGATACCGCGCCCTGCCAGTGCCGGGCCTTATCGACCGCGTAGATTTCGTAAAACCGGCCCGGCAAATCCGGCGTGTCGCGCATGTAGTCGATCGCCTGCCCTACAGTCCAGTCCGGCGGCACGGCGATGAACTCGGTCTGCATCCGGCGGCCAGCTGAATTTTCCGGATAAAGCAGGCTGCGCTCGAGCGCGTCGCGCTCCAATGGCGGCAGTTTTTCGAGGATCTCTTCCTGGTCCTCTTCGTCGAGGCCCGCAAGCAATTCGACGGCGTCGTCGGATTCCAGTTCGCGTACACCCTCCGCGACCGTTTCGGGTTCGAGTTCCTCGAGGATTTCCTCGCGGACGGAGTCGTCGACTTCATTGAGCGCCGAGAAGTCGAAATCCGCGCCGGTCAGTTCCACGAGGCTGACGCGGTCCTCGGGTTCGAGCGCCGCGATCAGATCGCCGAGATCGGCCTCGTGGAGTTCCGCGACGATGGCGCGTAACGAGGCCGCGTCGGCAACACGTATCGCGCGCGAGATGTCTTCGACGAACTCGCGGCGAATTTCGCCATTTTCGTCGCGCATCGGGAGACGCTCGAGCACCGGCGCATCGGCGGAATGGGCAACGTCCACATCATCGGCCATGCCGCGCCTCGCCGGTTTGACAGAATTGCTGAACTCGTCTGAGTTGTCGCATCAGGCATTACCCAATGGGCAACACCAAGTGCAATGACAAATATCGACCGGCTAAAACGGGCTCGGAAGTTCGTGAACGTGCCAGGAGCTGCCCTGGTTGCCTTGATCGTGTGGATAGCGGCGGCGCAGGCGGCGGACTGCCCGCGCCAAGGTACGCTCGGCACCTCGCGCATTCTTAGTGTCGATGGGGCGACCACTCCGCGGGTAGGACTGAAAGAATATCCGCAGACGCTGCCGCTGGAGGATCACGAGGTCGTGCTGACGTTCGATGACGGCCCGTGGCCCCCGACCACACCGCGGGTGCTGGCAGCACTGGCCCAGGAGTGTGCGCGCGCGACCTTCTTCCTGATCGGGAAGCCGGCGTCAGAACACCCGGATCTGGTGCGGAGGATCGCGGCCGAGGGCCACACCATCGGCCATCATACCTGGTTGCATCGCAGCTTGATGCAAATCAAGCCAAGCGAAACAACAGAGGAGATCGACCACGGCATATCGGCGGTTGAGATGGCGCTGCACGGCGTCGCGACCAGCACGCCATCAACGCCGTTCTTTCGTTTTCCGGGCTTTGAGACGACCCCGGCGACACTTGACCTGGTGCAATCGCGCGGCATCGTCGTGTTCGGAACCGACCTTTGGGCCAGCGACTGGGATCCGATGACGCCGAAGCATGAATTGAAGCTGATTATCGACAGGCTCAACATCACCCGCAAGGGCATCATCCTGTTTCACGACCCCAAGGCGCGAACCGCGGCCATGCTGCCGGATTTCTTGCGCTATCTGAAGGATAATCACTATCGCGTGGTCCATCTGGTGCCGACCGGACCCGGCGTCGAATTTGACGGGGTCCCCTGAGACCGTACGCGGAAGTCGATCGGCAGCGGCAAGAAGACGGACCTCCCCCGAAACGTGGCTCACTGGGTGAGAAACCGCTCGAGGTCGGTGCGCAGCGCAAGCGCCGCGTCTTCGTCGATTCCCATTTCAAGATGCCCGCCCTCGGTTCGCAATTCGATAATTCCGGTCAACGGCCCTTTCGATTTGGTCGCGATGGCGCTCGCTAATAATTTTTCCCGCACTGGTTGTTCCAGAGTACGCCGCCGCCGCGGAATCCCCTGACATTCAATGCTCGCCTTCGTATTGACGCTTGGATGGTGAAGAGGTTGGCTTCTTGCGCAAAGGCTGCAGGAAGCACGCGAAGCCAGGCTTTCGGCAAATCGGGGAGAGGCAATCTACAGCGACGAACTGGCAAGTGAGCTTCGGATCTCGGTTCGGACCATGCACACCGCGATGCTCAAGATTCGCGGCATGAGCCTTCATCGGTATCTTCGATTGACGTGGCTGTGGGCACTAGGAGACGGTTGCTCACCGGCAACAAGCCACCGCAGCGCACTTTCCAACGGCTTTTGGCATATGGGCGAGTTCGCGGCCCTGTATACCGCGCAATTCGGCGAAGCGCCGTCAATGACGACGGCTCGCGCGCGGAAGCGGCCATGATGAAACTATGGTGAAAATTGGCGCGGCAGGCCGCATTTGCCTTGGATTGGGCCCAAAGGCATGGTCTGCCAGACAATGCTCCGAAAATTGCACGCAATTCAGGCCGCATTCATGGCGCCGCGCGTAAATGTCAGCGCAACTGGGAATGCATGACGGTGTTTTATGGTCGGTAAAGTGTTGGTAGGCGTTCGAACCCGGCGATGTGCCGCCTTGTCCCTGGGGCTGCTGACCTGCATCACCCCCTCAATTGCGTCGGCCGCCGATTGTCCCGGCCATCCCGATGCGCTCGGCACCTCGCGAACGCTGGTGGTTGATCCGAAGGTGCATCCCCGGATCGGAACGATGCAATATGCCGAGACCCTGCCGCTCAGGGATCACGAGGTGGTGCTGACCTTCGATGACGGCCCGCTGCCGCATAACAGCAATCAGATCCTGGAAATTCTCGCCTCGCAATGCGTCAAGGCGACGTTCTTCACCGTCGGCAGCATGGCCCAGAATTCTCCCGAGGGCGTCCGCAAGCTGCGCGAGGCCGGCCACACCATCGCCACCCACACCCAGACTCATCCGATCGGCTTCGACAAGTTCTCGCCCGAACGCGCCAGGCAGGAAATCGACGAGGGGATCGCGTCGGTGACGGCAGCACTCGGTGAGGCCGGCGGGCTTGCTCCGTTCTTCCGGCCACCCGGCTTGCGGCGCTCGCCGGCCGTTGAGGATTATCTGGCATCGCTGGGCATCCAGATCTGGAGCGCGGATTTTCCGGCTGACGACTGGCGGCACATTCCCGCGTCGCGCGTCTATGATCTCGCGATGAAACGCCTCGAAGCCAAGGGAAAAGGCATTTTGCTGCTGCACGACATCCAGGCGCGAACGGTCGCGGCGTTACCGAGGATCCTGCATGAGATGAAGGCGCGCGGTTATCACATCGTCCACGTGGTACCTGCAACGTCCCAACAACCGAACACACCGACCGAACCACTGCAATGGCAGTTGCATCCGCCCTCGGAGACGGTGGCAATTTCGCACTGGCCAAAAATTCCCAATTTCGTTTATGCCGACGCTGGCACCCTCCCCGCCCCCTCGTTGCCGGATTCAGGTTTTCATGACGGACGGCTGGTATCGCTGGCGGAGCCATTCGATCGCACCAATCGGCATGCACATGGCGTTCCCCTGCCGCAGCAAGCGCCCTGGCCGCGGCAATCGCCACCCCCGCTGGGGAACGCTGCGATCGTCCTGCCCGTGCCGGCGCAAGACATCTTCGAGATCCAGGAAAAGCCGGGTGCGGCGGTGCAGACCGTCGCTCCATCCTCGCGTCACGCGGAACAAGCGGTCCCGCGTGCGGCAGACGGCCGCGCAAGCTTGATTTCGGTCGATGCCGGCGTTCCCCGGCGCGCAATCCCAGGAGGGCCCTCTTCGGGACGCGCCCGGCGACCGGGTGTTTCGCAAATCGCCACTCACCGAACCCGGCTTGCCGCCGGTGCCGGCCGGGGCGTGCTGAGGCATTGAATCCACGCCAAGAGCTGCTTGCGGCGGTTAATCCGTCACGATCTTGGAAACGCACAGCAAGACGACCAAAGCGAGAAACAGCAAATCGATATAGGATTTCATCTCGCCGTCCCGGCGGAGAACCCCGACGTCATTGACGATTTGCTTGCGTGAGGCGGCCGAGGCAGGACCATCCCCGGTGAGGCCCGCGAGACGGCGCGCCTCAAGCTCGAGCCGCTCGATGCGCTGGAAGAAATAAAATGAACGCAGCGCCGTCGCCGCGCGCATCACGGCGTAGGCCAGCACGAGAATCGCGAGGACCGCGCGTTGCTGATACTTCTCCATCGAGTTCAGACTGTAATAAACCAGCGCCAGAAACACGAAATTGGAAAGAAACCGATACGCGTAGCCGAGGAATTTCATGTATCTGTTCCGATCGATGGTCAGCCGGACAGTCTTGGTCGGACGCGATCCGAAGTATTCCGGTCGGCAGGTTGGTATCACCAGCCTGAGCCCCGCGTCCATCGATGAACACCAACGTCGTTACAGCCAAGCAAACGGATGAGCCGTTCGGCATCGACCCGGTTCCACCCTGCCGGGATTTCGGTATTCCGCGGCAGTTCGAGCATCCTGCACTCACATCCGGCCGCCGGCCGACAAAAACTTTCTTGCAAGGCCTTTTGGTACGCTTGGAGCGCAGTCAACCCCCTCCATAGGATTGATTTCATTTAGTTTTTTGAACTGAGAGAAACCTGTGTATCCCAGACCCTATCCCCCTTTGTTCGTCGGCCAACAGGAAATCTATCGCCGAGCCTACCTGCCAACCGTTGCAATCGAGCTGACTGCAAGGAGATGGGCAGCTCTCCTGCCACCTGATTGTTTGCCGTTCCTCGACGTCTCAATACGCCAAACAATAACTGAATCAAAAAGCGTCCCAGCCAGGGCGGCGGCTGAGACGCTTTTGGAAGGCGCCGCCTCACTGCGACGAGGCATGTGAATCCAGATAGCACGGTCGATACATGGCCGCGAGCTGGCGACCGCCCAGGAAAATCATGTGTGGCGTCAGCCCTCCGCGCTGGTCGATCCAGCGCCGGACCTCAGATGGATACATGGAATACAGCGTCAGCGTCGCTTCGGGATTGGATATTTTGCGACCTTTGGAACCGGGATCCCAAGCGGCGTGAAATCCGAGCTTGGCGCGGGAGGTCACGCAGATCTTGTCATGAGCAACCGCACCGAGAACGATGGTGCAGGCCGAGGCACAAAAACCGTCGATGATCACCATTTCGCCCGAGCTGCGCACGCCCTGATATTTATCGACATAGGTTTCGATCCGGCCGCCGCGGTCTTCCACGATCCGAACCACTGCATCGCTTGCTCGAACCCCTCCGAGCTGGAGAGCCGTCGCCAGCAACGCTGTTAGGCACCTGATGGCCATTGCCAATTCCAAACTGTCGGTCTCGAATCTGACTGCATCGGGCGATGCTCGTTAGACATCTATAAAGCCCTGGACCAAGCCGGTATTTGGGCTCAATGCCATCGGAGAATGTATATTTTTTAGGGCAATAATATATTGTGCCAGACTGAATTTCAGCCAGTTTCATGCGGCCCCACAGGACAAGCACCGCAGGCAACGACGGTGACGGCTCGAACGCGACTTCACTATTTCGCGTGCTGTTGAATTTCGGAAATCCGATGCGAGTCTTTCCATCAGAGGCCCGCGCACCATGCGCAGTCGGTCAACAACGTTGAAGGATACGACGACGACCAATTTCAAACTTCTTGGCGTGGGTGTGATTCTGTCGACGGCGATCGTAACCCCGGTATTTGCACAGCAAGCTGTCTCGGAACCCGGCATGCAGGCTCTTTACCAGAGTCTGGGTGCTGGATCCCAGTCAAGCGCGCCGGCAAGCGCCATGGCGTCGGCACGCAGCATCTCATATGCCAGCACGCCAGCGAAACACATTTCAGCGAAGCACACGATGTAAAATTGCCGAACCAATAAGTCGGTGCCCAATCGGTAGTTTCCCCCGGCTCAAGAGATCTCGTAGACCGACACCTTGTCCGCGATGCCGCTCAACGCCACGTGTCTGGGCGTTGGCTTCAGCCCGCTGGTTTCAAGCAGGACCCGGGCATGTGCGTTCTCCACAACCGATTCCGTCACCACGATCGAGCGTGAGGCAGCAAGGCCCTGGACGCGCGCCGCGATGTTCACAGTCTGGCCAAAATAGTCCTGCTGGCCATTGAGTGTGACCGCGAGGCATGATCCTTCATGGATGCCCATCTTCAGGCGCAGGCTCTGATGCTGACGCTCGGCGCCCAGATCGCTCATCGCCTCGCGCATCCGGATCGCAGCGGCAATGGCGCGGTCAGGCGTCTCGAAGGTCGCCATCACGGCATCGCCGATGGTCTTCACGACGGCCCCCCTTTCGGACGCGATAATCTCCTGCAGCAGCCTGAAATGCTCGTTGACGAGATCGAAGGCGACGAGGTCACCGACGCGCTCATAAAGCTCAGTGGAGTCCTTGAGATCACTAAATAGGAACGTCAGGCTCAATATCTTGAGGCGCTGGCCGATAGCGAGCGTTTCGGTCCGGTAGAGGTCGCGGAAGGTCTGATTGGTGAGGAGACGTTTTGCATTGAGAATGGGCTTGCGTCGCTTCAGGAGGTCATCCAGCGTCTGGTTCGCCACCCATACAGCCGGCAACACGCGACCGTCAGTGCGGTTTTCCAAAGCCAGGCGCAGTGGCCCGGGGCGCAAGGCAACGGTGTCGACGGGAACCTGAACCTTGTTGAAGATCACGGACAGGTTCTGGCGCTCGCTCGCCTTCTCGCCGCTAACATCAAGGAACTGGGCCGTGTGCGTCACGGGATCGAACACGATCAACGTCCCGCTCGGCAATTGCAACGAAAGGATGGCCCTTTCTCCTGGCGGCAAGTCAACAGTTTCGAGCGTGACCTCCCGCAGCAGCTTCTCCAGATCGGTTGGAAGGTCGATGGCCGAACTCCAGAAGATCTGGCGATAGTATTCGGCTGCGGACAATTCGTCGGGACTGTGGGCCGCGATCTTCCGCACGCGCGGGCTTACCGTGAAGGTCACCTCGACGAGGTTGTCGAGCGTCGTCTCATAGCCCGCGGCGCAAAAAGCGCAACTATACCTCGCCCGATCCAGGGTCTTCAGGCTTTTATTAGCGGAAAGAACACCGGCGCAACTTGGGCACATGACGTTCCATGTCATCTCGAAAATGCCGAGCCCCACCGCATTCAGGAGCGCCGCGATGATCCGCTCCTCATCGATGCCCTCCCTGGCCGCGAGATCAAGCGCGTTCATCTTGTTCAAGGCATGATCCGGGTCATGCCGGACCATGCGCTCGAGCATGTCCACCACGTTCTCGTCGGCCGACCGACGCAGGGCCACAAACAAAGTCTCAGCCTCGTTCATGGGACAATGCTACACGAAAGAAGGCAAAGCGGAAACCCCACCAACCCGTCCCTTGTGTGTTCCGAAAACTCGAACCCGGACGTAATGATGATGAAGCCCGCCAAGGCGTGTTGAATCGAAGCAGATGCAACTGAATTTGTGTGCCCCGAAATACCATATTCATGCGGCGGTAATCACGACGAAGTCGGTCGACTACTCGCCTCGTCGCTATCAGCGATGGCCGTCCTGGTGCCATGATTTGGCGACGTTGCGCGATGGCGGCGCCGCGACACTTTTTAGCCGAGCGCGCGTCAGCAACCGCGGCAGATGTTCAAGTGTTTGTCGAGCGCTTCATCCAGCTTCTGCTGCTGGGCATCGAATATCGACATATTCTGCTGCTCAACCTGTTCCGCCGGCGAACGCGGTGGAAACTGCTGGGCGCGGGGCTGCAAATGGCCGATCGGCGCGCTGCCATACACCGTGGTCCCGGGGCCTCCGATGGAGGCCGCATTGCCGACAGCACTGCCTCAGAATAAGCGGGCCGATGTCGGCTTCCATTAAATATGGTTTTATTCTCTCGCTCCGGCGGCCTCGCACGCTTGAAGCAATCAGAACGATGTGCCGAATGATGCAGGAATTTTTCAAGCGCGCGGCGCGGCAAAAAAACAGCTCTTCAGCCCTGTTGGCTATCGGGACAGACGATCTCCACCCGGCCGCCCGCGCCGGAATGAATCGCCAGCCTGAAGCCGTGCAGCTTGACGATCGCGGCCACCAGGCTGAGGCCAAGACCGACACCTGGCGTACTTCTTATCTTGTCGGAACGGTAGAAACGCCGCAGTACGGCCTCGCGCTCCTGTTCGCTGATGCCGCAGCCGGTATCTGTCACACGCACGATGGTTTCGCTATCCTCCTGCAACAACTCGATGTTCACCTCGCCGCCTTCAGGCGTGAACTTGATGGCATTGTCGACGAGGTTCGCGACCGCCTCAATCAGCAAGTCCTGGTCGCCACGCACGCTGCGACGGTGCTTCACTGCGACCTGCAAGGCGATATTCTTGTTTTCGGCGATCGGCTCGTAGATATCGCACACCTCGCGCAGCATTTCATGCAGTGCGACGTCGCCGAAACCAGCGGACCGCCGACTGTTTTCGATCTGCGCGAGACGCAACAGCGCGGTGATGATCGTCAGCGACTGATCGATGCCCGCGATCGCCTTGTCGGAAACCGCCTGCAGCTGCTCCAGCGTGGCTGCGTTGGTGCGCCCGCGCTCCAGCGTCAACCGCGCGCGAGTAAGTGGCGTTCGCAGGTCGTGGGCGATGTCGTTACCGACCCCGGCGAGCGCGTGGATCATCGTCTCCATTTCGTCCAGCATGCCATTGACGATGACCGCGAGTTTCGAGAACGGCTCATCGACGTTACGGTACGGAAGCCGCTCGCGCAGATCGCCGGCGATGATGCGCTGAACCCGCTGGTTAACCTCTTCGACGCGTTTCTGGGCGCGCACGCTCAGCCACGCGCCGGCCAGCAGGCAAAGACAAAAGCCCGGCAACAGACCGAGCGCGAGCGCCTGACCGACGACGTGAGAGATTTCGCCGGCCTCATCGACATTTCGTCCAAGGACCAGCACGTCCCCGTTTCGCATCCGCCGGGCGATCGCCCGAACCGTCTGGTTTTCCCCGGCGCCTCGATCCCGCCTGATGACGTCGGTGCCGTGCGCCGGAGCGTCGATCCGCAGATGCGGCGGCAGGCTTTCCAGATTGCCGGTAATCCGGTGGCCATCGGCGGCAAATATCGCCGCGACCTGCACCCCTCGTGGATCCTGTCTCAGCTTCTCGTCGATTGCCTCGAGCCGGCGTTCCGGCGACAGGCCGGCAATGCCGTCCAGTTCCACGGTGATCACACGGTCCGATCGCGCCGTCAGATAGTCGTCGATTTTCCAGTAAATAAATCCGAACAGCACGATGACGAAAACCGCGAACACGGCCGACACGGCGAGCGCCCAGCGAAAGGTGTTCGAACGGATGAATTGCGGTTGACGCATCGGATCCTGGTGCCCGGATGTCCGGCCTGACGTCAACAGCGATGCATCGCTGCCGGCCATCCGAGGCTCATGGTCCCGCACGAAGAATGAAGCCGGCACCGCGGACATTGTGGATCATAGGGGTTTCGTCAGGCCCGTCCACCTTATGGCGCAGACGGCCCATATGCACGTCGACAAGGTTGGTGGCGGGAACGAACTTGTAATTCCAGACCTCCTCCAACAGCATGGCTCGCGTGAGCAGCTGATCGCTGCGCTGCATCATATATTCAAGCAGGCGAAACTCGCGCGGCAGCAAATCGATCACGCGATCACCTCGCTTGGCCGTGCGCTCGATCAGATCGAGTTCCAGCGGCCCTACGCGCAGCGTGGTCTCGCGCGATTCCGCCGGCCTGCGTAGCAGCGCCTCTATCCTGGCGACGAGTTCCACGACCGCGAACGGTTTTGTAAGATAGTCGTCGCCGCCCATCCGCAGCCCGCGGACGCGATCATCCACCGCGCCGAGCGCACTCAGCACCAGCACCGGCGTGCGCACCTGCTCCTTCCGCAGTGCCTCGATAACGGTAAGGCCATCCATTCCGGGCAACAATCGATCGACGATCATGGCGTCAGGACGCAACGAACGCGCCTTGTCGAGGCCATCTATGCCGTTGGCCGACCATTCCACTTCAAAGCCGCGATCGGACAGCTCGGCGGTAATTTCCTCCGCCGTTTCGCTGTCATCCTCGATTAGAAGCACCTTTGCCATCAGCTGATACTCGATTGCGGCGAATGCATTCGCAGTGCTCGAGCTTCGCCCCCCTGAAACCGTACGCTTGCTCGAGACCAATGCCATAATGTCAGCTGCCTGCAAATGATGGATTTCAACCTTATCAATAGCCGGACAGCGCCGCCCCGGCTTACTCGGGGGCATAAGACGTGGCGTGCGCCGTCCGCTCTGCGGCCATCTGAGCACCGCCTGCGGGGGGCAAGCGCGGTGGGGCCGTTCGAAAACAAACATAGGCTCGGGAAATCGGCCGCACCACTAAATACGGTTTTATAATTCGCTGCGGCTCTGGGCCGTTGCAATCCGGAGCGGGTCAGGATGTCTCTACCGCCAGGGCTCGGGTTCGTACCCTGCTGCCTTCCGAGAATCAAAGGCCGGATGACTTCAGCAGCCCGATGGCGATGCCGGCGATACGCCCGGGGTCACCGCGGCGCCCGTGGCGTTGGCAGGTGCCATCGTGCCGGGCGTCGCCAGATTCATGGTCACGCTCTCGGCGCATGCCGACGTGTTCGGCGTCGGCACCACCGCCATGGTCGGATCGATGCTGGTGCCGGCAAGCTCTGTGACCGCCGGTTGAATCGTGCCAGGCGAAGGGCTGCTCGGAACCTCGGGGGTCGAGAGCGGCAAAGCCGCGCCATTGGCCGGCGGACCTCCCGGCGTAGAGCTGCATACCGTAGTCGATGAACTGCCGAGCGGAGATGCTGGCGATATGGTCCCGGTCGTGCTGCCGATGATTGCCGTGGGAATTGTTCCCAACGGGGTCGCTGGCATCATCGTGGCTGTGCTGCCCGCCACGGATGTGGAGACCGTGCTCGGTACCGTCGATGGCGTCGGTACAGGCGCTGCAGTTATGGCAGGCGGAGGCGGAACTGGTATTGCGGGCGGCGGCGGCGCCGGTACGGTCGTGCCGGGAATTGTAGACAGGAACGATGTCGCTGGTTGTGCGGACAGCGTCAGCATTGGCGCGGTCGTGTTATTTGCGGACGTGGAAGAGGTAGCCGGAACTCCTGGTATCGTCGGTGCCGCGGAAACCGATGGCATCGTTCCGGTTGTGCCGCCAACTGCCGGCATGGAAGTAACCGGCACCGCCGCAGTTCCGGGTGCGATTTGCCCGGTTGGTGTTGAACAGGTCACGACCGTTCCCGGCGTGGCAGGGTCGGAAGCCAGCGGCACTGGCGCCAGCGTCGTGTC
>Ga0137416_10000843_pt1 | contig 15051 bp, 12 predicted proteins | sample CZODoug3_1_1_16f_FD_108282 | JGI IMG/M metagenome (GOLD analysis project Ga0137416, IMG submission 108282) | Vadose zone soil fungal communities from Angelo Coast Range Reserve, California, USA - CZODoug3_1_1_16fungal (Illumina Assembly) | ecosystem: Environmental > Terrestrial > Soil > Vadose...
ACAAATAATATTGGTAATATACTTTCGAAGAATATATAAAATAAAAATAAATCTAATACAGTAAATAAACAAATTTGTAAACTTTCTAATATTAAGAAAGAAATTACAAATGTTTTAACATTTTCTGTTATATTATTATAATTAGATAATAAAGCTATAGGTGTTAAAAAGGTTGTTAATAGTACATAATATAAAGAAATCCCATCGATTCCTAAATTAAAATGACAAAAACTTAATTGATTATATTCATATACAAATTGTATTTGATTTGTACTCGAATCAAAATTTATCCATAAAATTATAGATACAAAGAAATTAATTAAAGAAATAATTAATGCTATATTTCTTATTTGATTTTTACTATTTATTGAAATCTCTTTTATAGGTAGTAAAAATAAAGAACCTAATACTGGTATTAATATTAGTAATTGAATCATTGTTTTTTAAATATTTATTTTGTTTGTTACCTTATCCTTTAACTTAATTTGCTATAACCCGGACATTAAAGCAATAGTTATTCTAGATTTACTAGATTTTGATTTTAGTTAAGGGGAATGGAATTTTCTTAAACTTATTTATAAATTATTTTTTTAATTTATAAGGAATTATTACATAATGTTTTATTTTCTTTTTCTATTGTAATAATTTTAATTAAATATTTTTTATAATTTAATTAATTTTATAAGTAATTTATTTATTTACTTCTCTTTTATTTAATTTGAGGTTGCAGCCTCTGAGGGCTCTCCGAGCCTTTGCGGAGGGCCACAATTTATAAGATAATACCTTAAGCTTTGCCTATGCAATACCAATAGGGTGGCCGGAGGCCGTGCGAAGCCTAGATGAATGCAAAGAATGCTAGGACAGGGGGTAAGTAATATAATTATTTTTCAGTAGAAAAAGGATCATTTTTTATAAGTTGTTCTATTTCATTTTTAAACTCTAATTTTTTTCTATTTTCCATTATATAATTATATATTTTTTGGGCTTCATCTACATTCATACCTGTTTCACTTTCAAATTCTTTTTTTGAAGCTTCATTTAATTGACTAAGATCTAAATTTTTAATTGATTCTCTGTTTAAGTCTAAATTTTCTATACCTAATCTTTTTAAAGCATAATCAATTGATTCGTTTAAATGTAATTCTTTAATTTTATTTTTAATAGCTGGTACAAAATATCTAGATTTTCCCTCTTCAGCTAAAATATCATCTAACTCATACATTAAACCTACAGTGAAACCTGTTCCTACAGTGGCACTACTTATAGTTTTTAATGATCCCATAGTAATTTTAAATATAGTTTGGAATTTATCTATAGGTGAATTTCTAACTGTATATTTACCATTCTTTAAATTAGATATATATTGTTTAATTATAAAGAAAACAAGAACTATTCTATATATAACATATGGCAAAGATAAAGCTATACCAATATAGAAGTATATAGGATAAGATCTCAATCCTAAACCACTAAGAATGTAAAACGTACTTAAAGCACCAATGGCTTTAAATATTCTTACATAAATATTACTATTGAATTTAGCTACTTTATCTGGCAATATTGGTATATTCCAACCAGATACTATTCCATTAATTGCTCTTTTTAGGATAGTTTTTTGAGGCTTAGATGAGATCGGATTTAAATTATTATTATTATTGATATTTTTCATTGCTTCTAAGATTTATGTTTGAGTAATTTTTATTTACAACATTATTTAATACAAAGACTAAGTATTGCTTATTTTATGGTTCTATTATATACTTAGTTACTTAATATTCCATACTATTAATAGTTAAATAGATGTTTAATATAATTGATACATTATTATATATAAATATTAAATATTAGTAGAGATTTTTATCATTTTTAAGTATAATTAACCTCCTACCTTACCTTAACCTTATAGAAGGCTAATATAGGTTGAAGTTTAAGGAGGCCTGTACCTATAATTAATTAATCTACTCTTTTAAGTTATTTTATAAAAATATTTAAAGATTATTAAATTTACATTTATAGTAATAAAACCCATTTTGGCCTGTGCTCTGCTCTAGCTCCGCAGAGGGCCTTGCGGAGCTAGGCCACTAGAACTTTACCTTAATATTAATTAAGATGGAGCAAGCCCGCAGTCTGGCGGAGTGTTACCCTGAGATTAGAAATTATTGTGGCCAGCCTATGCTTTAACAATTAGCCTAGCCACAGGGGGGATAAAATTAATTTTACTTTAATTAATTATAATTAAGCTTATTTACTTAATTTAGTAATATACATTCTTATTACTTGTTGAAATGTAAATAAAGGTAAAATGTATTTAGAAAATACAAAAATTAAAACTAATAAAGTTAAGAATGAAAATGATAATTGATTTAAAAAATAAAATGGGATTAATTGTGGCATTCTATTTAATTTATTTGATTGCTCTGTTACCCTCTTATGTTAACCGCTATGCTTTAGCAATACTAATAGGGTGGCCGGAGGCCGTGCGAAGCCTAGATGCCTGCTAATTTAGAAAACAAGGCTAAGAGACATAGGAAGAATTAAAGCTATCTCTATAATTTTTATAAAATAGTTATATAAAATTACAATAAATAGAAATTTCTATTTATAAATTGAGATATTAAGGAGTATCTTTAAAGATAAATAAAAATATTATAATATAAAGAGTGTGGCCAGTTGACTAGCCACAGGGGGATAAATATATATATACATATTTAATTTAAGAATGTATTTATAAATGCTACAAGTATTTCATAACATTCCAATAACGCAGAGAAATTTATTTGAACAAATTGGTCAATTTGTTCAAATTGAGCTTCTATTTGTTCAATAAGGTCCAATAGTCCAGCAAAATCATTATTCACAATTTGGTTTTGTACTTGTTCATAATGTTCGTGGCTTTCTAAATTAAGGGCAATACTGGAATTCACATCAACTCCTTCAAATATCTGAGCTAATTCAGGATTATTCATGAAATCTTCAGGAGTAATTGCTACTTCAGTAGGTAAACCTTCTTGCACTCTAGACATATCTATTGGTCTAGGTAAATTAAGATTATGATTAAGCATATATGCATAACTATTAATCATAATTAATCTTAAACCAACAGCAGTTACAGTAATTGTTAAAGCAGTATAAAATGCAATTGAAGGAATATTTACTGAAAAATCATTAAGAATATGATCCATTAAAAAGAATTTAATCAAAAAAATATAGTGTCTAAGGCTTTATGAGATGCTACTTATTAAAGTAACTACTACTTATAAATTATATATTTATATATAAGAAAAGGTTGCATCTAGGCTAGCATCCTAGGCTGCGGGCCTTAACCAATTTGTTTTTAATAAAGCACTATAATCTTTAGATTATAAATAGATCTCTAAGACTCCGATTATTTGAGGGCTGTAGAATAATATTTTAATTTAGCAATACTATTACTTTTGAATAATAAAGTAGAGTTATAAATTTATGGCGGTGGCCGTATCCTGATCCTGATCCTACGGGTGCCTAACTCCGTAAGGCAAGGAAGGGGATAATAATTAATTATTTTTATTTGTTGATAATTCTTCAACATTACTAGATGTAACTTTTATAGCACCTGATCCAATTTCTAATATAAATCCTATAGTTAATACAATAAAAAATATTAATGCTACGGAAAATCCAAACATATTTACTTGATATAAAGTAACTGCTATGGGAAATAAAAGTAAAATTTCTAAATCAAAAATTAAAAATAATAGTGCGACTAAGAAGAAATGTATTTGGAATGTAGATCTCGTTTGTCCATATACAGGACTAAATCCACATTCATATGCTGATACTTTAGCTTCATCAGGTCTATGAGCAGCCAATAATAAATTTAAACCTAATAATATTACAGCTAAAATCGGAACAATAATAAAGAGCATTAATAAAGTGTTCATTAGTTAAAATATAAAGATAAAGAGAGTAATTGTGTACTTTTTAATAAGATAGATGGTTTTAAAAAAAAGAATAATATTAATAAAGTTAAACTAGATATTAATAAACTATGAATATTACTAATACCTTCTGTTGTTTTATTATTTATGGCCATCGCCCCTGATTTATTTAATTCAATTTCAGTATGTAAAATTCTAATTATTCTTAAATAAAATGAAGCGCTGATTATACTAGTTAATATACCAGAAATAGCCATAAAATAATATCCACTTTCAATAGCAGAATATAATACAAACTGTTTAGAGAAGAATCCTAATAAAGGAGGTGTTCCAGCCATAGATAATAAGCAAATAGTTAAACTAATAGATAATATAGGATTAGAGAAGAATAACCCTTTTAATTCAGAAATATATTTAATATCTTTTTCTGAACCTTTATTAATATTAGTATTAAGATTAATTATATAACCTATAGCTAATAATATTAAGAATGTATTTAAATTAGTTATAGAATATTGGATAATATAGAAGATAAATGAATCAATAGATTGTTTACTATTTATAGCTAAAGCTAATAAGATAAATCCTATATGTGAGATTGTACTATAAGCTAATAATCTTTTTATTTTTGTTTGAGCTAAACCTACTACAGTACCAATTATTAAAGAAAATAAAGAACTAATTAATAATAAATTAATAATAGAATTAAATCCTACCGTATCTAAACTAACTAATATTGGACTTACTGATGTAATTTGTGTAAAGATTTCTAAAATAAAAATTAAAATAGATATTTTAGGCATAATAGTTAACCATATTGTTACTATTGTAGGACTTTCATCATACACATCTGGTGCCCAATTATGTAATGGTGCTGCAGCTACTTTTAATAAAAATCCTGCTAATATAAAGATAAATCCTAATGCTATACCTTGATTTATGTTATTACTTATAGGCTCTGTTACTGATATTAAATTATAGATTGATTCTAAACTAGTTAAACCTGTAAAAGTATAAATTAATCCTGAACCTAATAAAATAAAACAAGATGCTAAACTTCCTAATAAGAAATATTTTAATCCTGCACTAGTAGCAGATTCAGAATTTCTATATATAGTTGATAAAATATATACTGCAAATGATTGTAATTCTATACTTAAATACATAGATATTAAATTTGAAGAAGATATTAATAAACTAGCACCTAAGGTACTAAACATTATTAGTAAACAATATTCTATTGAATTTTTATAATTCTTTTCTGTAGTATTTGAATCACTAACATTTATAGTTAAAGGTCTTGCTAATATTATAGCTGCACCTATAATATATATAAATATCTCTAAACATTGAGATATAAAGGTTACATGGAATAATCCACTATAAATACCTATACCTGATCCAATTGACTGAATATATAAAGCATTTAATGATAATGCTCCGGCATAAATTAAAATTATAGAAGATAATCTCTGGAATAAAACTGGAGAAATTCTAGTTTTAAGAGAAGATATGGCCATTACCATAACTAACAATAAGATACTAATAAATAACATTACTCAAAATTATAAATCAATTATAGCGTATAACTATAAATCAATTATAGTGTTATTACGAGTAATCAGATTCGAACCGATGATTTCTACTTGGAAGGTAGAAGTTATACCACTTAACTATACTCGTATTTATATACTTTTATATATAATATATTTATATATTATAATAATATTATATGTGGGTTCATTTACACCTAGAACATTATTTCTTATATTACCTAAATGGGGCCGCGCGTGCTCCGCAGCAGGCCTTGATGCCCTGCGGAGCTAGGCACGGGGGTTAAAACAATTATAATCTAAATTTTATATTTTTTATAATTTAATTAAATACTATTGAGCATCTACCCAAGCTAAGTAATCTTGTACAGAAACAGATTCAATAGCTATAGGCATAAATCCGTGATATACTCCACAAATTTCAGAACATTGACCATAGAATGTACCAGTTCTTTCAGCTAATAAAGAAGTTTGATTTAATCTACCTGGTACAGTATCAATTTTGATTCCTAATGAAGGAACAGTAAAGGAATGGATAACATCAGCACCTGTAACAATGATTCTAACATGAGTATCAACAGGAACAATAACTTTGTTATCAACTTCTAAAACCCTAAATTGTCCTAATTCTAAATCAGAATCAGGTATCATATAAGAATCAAATTCAATAGATTCACCACTTTCATTAACATAATCAGAATATTCATATGACCAATACCATTGGTGTCCTACTACTTTAATAGTTATTGTTGGAGAAACTACTTCATCTAATAAATAAAGTAATCTAAATGATGGGAAGGCAATAGTAATTAAGATTAATGCTGGTGTTATTGTCCAAATTAATTCAATTAATGTACCGTGGTTAAGATATTTATGTACAATAGGAGAATTTTTATAATTATAGTAATACATAGTTGATCCTAAAACCCAAAATATTCCTACAGCAATTACAACTAAAAAGAAGAAAATAGCATTATGTAATTCTACTATTCCTGTGAAACTTGGTGAAGCACTATCTTGGAAACCTAATTGCCAAGGTTGAGGTGCATCGTTATAGATAGTATTAAAGATTGAAAATTTAGTTAACATTTTTTTAGTTAATTAAAGAATCTTAGATTTTTTTATAAAAAGATTTATTTTTTCCTCGGTTATTTTATAAATCATAAAACTATGAGACAATACTGTAGATATATTTTGTAAATATATATAGTATCCTAAGATTGAGCTTAAACAATTCTTTTATGTAAATAGGCTAAAATTACAATTTTACCTTATTTCCTAACTTAGCCTTGCCTAATTATTATAAAATTAGTGGCGCCAAACTCTAATTTGGTGGTAAGGTGCAACCTGCCATAGCCAGAGCCGGAGTGGCTAGCCACACACATAAAATCTAAGAAGTAAAGGAATCGAACCTTTAAGTAACCTTTTCTTCTTTTAACCAAGGGCCGGAGGCCATCCTAAAAATGTAATTGATTTGTTTCTAGGGCTGACCTGGCTAGCCTAGCCACAAAGTCGAAAATAGAAAGCTGCGGAGCTAGGCCACTAGAATAGTTGAGAGGGAAAATATAAATTTATAATTTTTTATGTTATGACTATATAGTCATCGATGCTTTTAAATATTTTTATTTTATATAAGTTAGGCTTCGGGGCTTAAATATATTAAAATTTATTAAAATATATTAAAATTTATTAATTATCATAAATATAATTATGAGTATAATAATAAGAAAGCAATCATTAATGAAAATAAACCAGTAGCTTCGGCTAAGGCGAATCCTAAGATTGCAAAACTAAATAATTGTCCTCTTATTTGAGGGTTTCTAGCTGTAGAAGATATTAATGAAGAGAAGATTAAACCGATTCCGGCTCCAGCTCCAATTAATCCTGAGCAAGCCAATCCGGCTCCTAAGTATTTTGCGGCAGTTAACATTAAATTTTATCAGTTTTATATAGTGTCTAAGGCTTTATGAGATTTTAGTTATTAAAATAAATACTTCTTTTACAATGTATAAAAAATTATAAGATAGTTGTGCAGGTAAGGATAACCTTTTAAGAATAATAACAATATAAAAGATTATTTTAAAAAATAAAGAAAAGTAGATATAATTTTAACTAATGTCCATTAGCCTGCCCTAGCTCCGCAGGGCACAGGTAATAGTGAGGGAGAATAGACTTTAGCATTACAACCTAACGATTTATGGCTAGTTAGGAGTAGCACAAATTAGGATAGCTATAAATTAGTGTGACTGTGGGGCCGGAGGCCACAGGCGCAGCCTTTGCATCCTTCTTATTTGTATTGGTATAGCATAGGTTACCATGCCGGCCTAGGTGAACTAGCCCAAGTAGTAACATTAAAACATAAAAAGTTAAACTATTACCATAAAATTAATAAATTGTAAAATCACAAACAAATAGGGCCTTGCGGTGCTAGGCCTAGGCAGGGAGGCACAATAAGTAATTTACTATAAAGATGGGGATAAAAATTTAAATAATAATATATTACTAATTTATATAATTATAATTACTAAGGTAAATAGAATATATAATTTATATAATTGTAATATTATTAGAGGATCTTTAAGATGGATTTAGTTAAGTCCTTTTTGTATCTAAATAGTTTATATTGGTAAAATAATTTATAATACCATATATCCTAAAAATATAATACTATTGTTATATTATAATAATAACAAATAAAGGCTGATTTTCTAAAAATTAATAAGCCAGGTATAGGATTCTATTCTCTTAAATTTTAATTATTTAAACAAACGTAGTCCCTAATTAACCTGTCCTAGCTAAAGGAGGGTTATAATACTATGCTATAAATATATAAACATAAATCAGAGGCCGTGTTAGATAATTATATTATTTTAAAGCTAGTTTGCCTAGCTCCGCAAGGCTATGCTTTAGCCCTAATAACACAATTTAATTAAAATTTACTATTAGTTTTCTATAATTTTACCATAAATTAATTTATTTATTTTAAATTTACCTAAATTAACCTTTTACCTTCCTTAAGTAAAGTTAATAAAAAGTATATTAAATATATTTAATATACTTTTTAAAATATAATTTATTATTAAATATATAACTACTGTGCGAACCAGGCCCTTCCTTCCTCCTAAAGAATAGGATGCATGCAGGGCCTTGAGGCCTAAAGTTTAATAAAAATTATACCCTTTAAATACAGAATTAGTTCTCTAATATTATATTATTAAAAAATTTGGGTAAAATCAGAGAATTGAACTCTGAACATCGTCGCCACAAGACGTCATTTTACCATTAAACTAATCTTACCTCTTTTACATTATTATTTTTTTTATAACTTTTTTTATTATAATAATTTAATTAATTTTGGAGATATAATCTTTTTAATAGATTTAAGTTAGTAACTAAAAATCTTATGCTATTTCAAATAATTTTAACTTTATTACTATTTTTATAGTAACTGAATTTATTTGTGCAAATACCAATAGGGTTTTAAAAAAAATGGGGGTTTAAAATATTAAATATTATCTACTTAAAGATATTATTTCATTACATTCTCGGCTCGGTGCCGTGCCTAGTTTATAGGCAGGCCAGAGTTAAATTGAATACTAGAATGATGGTATTCAAATTTTGTAAGGGCCACTACTCTTAAATATAAATAAGGGTGTGGCTGCGCAGCTGCGTAGCCCAGGATATTATAATTAAATAGAATTGTTAGGACCGTAACCGTGCCTAGCTATGCTATGCAAATAGCAATACCAATTGGCTGGCTAGCTTACCCAGAATATTAATTAGAATTTATATTTTGTGGAGATAGAATTATAATTACAGAAGCAAAATAAATAATAATTAATCTAATTTCACTTAATAAAGAAGTATCTATTAAAACAGGAGCAAAAACTAAGAATAATAAAGCTAATAAACCTAATGTAAAATAAAGAGCGTAAGTAGTAATTACACCATTATCTAATTTAGATATATTATTACCAGTATTAGTGAAAATATTAGATAATCCATGAGGACCTAATAATTCAACAACTCCTCTATCAATAACTTTAGATATTATATAACCTAATTGTAAACCTACAGATGTTATATAATTATTATATACTACATCAAATAAGTATTTACCATTTAAGAAAGTATAAATTTTTCTACCTAAAGTAGTTTCAGTTAAATCAATAACAAAACTTGTACCTTTATGATATAATAATATAGCTAATAAGGCACCAAATAAAGATAATATAGATGGTAATAATTTAATTAATAAAGGTAAACTAAATTCTGCTTCTATTATAGAAATATTATTAGGATGTATAAATAAAGAATTAGCAAAGAAATCAGAACCTACACCTACAAATAAATCAGAGAATACAAAACCAAAGAATATACTAAATAGAGCTAACACAAATAAGGGTACAATTACAGCTAAATTAGCTTCATGTGAATTTAAATAAGAAAATTTAGGTCCATTAGGAACAGTTAAGAAAACTAATGAAATAAGTCTAAATGAATAGAATGCTGTAATACCAGCAGTTAAACTACCTAAAATATAAGCATATGTACCACTGAAACTATATTGTCCGTAAGCTAATTCTATAATTAAATCTTTACTATAGAATCCAGTTAACCAAGGAGTAGCTAATAAAGATAATGATCCTACTAACATTGCTGTATAAGTGAAAGGTAAGAAATTTATTAATCCTCCTATTCTTCTTACATCTTGTTGATCTGAAAAACTATGAATTACTGCACCAGCTCCTAAGAATAATAAAGCTTTAAAGAAGGCATGATTTATTACATGCATTAATGCAACATTATATTGACTTAATCCTACTGCCATTACCATATATCCTAATTGACTTATAGTTGAAAATGCTATAATTCTTTTTAAATCATTTTGAACTAAACCACAAGTAGCAGCAAAGAAAGCAGTAGAAGCACCAACTAAAGTAATAATTAATAAAGCAGTTGAACTATATTCTAATATAGGAGATGATCTTACTAATAAATATAACCCAGCTGTAACTAGTGTCGCAGCATGAATTAAAGCAGATACAGGTGTAGGACCTTCCATACTACCAGGTAACCAACTATGTAAAGGAATTTGAGCAGATTTAGCCATAGCACCCATTAATAATAATAAACCTATTATTGTTATTCCAGTCTCATTCATTAAAGGTACTAAACTAAAGACTGTTGAAAAATCTAATGATCCAAATAATGCAAAGATTGCAAAGAATCCTATACTTAATCCCATATCACCTATTCTATTCATTGTGAATGCTAATATTGCTGCTTTATTTGCTTGTATTCTTGTAAACCAGAAGTTAATTAATAAATAAGAAACTACTCCAATTCCTTCCCAACCAATAAACATTACAAAGAAATTAGCACCTGAAACTAAAACTAACATAAAGAAAGTGAATAAAGATAAATAAGAGAAAAATCTTTGATTATGAGGATCTTCAGCCATATAATCAGTAGAGAATATATGAATTAAAGATGAGATATATAATACTGGTATTAACATAGAAACAGTTAATTGATCAAATAGGAATTCCCAAGTAATAGACATAAATTCTGAATCAATCCAACTAGTTAAATTTATAGTAACTGGTGAACCACAGAAACCTACTTCATAGAAAGCTATTGATGCTAATATTGATGATAAAATTAAGCAAGTACAAGTAATAATATGTGCTCCTGTAACACCTATTTTTCTACCCATAAATCCTGATACAAAAGAACCTAATAGAGGTAAAACTAAAATTGATAAATACATTATGTTCTTAATGAAATATTTCCTCTTAATCTATAATATGCTACAAGAATACTTAAACCAACTACTGATTCAGCACCAGCTATTGAAATTATAAAGATACTAAAAGTTTGTCCTATTCCATCATCAAAACTAAAACTAGATATTAATATTAATAATGTTACAGATAATAACATTAATTCTATCGCAATAATCATTAGAATTATATTTTTTCTATTTAATATAAATCCTAATATTCCTACTAAAAATAAAAGTAATGATAGATTCATGGTTTGTATTTGTATTATTCCTTTAGGATACATTGTATATTATGATTTTTTAATTATTTTTTGTCTTGTGTGGCCGGAGGCCACTGCGCCTTACCTACCCCAGCTCCGCAAGGAGCCTGGCTAGCAGGCAGACCCTCCTTAGGCTAAATTTAAAAGCACTAGGGTAAGTTAGACAGATAATTAATAGTTTTCTAGACCGATACAAATATTTATTTTAATTTGCAATGTATAATTATAATTTTTATATTTTTATTTACATAAATTATAATAGCCTTCTTTTATCACCAAAAGTTATCTAAATTATGTACAAATATTATTTGATCTTACTTTTAATAAAAACTCTAAAAAAATGTTCATTATGATGGAAATGATATTCACTAGTATTGTTTCTCTGGGCCTTACATCTTTATATATTACTGCTGTGGCCGTATCCTGATCCTGATCCTACGGGTGCCTAACTCCGTAAGGCAAGGAAGGATCAGGCCCTACAATTATTGATTTACTTTTACCAAATCCTATAAAAGCTTCATGTTTTGTTACAGCATTAAAATTTCCTTCAAGGGCCTCCGGCATAGCCAGGCCACTGTTGGTAATAATAGACTACTTAGGCCTAGCCTAAGGTGCTAGGGTGGCCAGAAGCCGTGCGAAGCCTAGATGAGGGGATAAATATAAATTTATAATTTTAAGAATAAGGCAATAGAATGAGTTAGTTTCCTCCCCAGTAGTAAACTGCAATAAATAAGAATAACCAAACTACATCTACAAAGTGCCAATATAAGATTCCAGATTCATGTCCGATATGGTGAGTATCAGTTAAATGATAATTTAATATTCTTATGAAACCTACAGTAATAAAGATAGTTCCAACAATCACATGTAATCCATGTAATCCTGTTGATGCAAAGAATACTGTACCAAATACTGAATCAGCTATAGTAAATCCTGCTTCAGAATATTCAATATATTGTAAAACAGTAAATACAACAGCTAAGATTATAGTAATTAGAGTACCAAAGATAGCACCTTTTCTATCTCCAGCTATTAAAGCATGATGACCATAAGTAACAAAAGCTCCAGATGATAATAATAAGAAAGTATTTAATAATGGTATACTAAATGGATCTAAAGGTGTGATTCCTAAAGGTGGCCATACTCCTCCTATTTCTATAGCTGGTGATAAACTAGAATGGAAGAAAGCCCAGAATACACTGAAGAAAGCAAATACTTCACTTATAATAAATAGAACTAATCCAATGATTAATCCTTTTTGTACTTGTTTTGTATGGTGTCCTTCATATGTTCCTTCTGTTATTACATCTCTAAACCATAATCCCATACCTGAAACTGTTAAAATTAATCCTAAAGTTAATAATAAGCCTCCATTAGGATATCCTTGTAAGTACATTACTGCTCCGGTTGTTAAACTTAACAATGAAAAACTTAATAAAATTGGCCATGGAGAATTTTCTACTAAATGAAAAGGATGATATTGAAATTTATTTAATTTGATATTATTCATTTATTTTTAATAATTTTGTAATACACCTATGCTTATACTTAATTATTAATTTATAATATTTTAATAAATATATGAATATAAAATTATAGTATAGAATAAACTAGTATATTGTTTATTATAGGTTGCTTATAGAGTTATATTTTTATATAACTTCTCTTTTATGAGAAAAGTAATTGTTATTTGTGGCCTTTTCCGCCACAGGAGAATTTGGTGTTAGTGTAATATCTGGATTATAATTATTATTAGATATATTAGCTACTGAACCCTCAGGCCCTCCGGCCACAGTATTATTTAAGAATAATCCTTGTAAAAAAGATGGGTCCATTACTAATTTATATCCTATAAATGCTACACCTACCACACTAGCTATTCCACCGATCCATAACCATGTGCTTAAATCTTTATACCATGGGCTGCCTCCGGCAACCGGTGTATTAACATTGAAATTTATTGGAGATCTAAACCAATCTGGGCTCTGGCCGGAGGCCCTTGTTACATCTGGTAAATTATAATTCCAGGCTGAATCAATTCCTCTTGGTGACCAAAATTTATAACTTTTATGTCCTGGATTAGGAACATTAGGTACGATTTTTTGATCAAATAATTCTACGAACCAATTAAATAGTCTCTTCGTGAAGTTTATAAATATTTCTAGGTATGTATGACCCATTGTCCAGAATCCAATCATTAAATTCTCAGTGTTGAAACCTGTTGTTTTGAATACCATATAAACTCCGATCGCGGCATTAAATAATATAAATAATTTTCTTAGTCTTACTAGGATTTTCCACCATGTAGTTTTACCATACCATGGGCCTTGCGGAGCTAGGCCAGTGAAGCAAATCCTAATAATTTTGATATAAATGGAATTTTGTGGGCTAAAGCAAATGCCCAAGAGAATACCCATAACATAAACATTGAGGATCTCATATGTAACTTTTTTTATGTACGATTCTTTAATCGGTGTTGAAGTTGTACCTTTGCCTTTTGCAGCTTTTAATTCTTCCATTTGCATTTGTAACATTTTTAAAGTTACTTTGTTGTTGTTTTTCATTATTTTTCAAGTTTTGCTAGATTTTTAATCTTTGGAGATCTACTCAAACAATTTTAAAATATAATCTTTCCACTCCACCAGCATCTTGTGTATCCGGTTCTTCAGGTGAATCAATTTTTAAAATTAAATTATTAGGCGCATACTAATACTCTTTTAAGATTTCTCTTTAATCAGAGAGAGAATTTAACTGGTATTTATTTTTAGCGGTTGATTAGACCTTTTATAACGTTCTAATTCCATTGAACTAAGGAATTAATGGGGGGTTTAAATTATAGATAATAAAAAATAATTAGTGTAATTCGATAGCATCTTTAATATATGAACATACTAATAAAGTAAATACATAACTTTGAATTAAAGAAACAGCTAATTCTAATCCAATTAAAGCTAAGAAAATAGAGAATGGTATAAAAGTTAACACAGCTACAATTATACTACTACTAAACATTTGATATAAAAAAGTAGATAATATTTTAAGTAAAGTGTGACCAGCAACCATATTAGCAAATAATCTTATTCCTAAAGAAAATGCTCTAGCTAAATAACTAACAGTTTCAATTAAAACTAATAAAGGAACTAATGCTAAAGGTGTACCAGAAGGTACAAAGAATGAGAAAAAATGTAATTTATGGATATATAAACCTAAAATAGTTACACCAGTAAGAATTGTAAATGATAAACCAATTGTAACAATAATAGAAGTTGTAACAGTGTAAGAATAAGGAACATTACCAGTTAAATTAGCTATTAAAATAAAGAAGAATAATGAGTAAATAAATGGTAAATATATTTCTTTACCTAATTGTTCTCTTACCATAGCATTTATACTTGCAAAGATACTTTCTAATCCTATTGACCATTTATTAGGTAATAATTTTGTTTCATTATTTCCCATATAGTGTATTCCTATTATTAAAAATAATACAAATACTGAATAGAAACCTAAATTAGTTAAAGTTATATTTAAAT
>Ga0137416_10000845_pt1 | contig 15046 bp, 14 predicted proteins | sample CZODoug3_1_1_16f_FD_108282 | JGI IMG/M metagenome (GOLD analysis project Ga0137416, IMG submission 108282) | Vadose zone soil fungal communities from Angelo Coast Range Reserve, California, USA - CZODoug3_1_1_16fungal (Illumina Assembly) | ecosystem: Environmental > Terrestrial > Soil > Vadose...
CACATGGTGTGCCCGACATCGTCATCAACAATGCCGGCGTCGGTCAGGCCGGGCTGTTCCTGGATACGCCGCGCGAGGAATTCGACCGGGTGCTCGATATCAACTTCGGCGGAGTTGTCAACTGCTGCAGGTCATTTGGGCGTCGCCTTGTCGATCGCGGCACCGGCGGGCACATCGTCAATGTGTCGTCGATGGCCGCGTATTCGCCACAGCAGTCGATGAACGCGTACTCCACCAGCAAGGCCGCGGTGTTCATGTTCGGCGACTGCCTGCGAGCCGAATTGGATCGGGCGGGAGTCGGGCTCACCACGGTGTGCCCCGGTGTGATCGACACGAACATCGTGCACACCACCCGCTTTGACGTGCCGGCCGACAAGCAAGCCAACGTGGAGGCGCGTCGCGCGCAGATCGAGAAGGTGTTCGCCGCGCGCAGATACGGTCCCGACAAGGTCGCCAAGGCGATCGTGTCGGCCGTCAAGAAGAACAAGCCGATCCGGCCCGTGGCGCCGGAGGCCTATTTCGTGTACGGCCTCGCACACCTGCTGCCGCAGGCGATGCGCAGTTCGGCTCGCGCGAGTGTGATGTAGCCCGGAGCCGCTCGGCCGGCGACATCGAGCCCGGAGCCGCTCGGCCGGCGACATCGAGCCCGGAGCCGCTCGGTCGGCGACACCTACGTCAGCCGTTCGCAGCGATATCTTCCAGGACCGCGAACATGGTGCGGGTCGGCACGCCGGTGCCGCCCTTGCCCGTGTAGCCCCACGGGCCGCCGGAGTTGTAGGCTGGGCCCGCGACGTCGATGTGCGCCCATTGCACTCCGTCGGCGACGAACTCGCGCAGATACGTGCCGGCGACCAGCATCCCTGCATAGCGGGAGCCGCTCACGTTGGCCAGGTCGGCCACCGTCGACTTCAGGTCGTCCTTGAGCTCCTCCGGTAGCGGCATCGGCCAGCCGTTCTCGCCGACGCGTTGGGAGATTTCGGCGACGCGGTCCCGGAACTCGTCGCTGCCCATCACGCCTGGTGTGCGCGCGCCGAGCGCCACCGTCTGCGCGCCGGTCAGTGTCGACGTTTCGATCAGGTAGTCGGGCCCGTCCTCGCAGGCCCGCACGATCGCGTCGGCCAGGATCAACCGGCCCTCCGCGTCGGTGTTGAGCACCTCGACGGTGGTGCCGCCGTACTGGGTCAGCACGTCGCCGGGCCGCTGCGCGGTCGACGACGGCATGTTCTCGGCCATCGGCACGGTGGCGATCACGTCGATGGGCAACTGTTGCTTGGCGGCCAGCACGACGGTGGCGATGACGGCGGCCGCACCGCCCATGTCGGAGGTCATGTGGTGCATGTTGGCCGCGGGCTTGATGGAGATGCCACCGGTGTCGAACGTGATGCCCTTGCCGATCAGCGCGACCGTCTTGGCCTTGCCTGTTCCTGCTCCTCGCGTGCGCGGCTTGTTCTTCGCCCCGCGGTGGGCCAGCCGGACCAGCCGGGGCGGGCGCGAGGAACCCTTGCCGACGCCGATCACGCCGCCGTAGCCCTCCTTGGCGAGCGCCTTGTCGTCGAGCACCTCGACCTCGAGGCCAGCCGCCTCACCCAAAGCCTTTGCGCGCTTGGCGAATTCAGCCGGATAGAGGTGACTCGGCGGGGTGTTGACAAGATCGCGCGCGGTGGCCACCGCGGTTGCGATGGCCGTCGCGCGCTCGGCGGCCGCCTTGGTCTTGGCCTTGGTGTCGGCGGTCAGCACCGTGATCTCGCGCAGACCCGCGTCCTTGGGTGCGGTCTTGGAGCTGCGGAAGTCGGTGAACCGATATGCGCCGAGGATCAGCCCCTCGATCGCCGCGCCAAGGTCGAGGTCCGAGAGTGTGGTGATCACTGTCTCGGTGCCGTTGAGCGAGCGCGCGGCCACCGCCGCAGCGCGGCGGATCACGTCGGCCGGCAATTCGTCGCGGTCCTTGCCCAGCCCGACCGCAAGGACACTGGCCACCGGGAGTGAGGGGGCGACCAACCGCGTGAGCTGCTCGTTACCGCCCTTGGCGCCGAGCGCACGCAGGGCGACGTCGATCTCGCCGACGGCCTCCGCGTCGAGGAACGGGTTGGCGACGACTGTCGCCGTAGCGTCCTCGTCCTGCCCGCTGACTACGGGGACGATCAGCACGGCGTCGCTGGCGCGTTTGGGCAGTGACGAGCTGACGGTGACGGTGGGGGCCTGGTAACCGGCGTTTGCGGTGCTCACGAGCGTCCACCCTAGCCATCAGCGGCGGTGTGCAGGTCATAGGCCGTCACCGGCTCGTCGAAACCCTTGAGCATCAACGGATCCTGCACGACGGCGGGCCAATCCGGCAGTTCGTCGCGGACCGCCGACGTGGCAAGGATCTGCCCGGGCTCCGCGGCGGCGACGAGCCGGGCCGCCAGGTTGACCGTGTTGCCGAAATAGTCGCCGCCGACGGCCAGCGCAGCGCCGTAGCCGAGACCGGCGCGAACCTGCATGTGGGCTTCGCGCGCTCTCGGGTGTTCGACGAGATCAACCGCCGCCTTGGCGAGTAGTTCCGGCGTCGCGCTCACCCACATCACCTCGTCGCCGATGAACTTCACCACCCGGCCGCCGTCGGCGTGCACGACGTCGGTGACGGTGGCGCTGAACTCGTTGAGCAGGGTCGACAGCTCCGCGGGTGTAAGCAACTGGGTCAGTGCGGTGAAGCCCGACAGATCCGCGAAACCGATGCCGCACACGACGCTGTCCGACGTGTCGCGCAGGACGCCCTCGAAGTAGGTGCGGGCGCTGATCAGGTGATGACGGTGAACGGCGTCGATCAGCGCCCCGACGCGGGGGATGAACTCCGCGACCCCGCGGTACGCCTGCGCAGTGGTCAGTTCGTCGTGGGTGTAGTTGATCTGGATGTCGGGCGATCCGGCGCGGACGACCGTCGACGTGGCTTCCGCGAGTCGCGCCATGGCCGCACCGAGCACCCGCAGCCAGCCCAGCGAGGCATCGTCGCCCATCACCGCCCTCATCTCGGCCCACGTCGCCAGGCCGTCGACATCGGCCTGGCTCAGCGCGGCCTCATCGGGGCTGGCCACCGTCAGGCCGAGCGCGGCCCATGCGGTTGCGATGTCATCGAGAGGCACGCCCAGCAAATCGGCCGCCGTCCGCAGGCTGTAGATCGGGCGGCCCGACCGCTGCAGGGCGTCGCCGGCGAGGCCGAACAGCCGGCCGTGCCGCTCGGCCTCGAGCATCTCGTCGGGCGTGAAGCCTAGCTTGTCCAGATAGTCGATCAGGCCGGCTCGTCCGAGCGCGTTGGCTATTCCGGCGGCTTCCAGCGCGTCGAAATCGACCACCTGGACAAGTGTGCCAGGCGCAACGTCAGATTAGGGTGGTTCGGCGTGAGCGAAGTCCAGCACGGCCCCCTCGAGGAACGCCATCGTCAACTCGGCGCGAGTTTCGCGGAATTCTCCGGCTGGCTGATGCCGGTCTCCTATGCGGGCACGGTGAGCGAGCACACCGCAACGCGCAACACCGTCGGCCTGTTCGACGTCAGCCATCTCGGTAAGGCGCTGGTGCGGGGACCCGGCGCGGCCGAGTACGTGAACTCGGCGCTCACCAACGACCTTCGCCGCATCCGGCCGGGCAAGGCGCAATACACGTTGTGCTGCACCGATTCCGGTGGTGTCATCGACGACCTGATCGCCTACTACGTCTCCGACGACGAGATCTTCCTGGTCCCGAACGCCGCCAACACTCCCGCCGTCGTCGCGGCGCTGGCGGACCGTGCGCCCGCAGACCTGACGATCACCGACGAACACCGCTCGTATGCGGTGCTTGCCGTGCAGGGGCCGAAATCGACCCAGGTGGTCGGCGGTTTGGGTCTGCCGACGGACATGGACTACATGGGATATGCCGACGCCGAATTCGGCGGCGCGCAAGTGCGGGTGTGCCGCACCGGCTACACCGGCGAGCATGGCTACGAACTGCTGCCGACGTGGGATCGAGCCGGCGTGGTTTTTGACGCACTGGTCGACGCCGTCGGCAGTGCCGGCGGTGAGCTGGCCGGGCTGGGCGCCCGCGACACACTGCGCACCGAAATGGGTTATCCGCTGCACGGCCATGAACTGTCGCTGAACATCTCGCCGCTGCAGGCGCGTTGCGGATGGGCGATCGGGTGGAAGAAAGATGCGTTCTGGGGACGCGACGCGCTGCTCGCGGAGAAGGAGGCGGGCCCGAAGCGGGTGCTGCGCGGGCTGCGGGCCCTCGGTCGTGGGGTGCTGCGGCCCGACCTCACCGTGCTCGACGGTGACGCCCCGATCGGCGTAACGACATCGGGAACCTTTTCTCCGACTTTGAAAGTCGGCATCGCGCTGGCGTTGATCGACACCGACGTCAACGGCACCGCCATCGCCGACGGCCAGACCGTCTCGGTGGACGTTCGTGGCCGAGGCGTCGAATGCGAAGTGGTCAGAACCCCGTTCATCGAGGCAAAAACCCGGTAGCGAGCGGATATACAATCGCTACATGACTGACGGCCGCCTCGAGTTCACGGTTGAGCGCAACGCGAACCCGGTGAGCGATGAGGTACGGGCGTCGATTCAAAACGATCCGCCGTTCGGTCGGTTCCACACCGACCACATGGTCTCGATCGACTACCTCGAAGGCAAGGGCTGGCACAACGCGCGGGTGCTCCCGTACGGGCCGATCGAGCTGGACCCGTCGGCCATCGTGCTGCACTACGCCCAGGAGGTGTTCGAGGGGCTCAAGGCCTACCGCTGGGCTGACGGCTCCATCGTCTCGTTCCGGCCGGAGGCCAACGCCAGGCGGCTACGCTCGTCGGCGCGCCGGCTGGCGATCCCTGAGCTGCCAGAAGAGGTGTTCATCGAGTCGCTGCGTCAGCTGATCGCCGTCGACGAGCCATGGGTGCCTCCTGCGGGCGGTGAGGAGTCGCTGTATCTGCGGCCCTACATCTTCGCCACCGAGGCGGGGCTGGGTGTGCGGCCGGCAAACGAGTACCGCTATCTGGTCATCGCCTCGCCTGCGGGAGCGTATTTCAAGGGCGGAATCAAGCCGGTCAGCGTGTGGCTGTCGACGGAGTATGTGCGTGCGTGCCCCGGCGGTACCGGCGCGGCCAAATTCGGTGGCAATTACGCCGCGTCGCTGCTGGCGCAGGCCCAGGCCATCGAGAACGAATGCGATCAGGTGGTGTGGCTGGACGCCGTGGAACGCCGCTATGTCGAAGAGATGGGCGGAATGAACCTGTTCTTCGTGTTCGGCAGCGCCGGCACGGCCCGGCTGGTCACTCCCGAGTTGAGCGGGTCGATCCTGCCAGGAGTCACGCGAGATGCCTTGCTGCAGTTGGCAACTGACGCAGGATTCGCCGTCGAGGAACGCAAGATCGACGTCGACGAGTGGCAGAAGAAGGTCGCGGCAGGCGAGATCACCGAGGTGTTCGCGTGCGGCACCGCTGCGGTCATCACCCCGGTGGCCCGGGTCAAGTACGGCGACGGCGAGTTCACCGTCGCCGACGGCGGACCGGGCGAGATCACGATGGCCCTGCGGGACACACTGACCGGCATCCAGCGCGGCACGTTCGCCGACACCCACGGCTGGATGGCGCGGCTGTCCTAACGGATCGCGAGCGCGACGGCGGCCACCGTCGTCGTCACCTCGATCGCCGCGCCAAGCACGTCGCCGGTGATCCCGCCGAACCGGCGTACGCAATGCGCGACCAGTGCCGCGGCACACGCCAGCGCGACGAGAACGGCCAGCGGGCCCTGCCAGGGTCGCGGATCGGCAGGCACCGCCAGCGCCGCGACCGCGATGACCCACATTCCCACCACTGCGGCCGGTTGAGTGCCCGCCGCCCTCGCACCCAGCGAGCTGCCCTGCGCTGCGGGCACTGCGCGCCGGCATGCCGCCACCGCGGCCACCCGGCCAGCGGTCACGGCGACGATCACCGCGACGACGCCCAGTTCCGCGAACGCCAGCGCCTGCAGCACAATCGCCACCACCACCGCGGCCACGCCGAACGGGCCTGCCGAACCGTCGCGCATCACCTGCAGCGCCCGCTCAGGCGACCCATAACAGCCGAGCGCGTCGGCGGTGTCGGACAGCCCGTCGATGTGCAGGCCGCGGGTCGCGATGAGCACGACCGCGACCGCGAGGGCGCCGCCAAGCGGACTGCCAGGGCTGAAAGTCAACGACGCCGCCCACACCACCGCGCCTGCCAGCGCCCCGAGCGCCACGCCCACGACAGGCAACGCCGTGATCACGCCGCGGCCCACCCCTGCCGAGCCGCGAACGGGCAGGACGGTCGCGAACGCGAATGCGCCTGCGACCGAGCGGATCACGCGGTGACGCCCGCCTCGTCGAACGTGGCCATGGACGCCAGCGTGGCCACGGCGGCGCGCACGACGGGCAACGCGACCGCGGCGCCGGTGCCCTCGCCGAGCCGCATCCGCATGTCGATGATCGGTTCGAGTTCGAGCTGCCGCAGCGCAAGGGCATGGGCCGGTTCGGTGGACCGGTGTCCCGCCTGCCACCACTGCCGGGCACCGGGTGCGAGTCGGTCGGCCACCAACGCGGCGGCGGTCACCACCACGCCGTCGAGCAGCACCGGCGTGCGGCGCACAGCGGCCTGAGCGCAGAATCCCGTCATGGCCGCGAGGTCCGCTCCGCCGCAAACCCGCAGCAGCCCAACAGGATCCGCGGACAATCCGCGAGCCCGGTAGAGCGCGTCCCGGATCGCGGCGGTCTTGCGTGCCCAGCCGGCGTCGTCGATGCCGGTACCCCTTCCGACGACGGCCACCGGTTCTGAGTTGGTCAGGGATGCGATCAAAGTGGCTGCGGCGGTCGTGTTTCCGATCCCCATGTCGCCGGCGATCAACAGGTCCGCCCCGGAGTCGACTTCCTCGTCGGCGATTTGGCGGCCCGCCTGGATGGCGGCGGCTGTTTCGTCAGCGCTCAGCGCGTCTTCGACGACGATGTTGCCGCTGCCGCGCCGCACCTTGTGCGCGCCGATCGACGGCGACAGCGGCTCGGCGGCATCCACCGCGATGTCGACCACCCGCACGCTTGCGCCTGCCGCCTCGGCGAGCACGTTGATGGCCGCGCCGCCGGCGTCGAAGTTGGCGACCATCTGCGCGGTGACCTCCGCCGGATAGGCGGATACGCCCGCGGAGGTGACGCCGTGGTCACCGGCGAACACCACGACGCGGGGGCGCTGAAACTGCCGGGGCGGGCACAACCCTTGGCATGACGCCACCCACACCGACAGGTCCTCGAGCCGGCCCAGCGAGCCTGGTGGCTTGGTCAACCGGTCCTGACGGGCCCGCGCCGCGGCGGCCACTTCGGTATCGGGTGCGGTTATCGAAGGGAAGTCCGTCACCGCCGGGCCTCCGCGCGGCTGGGCTCCTTCACGGCCAACGGCTGCCCGGCGACCACCAGCACCACCCGGTCGCACAGCCCGGCCAGCCGCTGGTTGAGGCTGCCCAGCTCGTCGGCGAAGCGACGGCCCGACGCCGTCTGCGGCACCAGGGTCATGCCCACCTCCGGGCTGACAAGGGCCAGCGGCGAGGAAAACGCGCCGACCGCATCGATCAGGTCGGCCACGTCGGCGGCCACCGAGCCCGTCGTCCACCCGCCGCGGCGGTCCATCACCGCGGTCAGCCAGCCGCCGATGTCGTCGACCAGCGTCGGGGTTGCCACCTCGGATCGCAATTGCGTTGGCACGTCTACGGTTTCGACCGTCGACCAGTGCGATGGGCGGCGCGCCCGATGCGCGGCGATCCGCGCCGACCAGTCGGCGTCACCGGCGGGCGTCGCGCCGGTCGCCAGGTAACGCACCGGCTGCCCGGCAGCTGTCGATTCGGCGATCGCCGTCTCCGCCCACTGCGACTTTCCCGACCGGATACCCCCGAGCACAAGCGTGCGCACAGGTGATCAGGCGACCTTATCGCCGCGATTGACCTGCGGCCGTGGCGCGCGCATCCGGCGCAGTTGTGAGGCGCGGCTGGCGGCGTAAAAGCCGAGCTTCCAACCACTTTCGGTGTTGTCAGCGAACTTCTGGTTCACCAGCCGGTTCACCTTGCGGCCCACGATGAAGGCGTCGATCACCATGATCAACACCAGCACCAGCATGGCGGGGGAGAGCAGCCGCTGCACCGTGACCGAGGGCATCGCCAGCATGACGAAGATCAGGCCAAGCGCCGAGGGCATGAACAGGCCGAGCACGTTTCGGCGCGAGTCCACCACGTCACGCACGAAGCGCCGCACCGGGCCCTTATCGCGTGGCAGCAGGTAGGTGTCCTCGCCGGCCATCATCTTTTCCCGGCGTTCGGCCATGTCGGCACGGCGGGTGACGCGCTCGGACTTGCGTTCGTCGCGGGTCAGCTTCGGCGCGCCGATCTCCTTGCGGCGCCGCCGCGCTTCGGCAGCGGTCATCGGGGCGGGTGCGATCGGGCCACGCTTGCGGGTGGCCTGGCTGCGTTTCGGGGTGGGCTTGCCCTTGGGGGCGGTTATGCCGCCCTGGGCCGCTGTGCTCTGGCCGGCCTCGGCCTCGGACCCGGCCGAGTGGGCCACGTTGTCCGAGCCCGAGCTGTCTTTCTTACGGCCCAGCAGATTCACGCCTGTCAGATTACTTGCGCGACGGCGTAGCCCAGCATGCACCTGCGCAATCAGGGTCATAGTCTGCCGTCATGCGGGTTTTGATCGCCCCCGACTGCTACGGCGACACGCTCACGGCGGTCGAGGCCGCCAAGGCGATCGCGGACGGCTGGCACCGCGGCCGCCCCGACGATGAACTGACGCTGGCCCCGCAGTCCGACGGCGGACCCGGCTTCGTCGGCGTGCTGGCCGGCCGGTTCGGTGAGGTGCGCAGCCTCCGCGTGAACGGCCCGCTCACCGCCGAGGTGTCCGCGGACTGGGTGCTGGACCCGGCCACGCCGATTACCGCCTACATCGAGTGCGCGCAGGCCTGCGGGTTGGCTCTGCTGGGCGGCCCGCCGACGGTGCAGACCGCGCTGGCTGCGCACAGCAGGGGAGTGGGCCAGCTGATCGCCGCCGCGGTGCGCGCATCCGCGGGGCGGATCGTGGTCGGGCTGGGCGGCAGCAGCTGCACCGACGGCGGCCGCGGCATGGTTGCGGAGCTCGCTGCGGACGTGAGGAGCACAACAACCGCCCGCCTGGCCGCGGGCCGCAAGCTGCTGGCGGATGTCGAGCTCATCGCGGCCACCGACGTCGAGCACCCGCTGCTCGGGCCGATGGGCGCCGCGGCCGTCTTCGGCCCGCAGAAGGGCGCCGACCCCGACACCGTGCGCGTCCTGGAACAGCGGCTGAGCGACTGGGCGGTGGAATTGAACGCGGCGGCGGGCCGCAATGTCAGTGACCAACCGGGTGCGGGCGCCGCGGGAGGCATCGGCGCGGGGCTGCTGGCGCTGGGTGGCCGCCGCGAATCCGGTGCCGCGATCATCGCCGAACACACCCGGCTCGCCGATGACGTCGCCGCCGCCCAGCTCGTCATCACCGGCGAGGGCCGGTTCGATGATCAGTCACTGCACGGCAAAGTGGTCAGCGCGCTCGCCGCGGGCGCACGGTCGCGCCGGATACCGGTATTGGTGCTCGCAGGCCAGGTCACTCTCGACGAAGCCACACTGCTGGAGGCGGGCATCGCGGCGGCGTTCTCCATCACTGACCACGCCGGCTCCGTCCAGCTGGCGATCGAGGACGCGGCAAACCAGCTGGACGGGTTGGCGCAGGTGACGGCGGCGACCTGGGGATAGGTCGGGAATAGGGCCGAAACAAGGTACCGTTGTTGAAGTGGACCCAACGGTCTGCCCACGTACACACGCACATCAGGAGATGCAATGACTGTTCAGGACGAGTCGGCGACCAGCACGGCTACCCACGGCGCAGTCCTGACGGACGCCGCGGCGGCCAAGGCGAAGGCGCTGCTTGACCAGGAGGGCCGTGACGACCTGGCGCTGCGGATCGCCGTTCAGCCGGGCGGATGCGCAGGCCTGCGGTACAACCTCTTCTTCGACGACCGGTCGCTGGACGGCGACCTGACCGTGGAGTTCGGCGGCGTCACGTTGACCGTCGACCGGATGAGCGCCCCGTATATCCAGGGCGCCACGATCGATTTCGTCGACACCATCGAAAAGCAGGGCTTCACGATCGACAACCCCAACGCCACGGGATCGTGCGCCTGCGGAGACTCCTTCAACTGAGTCAGTACTGCCCGGCCGTCCTCGGCAAATAAGAGCACACCAGGACCTCGTTGTCCTGGGCCAGCAGCTGAGCGATGGCCTGTTCCTGGCTGTTCCGCGGTTGGTTCCGGGTCGACCGGCCGGCCGGTGCCACCTGCATCGTGAACAACACCTGCCCCTGATTCGGCGAAAGGAGCACCATCTTGTCGATCGAGGTCACCTCGGCGTGGCTGTACTGCTTGCGAAACGCGTCGCTGCTAAGGGCGGCCAGCGCGAGATCGGTGCGGTGCTCCTTGACCGCGTCGAACAGCCCGCACAGGGTGTGACGCGCCACGGTTTCATCGTCACCCTTCGACAGCGCGTCCAGATACTCCTGAATTGCGGCCTTGGCCGACGCGTCGGTCAGCGCGTTGTGGCCGGCCGCATGATCGTTGCGCGACGCGAAGATAATCGCGGTGACTAGTGCGGCGACCACCGCGACTGCCAGTCCCACCGCGACGACGGGCGGCCACCACCGTCGTTTCGGATATTGCAGCGGCGGTGGCAGCATTGATTGATACGGCGACGGCACATTTTCCGGATAGGGCTGCGCCCCATACATTTGCGGGCCGACCGGTCCAGCGCCGTACTCAGGCGGGTACGGACCAGTCATATATTTGCTCCCCCGAGGTGTGTCGATGAATTCGCGTGTCTACAGTGACCGGGCGGGCACTTGTAGGCAGGTTAGCGCACTGCCGGCGGGTTTCCCCTGGGTACGCTTATGTAGGCGGCTTAATAAATGAAGGGTGACGTTTCGTGACCATCGCGGTGACAGGATCGATTGCGACCGTCCATCTCATGCGTTTTCCTGGTCGGTTCTCCGAGCAACTCCTGGCCGATCACCTGCAAAAGGTGTCGCTGAGCTTTTTGGTCGACGATCTGGTCATCCACCGTGGCGGCGTCGCGGGCAACATGGCCTTCGCGATGGGCGTCCTCGGCGGAAGCCCGACGCTCGTTGGCGCGGTGGGCCCCGACTTCGACGACTACCGGAACTGGCTGACCTCGCATGGCGTGAACTGTGACAACGTGCGAGTTTCCGACTCGGCATACACCGCCCGCTTCGTCTGCACCACCGACGAGGACATGGCGCAGATCGCCTCGTTCTACCCCGGCGCGATGTCCGAGGCCCGTGACATCAAGCTCGCCGACCTGGTCTCCCGTACGGGCACACCGGAATTGGTGATCGTCGGGGCCAACGACCCCGACGCGATGTTCCTGCACACCGAGGAGTGCCGCAAGCTGGGTCTTGCGTTCGCCGCCGATCCCAGCCAGCAGCTGGCGCGGCTGTCCGGTGAAGAGATTCGCCGGCTGATCGACGGCGCCACCTACCTGTTCACCAACGACTACGAATGGGACCTGCTGCTGCAGAAGTCCGGCTGGAGCGAGGCCGAGGTGATGAGCCAGATCCAGATGCGCATCACGACATTGGGGGAGAAAGGCGTCGATATCGTCGGCCGCGACGGCACGTTCATTCACGTCGACGTGGTGCCAGAAACTCGCAAAGACGATCCCACCGGCATCGGCGATGCGTTCCGGGCTGGCTTCCTGACCGGCCGCAGCGCCGGGCTGAACCTCGAGCGTTCGGCGCAACTGGCGTCGATGGTCGCCACGCTGGTGCTGGAGGCGCCCGGTCCGCAGGAGTGGACCTGGGACAGGGATTCCGCGGTGACGCGGCTGACCGACGCCTACGGTGCATCCGCAGGCGAGGAGATCGGCACCGCGTTTGGCGCTACAGCTGCACGGGGTACTGCGGCTCGCTGATCTGCGGGGTCACGCTGTGCTCGACGAAGATCGCGTGCCACAGCATGAATATCAGTACCGTCCACAGCCGGCGGCTGTGATCGCTTGCGCCGCTGCGGTGTTCGTCGAGCATGGTCCGCACCGCGGCGACGTCGACCAGCTCGCCGGCCTGTGACGCATCGACAGTGGCGTACGCCCAGTCCAGCAGTTCGCCCGCCCGCAGCCAGTGTCGGATCGGCACAGGAAAGCCCAGCTTTGGGCGGTTGAGCACATGGGCGGGAACGATGGATTCCAGCGCCTTGCGCAGCGCGAATTTGGTGGTGGCCCTGGTGATCTTCTGATCGGCGGGAAGCTGCGACGCCACCGCGAACACCTCGGGGTCCAGAAACGGCACCCGCAGTTCCAGCGAATTGGCCATCGTCATTTTGTCGGCCTTGACCAGGATGTCGCCGCGCAGCCAGGTGAACAAGTCGATGTGTTGCATCCGAGCCACCGGGTCCCAGCCGTCGGACGTGGCGTACACCGGCGCAGTGATGTCGGTGTGCGTCCACTCCTCGCGGAAGCCGGGCAGCACCGCCCGTAGCTGGGCGTCGGAGAAGCTGCGCGCGTTGCCGTAGTAGCGCTCCTCGAGGGTGAGCGATCCGCGGTGTAGCAGGCTCTTGCCGCGCATGCCCTCCGGCAGCGGTTTGGACGCCCGGCCCAATGACTTCCGCACCGGGCGGGGAAGATAGTCGAAAGGCCGCAGCGACAACGGTTCCCGGTAGATGGTGTAGCCGCCGAACAGCTCGTCGGCGCCTTCGCCGGACAGCACCACCTTCACGTGCTTGCGGGCCTCGCGGGCGATGAAGAACAGCGGCACCAGCGCCGGGTCGGCGACGGGTTCGTCCAGATACCAGACGATTTCGGGTAGGGCCGCGACGAACTCGGCCTGGTTGACCACCTTCGTCACATGCCGCGCGCCGATCGCCTCGGCCGACGCAACCGCGACGTCAACCTCGGAGAAGCCCTCCCGTTCGAAGCCGGTGGTGAAGGTGATCAGTCTCGGGTTGTGCCGCATTGCCAGGGCGGCGATCGCGGTGGAGTCGATCCCGCCGGACAGGAAGGCGCCGACCGTGACGTCGGCGCGCATGTGCTTGGCGACCGAATCCTCGAGAACCGCGGTGATCTCGTCGTAGCGGCTCTGTTCACTGCCCGCGGTGAACGGCTTCGCGGTGAACCGAGGCGTGAAGTAGCGGGTCACTTCTGGCGGCTTTCCCGGCCGCAGCCGCGCGTAGCTGCCGGATTCCAGCCGCCGGATACCGCGGTGCAGCGTCTCGGGTTCTGGCACGTACTGCAGCACCGTGTAGTGCTGCAGGGCGCGATCGTCGATGCCTAGATCGATACTGCCGATGCCGGCAAGCTCCAGCAGGCACTTCTTCTCGCTGCCGACCGCCGTCCCGCCGGACCCTGTCGCCATGAACAGCGGCTTGATGCCGAAAGGATCACGCGCGCAGAACAGTTCCTTCTCGACGGTGTCCCACAGCGCGAACGCGAACATGCCGCGGAGCCGGTTCAGCGCATCGGTGCCCCAGTGGTGGTAGGCGGCGATGATGGCCTCACCGTCGCCGTCGGTGGCGAACACGGCGCCGTGGTTGGCCGACAGCTCGTCACGCAGTTCGAGGTAGTTGTAGATCTCGCCGTTGAACACCAGCACGTAGCGGTCCGGCGACTCGGGTGGGCCCCAGCGCAGCGGCTGATGGCTGTGCGCGATGTCGATGATCGACAACCGGTTGAAGCCAAGCACGACATGGTCGTCGGACCAGGTGCCCGGCTCGTCGGGACCGCGGTGGCGCATGAGGTGGCTGGCGCCCGAAACGGCATCCACCAACGCGGGCGAGACGTCAGCGGACGGGTCGGCAATCAGGGCCAGAAGTCCGCACACCGCGCCAGTATGCCTAATCCGTGAGGTGTGTCGAGACCGGCACTCCACGGTGGTCTACGCTGCGTAGTATTCGCCTAGCGTTACTGACTTCTAGGAGGCTCCAACGTGACACCTCGCGGGCGCAAGGTGGTGGCACGGAGAGTGGCGTTGACAGTCGTCCTTGGTGGCACGGCCGTGCTGCTCAGCGGGTGTAGCTGGGCTGAGGCGCTTGGCCTTGGCTGGCCGGAGGGCATCACGCCAGAGGCGCACCTGAACCGGCAACTGTGGGTCGGTTCGCTGATCGCCTCGCTGGTGGTCGGCGTGATCGTGTGGGGGCTGATCTTCTGGGCCTCGGCGTTTCACCGGCACAAGAAGGGCGACACCGAGCTGCCGCGCCAGTTCGGCTACAACATGCCGCTGGAATTGGTGCTGACCGTGGTGCCGTTCCTGATCATCTCGGTGCTGTTCTACTTCACCGTGGTGGTGCAGGAAAAGGTGCTGCACAAGGATCCCAACCCCGAGGTCGTGATCGACGTCACCGCGTTCCAGTGGAACTGGAAGTTCGGGTATCAGAAAATCAATTTCACCGACGGCACCTTGACCTACGACGGCACCGACAACGAGCGCAAAGCGGCGATGGTGTCCAAGCCCGAGGGCGTCGACAAGCACGGCCAGGAGGTCGTCGGCGCGGTCCGCGGCCTTAACCCCCAGGACCGGCGTTACCTGAACTTCGACAAGGTCGAGACGCTGGGCAGCTCCACCGAGATTCCCATTCTGGTGCTGCCAACCGGCAAGCGAATTGAGTTCCAGATCGCCTCCGCCGACGTCGTCCACGCGTTCTGGGTGCCGGAGTTCTTGTTCAAGCGCGACGTGATGCCCTATCCGGAGGCCAACCACTCCGACAACATCTTCCAGGTCACCGAGATCAACAAGACCGGCGCGTTCGTCGGCCGATGCGCCGAGATGTGCGGCACTTATCACTCGATGATGAACTTCGAGGTTCGGGTGGTGGAGCCCAACGACTTCAAGGCGTATCTTCAGCAGCGCATCGCGGGCAAGACCAACGCCGAGGCGCTGCAGGCCATCAACCAGCCGCCGACGGCCGTAACAACGCATCCGTTCGACACCCGCCGCGGCGAGCAGGCGCCCCAGCTACCTCAGGCCAGCAAGTAGGGACACCTCA
>Ga0137416_10000849_pt1 | contig 15014 bp, 14 predicted proteins | sample CZODoug3_1_1_16f_FD_108282 | JGI IMG/M metagenome (GOLD analysis project Ga0137416, IMG submission 108282) | Vadose zone soil fungal communities from Angelo Coast Range Reserve, California, USA - CZODoug3_1_1_16fungal (Illumina Assembly) | ecosystem: Environmental > Terrestrial > Soil > Vadose...
GAAGCGCGCAAGAAATTGGGCATGTGCGACGCCATTATTACCGCGGAGGGCCAGCTCAACGGCCGGCCCATCGTGTGTTGCGCCATGGAGTTCAATTTCATCGGCGGCTCGATGGGCGCGGTGGTCGGAGAGAAGGTCACCCGCGGCATTGAATTGTCTCTCGAGACGCGGCAGCCGCTGGTGATCGTCTCCTGCTCCGGCGGTGCGCGCATGATGGAAGGCACCATCAGCCTGATGCAGTTGGCCAAAGTTTCCGCGGCGCTTGCCAAGCTTGACGAAGCGAAAGTGCCGTATATCTCCGTGATGACCGATCCCACGACGGGTGGCGTCACCGCAAGCTTTGCCATGCTGGGCGACCTCAACATTGCCGAACCCGGCGCGCTCATTGGCTTTGCCGGGCCGCGGGTCATCGAGCAGACCATCCGCCAGAAGCTTCCGGAAGGCTTTCAGCGCTCGGAGTTTCTGTTGGAGCATGGTTTCCTCGATGCCGTGGTTCCCCGCAAAGAAATGAAAAGCTTCATCGCCAATTCCTTCGACCTGTTGTTGAGCTGAAATGAATTACGACGCTGCGGTGCGGTACTTGCTCTCTCTCGGCAGGGAATTGGCTGCTCCGACGCAGGCGGCCGCCGCAAAATTTGATCTTGAAAACATCACCGTGTTGTCCGAACGCCTGGGGCGGCCCGATCGCGCGTATCCCTCGGCACACATTGCCGGGACCAACGGCAAGGGCTCGACGGCCGCGTTTCTGGAATCGATTCTGCGGCACGCCGGTTTTCGCACTGGGCTGAATACCTCTCCTCACCTGGAAAGAATCAATGAACGCATTCGCGTGAACGGCCAGGAAATCAACGATCACGACTTTGCGAAAACGCTCACACGGATCCAGTCGCTGATCGAAGAGCTTCTTGCGGCGGGAAAGCTTCGTGCACATCCCACATACTTCGAGTGCGTGACAGCCATGGCATTTGAATATTTCGCCCGGGTTCACGTGGACTTTGGGGTCTTCGAAGTTGGCCTGGGCGGACGACTCGATGCGACGAATATCCTGACTCCAGCGATTACTGTAATTACGCGCGTCGACTTCGATCACGAAAATTTTCTGGGGCATTCCTTGCGCGAAATCGCCGGGGAAAAAGCCGGCATTCTAAAGCAAGGCATTTCAGTGGTCCTTGCCGCGCAACAGCCCGAAGCCCGCGAAATCATTCTGACGCGCGCCAAGGAACTGAACTGTCAGGTCATCGAAACGCCTTTGGCTTATCGAGCGGACGAGCAAGCGCTGGAAAACGGCTGCGCCCGCGCGCGGATCACTGAAATTGGTTCGGGCTGGTCCGCCAAGCTCGCTCCGCAGTTGGCCGGCCGTTTCCAGTTGCAGAACGCGATCAACGCCGTGGCGGCGGCTCGCACACTATCCGAGCGCGGCTATCGGATTCCGGATAACGCGATGGACCAAGGCGTCGCGGCCGCCGTTTGGCCGGGACGCCTGGAAAAACTGCAATCGCAACCCGACATTTATGTCGATGGAGCACACAATCCGGGCGCGGCGCGCGAGTTGGCCTCTTTCTGGGAAGAAAATTTTGCAGGCCGCAAGATTTTTCTTCTTTACGGAGCACTGCGCGATAAAGCAGTCGACGAAATCGCCGGTGTGCTCTTTCCACGCGCGTCCGAAGTTGTCTTCACCGAGCCGCGCACCTCACGCGCCATTTCTGCTTCGCAGCTCAGCGAGATCGCGGCGCACCATGCCGGTCACAGCTCGGTCATTGCCGACGCAGAGCAAGCGCTCGACTATCTTCTTACCAAAGCAGCGTCCCAAGACGCCATCTTTGTCATCGGGTCGCTTTATCTGGTCGGGCAGCTCCGCCATTATTGGAAGCAGCGCGCACTGGTCGCGGCGCGCTGAAAAAAACCGTAAAATGTCCGCCTCTCTTCGGGTGAAGGCAAGAATGGAGAAAAAATCTACTGTGGCAGGGAAGACTCCTCTGGTGGGGATCATCATGGGATCTTCCTCGGATTGGGAGACCCTGGAGCACGCGGCAAAAACCCTGGAGGAGCTCGGTGTTCCTCATGAAACGCGTGTCGTGTCCGCGCACCGCACTCCGGATCTTCTTTTCGAGTACGCCTCTTCCGCGGAACAGCGCGGCATCGAGGTGATTATCGCCGGCGCGGGCGGCGCCGCGCATCTGCCCGGCATGACCGCGTCGAAAACGACGCTGCCGGTGCTGGGTGTCCCGGTGGAATCAAAAACGCTAAAAGGCCTGGATTCGCTGCTTTCCATCGCCCAGATGCCCGGCGGCGTCCCCGTTGGCACGCTCGCGATTGGCAAGGCGGGTGCAATTAACGCGGCTTTGCTGGCGGCGGCCATTCTTGGCGCTAAGCATCCTGAAGTGCGAGAGGCGTACCGAAAATTCCGCGACGGGCAGACCGAGCGCGTACTGGCAAACTCGGACCCGAAAGCTCCGGCTCGTGCGCTGGGAATCGCGACGACTTCCGCGCCCGGGAAAAAAGGAACGCGGGCGTGACCATCGGCATTCTCGGCGGCGGGCAGCTTGGGTACATGCTCGCGCTCGCCGGTTATCCGCTGGGTCTGCACTTTCGCTTTCTCGATCCCTCCCCGGAAGCGCCGGTTGGACGCATCGCCACCCGCATCACCGCCCAGTTCACAGACCGCTCTGCGCTGAAGAAATTTGCAGCCGGACTGGAGCTGGTGACCTACGAATTCGAAAACGTTCCCGTCGAAACCGCGCGCTTTCTTGCCGAGCGCGTGCCGGTGCTTCCTCCCCCCGCCGCGCTCGAAGCGGCTCAGGATCGCCTGAACGAAAAGCGGCTCTTTCAAAGGCTGGGCATCGCCACCACCGAATTTGCCGCCGTCGCCGGCCGGGAAGCGCTCGAGGGCGCCGTCCAGCAGATTGGTTTACCCGCGATTCTGAAAACCTGCCGCATGGGCTATGACGGCAAGGGGCAGTGGATTTTGCGCAGCGCCGAGGATATTAACCGAGCGAGAAGCGAATTACCCGCGGCGACTGCTCCGGGGGCAGGGAAACGTAGAGGCGCCGAAGCCTCGCAGCCGAGTACGCCGTTTTTGCTCGAACGCCTCGTCCCTTTTACTCGCGAACTCAGCGTTCTGGCGGTGCGCGGGCGTACGGGCGAGACCGCCTTCTATCCTCTGGTGGAAAATCACCATCGCGGCGGAATCCTTCGCTTGTCTCTGGCGCCGGCGCCGCAGCTCGATCGCGCAATCCAGCACGCCGCGGAAGATGCGGCACGCCGCGTGTTCGACGCGCTGCAATATGTCGGCGTGCTAGCCATTGAGTTTTTCGAGCACGAAGGGTGCCTGTTAGCAAATGAAATGGCGCCACGCGTCCACAATTCGGGTCACTGGACCATCGAGGGCGCGGTCACCAGCCAGTTTGAGAATCATCTGCGCGCGGTCGTGGGCCTTCCGCTAGGTTCGACGCATGCAATCGGCTGCTCGGCTATGCTCAACTTGATCAGCGAGGTGCCCGACTCCGCCGAGGTTCTGGCAGTCCGCGATGCGCACCTGCACCTCTACAGCAAATCCGCGCGCGCCGGCCGCAAGCTCGGCCACGTGACGCTGCGCGCCTCCTCCCCGGAGCAACTCGCCTCCCGCCTCGGCGAGCTTCCCGACTACTTCCACCGCCCCGAATTCGGCCTCGACGCAGTCTTGCGACACTCCGCATCGGTGCGAAGCTAACTGGATGCGCATGCGGTCCTTTGGAGTCTCGTTGCAATCTGCAGCTTGACAATTTCACTCGTGTTGGCGCTTCCCCATCGCGAATGCTACGATTCAAGGTTCTATGTCCCCCGCAATGACATCCGGACGGGCCTCGCTTCGCCCGCGAGTGGGTATTCCGTGGCGCACCTCCCAGGAAGAAATCGAGCGGAACCACCCCAAAATCAAGAACTACGAAGATGCCGTCCGGCGCGCGGGCGGGGAACCCGTTCTGTTGACATTGTCGGACCCGCTGGCCCTTGACCGCACGCTGCCAACCCTGGACGCCTTCGTTCTGCCCGGCAGCCCCTCAGACGTAGCACCGGCGGAATATGGAGCGGTGAACTGCGGCCTCTCGGAACCAGCTGATTTGGCTCGGGAAGCGACTGACCGGGCAATTCTTAGACATGCCTTCGCCGAGCAGAAGCCGGTCCTGGCCATCTGCTACGGTTGTCAGCTCCTGAACGTCTATTTGGGCGGCACGTTGATCCAGGACTTGCGGGCCGAAACCGGTACAAGCACGCCGCACCGAAAAAAGGACTTGATACCGGAACCAAAGGACGATCCGCGCCACGGGGCGGCATTCGAGCAGGGCAGCCGTCTTGCCGCAATCGCAAGCGGCAGGCGAGGCGAAGTCAACAGCTCGCATCATCAAGCCATCCAAGCTCCAGGTAAGAACCTGCGCGTCACCGCGCACGCGGATGACGGCACGGTAGAAGGCATCGAGTGGACTGGGGACTCGAATTGGGTCGTGGGCGTTCAATGGCATCCGGAGCGGATGCTCGACGATGCCGCCGCCGAGCGATTGTTCAGCGATTTTGTAGAAGCGACGCGAAAGGCTCGCAATTCCGTGGCGGAAAAGGTCTAAGACGCAACCCGGCCGGAAAATTCTGCTCGACGTCTGCCTTTTGGTTGTTCGGTTTTCGCGTTTGCTGCGTGCGATTTTGGGGGAATCATGATTTCACTGGCGGGCAAGGCGGCGCTCATCACGGGGGGATCGCGGGGAATTGGCGCTGCGGCAGTCAAACTTTTCGCGCAAGCTGGCGCGGACGTCGTCTTCAATTACAACAAGGCCAAGGAAGCGGCGGAGCAAGTGCAGCAGGAAGCGGGCAAACACGGCACGCGCGTCGAAGGGTTCAAAGCGGACGTCGGACGCCATGCGGATAACAAAAAGCTTGTGGAGTATGCGATCTCGCGCTTGGGCCGCCTCGACATCGTGGTGGCCAATGCCGGCGTGTGGAACTTCGAAGACCTGCCCATCGAAAAAATGACCGAGAAACAATGGGACGACATGATTCGGGTCAATCTGAAGAGCGTTTACTCCATCATTCATTTTTCCGTGCCGCAGATGATCAAGCAAAAATCCGGCAAGATTATTCCAATCAGCTCTACCGCCGGGCAGCGTGGCGAATCCTTTCACACGCACTACGGCGCCTCCAAAGGCGGCATTATCAGCTTCGCCAAAGGGCTCTCCACGGAGCTCGCGAGGCACAATATTCTGGTGAACTGCGTCGCGCCCGGCTGGGTGGCCACGGACATGTCCAACCCGGTAATCAACTCGAAGGCCGGAGGCAAAGCCATCACCGCTTCGATTCCCCTGAGACGCGCGGGCACTGCCGAAGAAATCGCCGGTCCCATCTTGTTCCTCGCATCCGACTTGGCCAACTTCATGACCGGAGAAATCATCAATGTAAACGGAGGGGCGATCCTGTGCGGTTGAGGCCGGCCAACAGTGTCCGCGGGATTCTGACGGTGGCGGTGCTGTTAGTGACGCTGCCCGCGCAGCCTGCGCGCGCGCAAAACCCGGACAGCATGATGCCGGAGGAGCGCGCGGCCAAGGGCAAACAGGTTCTGGACCAGTTGATTACCGCGCTTGGCGGCCCGACCTATCTTGATATTCGCGAGAGCAATTGCGAAGGGCGCCTGGCGCAGTTTGGCCACAGCGGCGAACTCACCGGATACACGCCCTTCAAGGTGTATTGGCGCTATCCGGACAAAAATCGCACGGACTTTTCAAAAAAAGGCGTGATCGTCAATGTGTATAACGGCGACCGCGGCTGGACGCTCGACCGCGGCGGTATCACGGAGCTGAGCACCGTGGCGGTTGCGGATTTTCAGGAGCAAGCCAAGCGCGACATCAACAATTTGCTCCGCGTGCGGCTGAAAGAGCCGGGAATGACCATCCGCTACGGCGGAACCGACGTCGTGGATCTCCGCACCGTGGATTGGGTCGAAATCACGGACACGGAGCAGCGTGATTTTCGCTTGGCTGTGGACCGCAGCACGCATTTTCTAGTGCGCACGGTGGTCACCCTAGCGGACGATACGTCCCCCGACCGCAGCGTCGAAACGCACATCTACACAAACTATCAGCTCATGGACGGCGTGCAGACGCCGCTGCAAATCACGCTCGATCGCAACGGCCGCCGCGTCAATCAGGTTTTCTTTCAGTCCTGCAAATACAATCCCGGTTTTTCCGACGATTTCTTCACGAAAGCCGCTCTGGACAAGCGCTTCTCGGAAGTCGGCAGCAAGAAATACAAAGAGGAAAAGAAGAAAGAGAAAGAGGCGGAGAAAGACAACTGAGATACTCCCCGGTAGCGCTGGTTTACGCTGAGCCACGAAGGGCTTCCAGCCTGCGCGCGCCGCCATCCCTCCTGCCAAGCCTTGGTGCGCAAAGGTTAGTGCACCATTTCCGACACAAAGACCAACCGCACTCCCTGCAATTTCGCCTCAGGTAGAACGTCTCGCATCGCTTGCAGCGTGGCCGGATGCGGATGGCCGATAGCAATCGCGTCACCCTTCTTGCGAGCGTCGCGCAACGCAAGCTGCAATTGCTTGCGGACCGCGCCCACTTCCGCGACGTCATCGAGAAAGGGAACATTGCGAAACCCGGAGCGCACGCCGAAGCGCTGCGCCGTGTTGTACGCAACGGTGGCCGCGGTGGTGCGGCTGTCGACGTAAAACAGGTTGTGTTCCCGCAGCACCGGCATCAGTTCATCCATCAGCGCTCCGTCCGCCGTGGATTGCGAGCCCTGATGATTGTTCACACCAGCGACGTGTGGAACGGCCTGCACGAAATCGTCCACTAATTTGCTGACATCTGCCGCGGACATGCCCGGCCGCAACTCCAGCGCTTCCGGCCGCTCGTTGCCCATGGCCTCCATCGGGAGGTGCAGCATTACCTGATAGCCGCGGCGATGCGCCTCTTGGGCGATTTCGATCGACCTGGGATGATTCGGCAGCACCGAGATGGTGATCGGACACTGCAGCGCAAAGATGGCGTCCGCGGCGGCGCGGTCATTTCCCAGGTCATCGATGATGATGGCGAGACGCGCGCCTTCGCCCTGCTCCGATGGAGTCGCTTCGCGCGAGCCGGTTTCCATCTGTTCATGAAAATGCACCATGTGGGTGACGATTCCCGCGCGGCGGTAGGCGTACAGGATTCCCGCGCGGCTTTCCAGCGGACCATCGCGGCTTAAGCGGCGACGGGTAGCAACGCTGTTCATGGCGCGCAACAACCGAGAGATGATCTCGCGAGACGAAGAGCTGGAGTCGGCCCGAATCGTGACGTTGATGAGATCAAAGCTGGCTGGATCTTGGTCGGACGCGCTGAGCTCGCTGCGTAAATCCGCGGGCGCCGCGGCCTTCATGGCCGCCAAGAACTCTCGTGTAATTGCATGGATTTCCGCCGCGGGCGGCTTTTGCTCTTTCTTGCAGCCACCCAAAAGGGCAGCGCAGAGGCCCAGGGCCGAAAGAAAGATACCCGCCCGAATCAGCCGGGGCTGGCTGTTCACCGACGATTAGGCTGCTTTCTTTGCGGGCGCTCTTAATAGGTCGAGAGCCTTGTGGAAGACGGGATCTTCCGGAGACAGCGGGCGCGGACCGGAAGGCGGCTCTTTGGCGGAAGCCGAGCTGTCGTCGCTGACGTCATTATCGTTATCGGCGGCTGCGCGAACGACCTCCGAAGGCGTCACGCCATCGTCCAGGATGGACTTGCCGCCAGCGTTGTAATAGTTCGCCACCGTCAGGAACAGGGCTGACCCGTCATCCAGCGTGATCAGCTTCTGCTCCGATGCCAAACCGAAGGTGCGCTCACCCACCACGTCACCGCGATGGTTGGCTACCACTGCCGCGGCCAATACTTCCGCCGCTCCCGAGGTTGTGCCATCAATCAAAACAGAAACTGCATTTCGCCAAATCACCTTGCCAGGTTCGGCGGCAAAGGTTTGCGCGGAAACGGTCTGCCCGCGCAGCGTGGCGATGGTACCCGAAGGAATGAAGAGGCGCGCGACGTTGACGGCTTCCGAAACTGGGCCGCGGCCGCATTCGCGCAAGTCCAAAATCACCTTGTGAATCCCCTGCTTGTCCGCATCGGCAAGGCGGTTGCGAATTTCGTCAGCACGCCCGGCATCCAGAGAAGGCACACGCAACGCCAGAATGTCCGGATCTATTTTTTGGGCGGTGATCTTGGGCACCGCCAGCTTCTGCCGCACCACGTCGACCTCTTCGGGCTGCGCACGGCCGCGCCGGATCACGCCCACTTTTACACCGCTGCCGGCCGGGCCATTCAGTAAGTTCAGCGCCTGGCCCACGGACATGTCGCGCGTGGTGAACCCGGCCACTGATTCAAAAATATCGCCGCTTCGTATTCCGGCCTTTTCCGCGGGGCTGTCCGGCAAAACGGAAATCACAATGACGTAGCCGAAACGCTTGCTCAGATTGAGGCCCGTCTCGCCCGTGCCGGCGCTCTGCGCCTTCAGCTTGTATTCCGTATATTCGCGCGGCGTCAGGTAGCTGGATTGCGGATCCAGCGACTCCAGCAATCCGTGCAATGAGCCGGCGGTGACCAGCCGCATGTTCGGTTCGTCGACGTAGTCAGACTGGATCTTTTGCAAGACTTCGCCGTAGACAGTCAGCGATTTGTACGCTTTGTCGTCGGGTGTTCGTCCGAGGACGTGGCCAATTCCCGCGTAACAAACGATCGCTAACGAAGCTACTAGAATGCCGATACGAGCTGCTCGATTCATCGTTCACCTTGTCCAAGAGAGACAGTCCCCAGTATAACACCGCATACAATGTGACGCAGAAGGAGACGCGAAGGAAAGCCCGACACAATTGGTCCTGGCGAGCATCGTTCTATAAAGACACAGGTTAGCACGCGAAATGTGGCTAAAATACCACACAATAACCCACGAACGCTGGCCGGATGGTTATAAGTTGTTGATACCAAGGAAGAAACGACGGATTGTTTCGATGACAATGTGCTAGAATTCGGTCGTAGATGCTCCAAACAACCATCGCGAAATCCACTTCCGCCGAGGGGGTGGGGCTACACACCGGCGTTTACGGGCACATCTGTCTGGTCCCCGCTCCCGCAGATACCGGCATCGTGTTTCGCCGCGTCGATCTGGACAATTTCCTGATCGAAGCGCAGGGGCACAACGTAGCGCGCGTGAGTTACGCCACCAGCTTGATGAAACAGGGCGTCCTGCTCTCCACCACAGAGCATCTGCTGGCCGCAATCTACTCCTGCGGCATTGACAACGTTTACGTCGACATCGATTCCATCGAAGTGCCGATCTTAGATGGCTCGGCGGAACCCTTCATGCAGATGCTCCAAGAAGCCGGCACCCGGCGGCTTCGGCGCAAACGCCGCTTCCTGAAGGTTTTGAAGGCACTGGAGGTCATCGAGGGTGACCGGCGCATTGGCATCTATCCCGCCGATGAATTCCGCGTGCGCTGCTACGTGGATTTCCCGCATCCTTTGGTCGGCCAGCAGGAAGTGGAGATGCTCGTAAGCTCAGAGACCTTCCGGCATCTTCTGGCGCGCGCGCGCACATTCTGCTTCGAGCGCGACATCGAGCCCCTGCGCTCCATGGGGCTAATTCGCGGCGGCACGCTGGAAAACGCCATCGTGTTGACCTCCGACGGAGTGATGAACGGGCCGCTCCGCTTTCCGGATGAATTCGGCCGCCACAAGGCGCTCGACCTGATTGGCGACCTGGCTCTAGTGGGTCTCCCGCTGCTGGGCCGCGTGGAAGCGCACAAGGCGGGCCACGCCTTGCATACTCAGCTTGTCAGCCGTCTGCTCGCAGATCGCAATCTTTGGACCATCACGACTCAGGAAGCGCTACACGCGCAAGCGGAGACCCCTCTTACCGCTTTTGCAAGCTTTGCCGCCACCGATTGAGCACTTCGAGAATATTCGCGAAATCGATGCATTGCGAAATTGATTGTGCTCCCGCAGAATGATTGACTTATGTCCGCCAACGATCTTGCCGTTGTCATTCTCGCCGCGGGAAAAGGCACACGACTGAAGTCGGGCCTAGCGAAGGTTCTGCATCGGGCCGGCGGACGGTCATTGGTCCAACACGTCGTCGCCGCCTGCGCTCCGCTGAAACCCCGGAAAACTGTGGTCGTGGTGGGGCACCAAGCCGAGCAGGTGTCTGCAGTAGTCGAACCGCTGGGGACAGAGAGCGTGTTGCAACAGCCGCAGCGCGGGACTGGCCACGCCATGCAGGTAGCGCGGCGGGCGCTGGGCGTGGCGAAACTCGCTCTCGTTTTGCCGGGCGATGCACCGCTGATCCGCACGGAGACTCTGCGGTCGATGATCGCAGCGCACCGCGCGGCGAACGCCGCAGCAACTATTCTGAGCGCGGTGGTCAGCGATCCCAGCGGCTATGGACGCATTTTGCGCAAGTCTGAAACCGCGGTTCAAGCGATCGTGGAGGAATCGCAGCTGACCGACGAACAACGCGAGCTCAACGAGATAAACTCCAGCATCTACTGCTTCACTCTCGAGAAACTCTGGCCGGCGCTGGCCCAAGTGAAGCCCAACAATAAACATCGCGAACTCTATCTGACCGACGCTGTCGCCGTGCTGGCTGCAAAAAATGAGACGGTGCTGGCTCATGTCGCGCCCGATTCGCGGGAAGCACTGGGTTGCAATACGCGCGCGGACCTTGCAGAGGTCGACCGCATTTTTCGGGAACGGAAGCGTGCTGCGCTGATGAATGAAGGAGTCAGCATCCAGCTTCCGGAAACGGTTTTGATCGATCCGGACGTCACGGCCGGGGAAGATACCGTGCTCGAGCCCGCGGTACAGCTCCTCGGTAAGACGAAAATCGGCGAGCGTTGCACCATTCGGACCGGCAGCGTGCTAAGTGACACCATCGTTGGCAACGATGTGATTGTCGAACCTCATTCCGTGATCGCGCAAAGCCGGCTGGACGACCACGTCACGGTCGGCCCATTCGCGCGCTTGCGCACTGGCACGCACCTCAAGAGCGGATCACGCGTGGGCAACTTTGTAGAAACCAAGAAAGTTACGGTCGGTGAAGGCGCGAAGGTTCCACATCTTACTTACCTCGGCGACGCCAACGTCGGATCCAAGACGAACATCGGAGCCGGCACAATCACCTGTAATTACGACGGCTTCCAAAAACACGCGACGAACATCGGAAAGGGCGTCTTCATCGGCAGCGATTCGACCCTGGTGGCGCCGGTACGCATCGGCGATGGCGCCTATATCGCCGCCGGTTCCACGATCACCGAAAATGTTCCACCGGATGGTCTCGGCATCGCCCGCGGCCGCCAAGTCAACAAACCGCGCTGGGCTTCTCGCAAACGCCGCGAACTAGCCGCCGGGGAACATCCGAACAAGAAAACTCGCCATCGTAGGAAATCGAAAGCACGGCCGAAGAAATTCCGGCGCCGCTGAGCGCGGGCCCATGCATCATGTGTCAGTAGCGAAGTAGCGGTCCGTAAAAATGCGGACTACGCGCGGCCTACAGACCCAGCGAGCCGGAAAACTTGACGCGGGCTTTGCCGGAGTCGCCTCGCTCGATGCGGCCGATGCGGAAGAATTTTTCGCGCCGGCGCTTCAAGTCCGCTTCCACGGGCCTCACATTTTGCGGTGGAACCACCAGGATCATCCCCACACCCATGTTGAACGATTGCAGAAGCTCGTCGGCGTCGATTTTGCCGAGCTTGGCCAGATACTTGAAGATCGGCGGGATCGGCCACGCGGCCAGATCGATTTCAGCACGCACGCCGGAGGGCAGCACGCGCGGCAGGTTGCCGGGGATGCCGCCGCCGGTGATGTGCGCCAGCGCGGACACCCATCCGCGCGCAAGAATATCTTTCAGAGCCGGCGCGTAGCACAAATGCGGCTTGAGCAGCTCGGCGCCGATTTTATTGCCGATTTCCGCGACGTAAGCGTCCGGCTTGAGCTTGGCGATTTCAAACACGAGCTTCCGCGCGAGGGAATAACCGTTGGTATGCAAGCCGGCGGAGGGCAGCGCAAGGAGTGCGTCGCCGGGCTTCACCTTTTTCCCCGTAATCACCTTCTTGCGATCGACGGCTCCAACGATGAAGCCGGCGAGATCGTATTCACCGGGAGGATAGAAGCCGGGCATCTCCGCGGTTTCTCCTCCAATCAACGCACAGCCCGCTTTGCGGCAGGCCCGGCTCATGCCTTCGACAAGCTGTTCGACCACATTGGGATCGAGCTTGCCCATAGCCAGATAATCCAGAAAAAATAGCGGCTCCGCGCCCTGCACCAGAATGTCGTTGATGCAATGGTTGACCAAATCTCCGCAACGGTGGAATGCACTCCGGTGGCCATGGCCACTTTCAGTTTGGTTCCGACGCCATCCGCGCTGGAGACCAGCACCGGCTCTTTCCATTTCTTTCTGTCCAGCGCGAAGAGCGCGCCGAATCCGCCGATGCCTCCGAGCACGCCGGGCGTGAAGGTCCTGCTCGCATGGTGGCGGATGCGCTGCTTAGCCGCGTCGGCGACGGCGATGTCCACTCCGGCATCGGCGTACTTCATGAGAGTCCTGCTGGCGTGAGTTTGTCGGCGAGGCGCACGGAAGTTTCTGCCGTTCTCTTTCGGGAGAGTGTCTTGCGTGCCGCCGGCGGGTTCGGCAACACTTGTTTGTTTTTGCTGGGGACAGTCAGCCTAAAAAGTCCGGAACAATCTCTTCCAGCGTACCAGGCCCGGATGCACCAGCGCGTTCGCGTACGCAAAGAATCGCTCGCGAATCTGCCCGGGCTCCCAAGCGTCCGGGGAAACATTGAGGGACATGTATATCATCACCGGCGCGCCGATAATGTCTTTGCGCGGGACACAGCCCCAAAACCGGCTGTCGTAGGAATTGCCGCGATTGTCGCCCATCACGAAATAACAGTTGTCCGGAACCTTGTACGGCTGGCGCAGATCGTAAGGCTCGGTGCGGCCAGTGGTGTAGCTCTCCGTGAGTCTTTGGCTGTTCACCCACACCGCACCGTCGTGGATCTCAACGTAATCGCCCGGGAGGCCGATAACGCGCTTGACGTAATCCGGTGTATCCGGCGCAAAGGGCGGCTTGAAAATGATGACTTGCTGGCGATGCGGATTGCGCCACAACGGCACATGCCAATTGGTGAAAGGCACGCCGGCGTCGTAGCCGATGCGGCTCATGATCAAGTGATCGCCGATGAGCAGGGTGTTTTCCATGGAGCCGGAAGGAATCACTCGCGCCTGCCCGATCGTGCCGTTAATCAGCAAAAACACCAGCGCCACCCAGAACCAGGCAATAATCTCGCGCTGAACGCGTTGTCCGACGGGCACTTTGGGCTGCGCTTCTTTGTTGGGCTTGGGCTCAGCTTTCATGTTCCACCGCCACGGGATGTTCCGTTGGTCCTTCACTAGCGTTGCCGTTCATCGCGTCACCTGTTTTGTTCACAATGCCTTTGCGCACTTCCAGTTGCACCAGGTCCGTTGGATAGATACCCGTGTAGCAGGACGTGCAATAGTTGCCTTTCGTGTCGTTCACCGCTTGCTTCAATCCGGCCAGCGAAAGGTAGCCCAGCGAATCGGCTCCGATGAATTTGCAGATTTCTTCCGGCGTGCTGGAGGAGGCGATCAACTCTTCGCGCGTAGGCGTATCCACGCCGTAATAACAAGGCGAAATCGTGGGCGGACAACTAATGCGCATGTGCACTTCTCTGGCGCCCGCTTCGCGCACCATGCGGACGATTTTGCGGCTGGTGGTGCCGCGCACGATGGAGTCGTCCACCAGCACGACGCGCTGGCCTTCGATCAAGCTGCGGATGGGGTTGAGCTTCAGCTTAACGCCAAAATTGCGGATGGCCTGCGAAGGCTCGATGAACGTACGTCCAATGTAGTGATTGCGGATTAGCCCCATGCGGAACGGGATGCCGGACTCCAGCGCGTAGCCGACCGCCGCGGGCACTCCCGAGTCCGGAACCGGCACGACAATGTCGGCGTTCGCAGGATGCTCTTTGGCCAGCGTGCGGCCGAGCGCTTCCCGGCTTTGGTTGACCGAGCGGCCAAAAATGATACTGTCCGGCCGCGCGAAATAAACATGCTCGAAGATGCATTGCTGGAGCGGCTTTTCCGGCGCGAAGTGAATGGACTCGATGCCGGAGCGGGAGATGCGCACCATTTCGCCGGGCTCGATTTCGCGCACGTACTGCGCATTGAGCAGATCGAACGCGCACGTTTCCGACGCAACCAGCCAGGCATCGCCGAGCTTGCCCAGATTCAGCGGGCGGAAGCCACGCGGGTCACGCACGGCGATCAACTCGTCCGTAGTCAGCACCAGCAGCGAGTACGCGCCTTCCACCTGGTTCAGCGCGTCACCCAGCGCACCGGAAAGATTGCGCGCTTGCGAACGCGCCAGCAAATGCACGATCACTTCCGTGTCGCTATTGGTCTGAAAGATCGAGCCGCGGTGTTCGAGCTTGCGTCGCCATTCCGCGGCGTTGGTGAGGTTGCCGTTATGCCCGAGCGCCACTTTGCCCTTGTTGCAGTCGATCATGATGGGCTGCGCGTTTAGCAATGCCTTGTCGCCGGCGGTGGAATAGCGTGTGTGGCCGATAGCCAGATTACCGGGAAGCTCTGCCAGCACAGACGGCGTAAATATTTCCTCGACTTCCCCCATCGCCCGGTGCAGGTGTAGTTCGGTCCCGTCGCTGGAGACGATTCCAGCCGATTCCTGCCCGCGATGCTGCAGCGCATACAGCCCGAGATAGGTCAGCTTCGACGCCTCTTCATGCCCAAACACGCCGAACACACCACATTCGTCGTGAAAACGGTCGTCGGCGTAAGCGAGCTTTTGCGTCATTTTTCGTTTTGACGAATGGTGATCAACGACTCTTCAGTATGCGTTCGAGCGAATGGGCCCAGGCGTCGTGCAACTTGGCTACGGAACTCTCGATCACCGCGCTCCCCTTATATTCGATGCGGAAAGCATCGCCGCGGATGACCTGGCCAATC
>Ga0137416_10000851_pt1 | contig 14983 bp, 16 predicted proteins | sample CZODoug3_1_1_16f_FD_108282 | JGI IMG/M metagenome (GOLD analysis project Ga0137416, IMG submission 108282) | Vadose zone soil fungal communities from Angelo Coast Range Reserve, California, USA - CZODoug3_1_1_16fungal (Illumina Assembly) | ecosystem: Environmental > Terrestrial > Soil > Vadose...
CGAAAGAGAAAGGCTTTGCAACGGGTCGGCATTTCGCACGAGCGACTTGAGATTCAGCCAGAAGACCTGTCTCTAAACTAGGAAGTCCACGATCCCGGTTCACGATTCTCCCCCGGTAACTATCGATGCCTTGCGTCGGCGTGTGATCTCGCAGATGGACCCACGCTAATTATCCCGTAAAGCGATCCTCACTTTTTCTTCCGTTCGTTCTCCGCTGCAACGCCTCTCACTTTTTTGACAAACGGGAGAACTGGTTTTAGCTTTCAGCGCGCTTCAGCTTTTCTCTCCTCTAGGTGTTGAACCGGAGAGAGGCGGCGAAGCAGAAAGGGGGACCGGACTCCATGAAGGCGAAAGCAGGCGAGGCATGGAAGCGAGCACTGGCTCTATCCGCTATCTGCTTCATCTTAAGAAGTCAGTTTGTCTGGGCGCAGAACCTTGGAGGCCAGCCAGCAACGAATGTGGCTGTCCAGGGGGAAACCGCTGCGCAGCCGGAAGGCGCTTTCCTGAACTTCATCAACTGGATTGGCAACGTCATCGCTCCTATAGGGGCTGGAGGCGCTGTTGTCGGTGCAGTTGTCTCTTGGCTGAACGGGCGCGGTGTTGGCCGATGGCTCGCAGCAGCAGCTGGGCTGTTGGCAGTTTCAGGGATAACACGGTTGATCGAGTTTTGGATCTCCAATGGAACCGGAGGCGTGAGGTAAACCGAGGCGGCACGCGTCAAGTGCGGAGTAGGCGGGCAGTTCAGGAAAGGAGAGAAAGGAACCCGGCTGCCTGCCAACCTCCGCCCAGGTCTCACTTCGGATCGCTTTGTAGAAGAGAAAGGAAAGACGGAACAATGGCTGTCCCGCAACTCTTGAACGACATCATCCAAGCTCTCTTGCAGCTAGCACCGGCCGCCTCCTTGGTCGCGCTGGTGCTGGCGGGCATTAGCTTGCGACGCGAGGGTGGAACCACGTTCCTCATTGGCGGTGGTTTTACCAAATGGATGTTTTGGGTGGTCGTGTTCGTGACACTCGTGCCTCTCGTCGGATGGTTCACTTCGTTCGGAATCGCAGCCCCGCTGCCGTCCGGAGGGATTGGAACTTCGTGGCTGAGTTCATTTCAGTCGGATGTCTCCAGCTTTGTAACGAATTTTGTGGCTGGCCGGATGGTGACCACTATTGCCGCGTATTTCGTCCTGCGGTCAATTCTTGACGCTGCGTCAGGCGGACACCCTCTGCCGTCGATCCTTGCAGCGATGTTCTTGCTCGGTACTCAAACAACGTACTCCCTGATTCAGAGCTACAACACGGGCACTCAGTTTGCCACCGCGGACGTTCTGGACAGTCTCTGGACTTACTTGGCTGGGACCATCATGCCGATTGCAGCAGGGCTAGCAATCGTGGGCGCGATCATCAATTTTGCGACCCGCCGCCCGGTCATGCGGTTAGTCGCTGTTGCTCTAGCAATGCTTTGCGTTTCTGGAATCTGGAAACTAGTGCTTTCTATGGAGGCGTAGGTAATTCGATGTCGTTCACCAACGGGATTCTGAACCTAACGAATTGGGCGGGAAACGTGATTCTGCCAACCCTGGCTGGTCTGTTCTTTGCGATCGCAGTGCTGAAATTTGCCCGATCTGAGTCCTACGGCGCCGCGATGTATGGAGGATTTCTCTGCCTGATGGCTTCTGGCCTGTTGCGCGCCATGGAAACATTCGCTTCGCAAAGGGCCTGGAACGATCCTGACGTTTACTGGATGTCTCTGGTGAGCTTGGTGGACTGGATTTGCAATGTGCTTATGCCGGTCTACGCAGGCTTAGAGGTGGCGGCAGGGGCGCTGCGCATGGGAATCGTCACGCGGATCCATCCCACGGAAGGATGGCTGAGGCACTTCGTAGCGGCCGCCCTCTGTTTGCTTCTTTCAGCACTTGTGCGGCTTGCGGAGTTCTTCGTAGCACAAGGCACCGGTGGAGTTAACTGAGAAGAAGGAAGGGACCAATGTCGCTTGAGGTGACACCTGCGTACCGCAATCTCCGGACGAGAGTCACGTTTTTCGGTCTCGAAGCCGAAGACCTGTTCGCGATTCTGGCGCTGGCGGTCGTCGCTAACATTCTTGGAAGGTTTCTTCACCGGGAGATGTTCGGACTGCCGATGAACATGGTCCTGCAGTACGTCGTGCCCGTGCTGAGCATTCCAGCGCTGATGCTGTTCAAGTACGGAAAGCAGCGCGGCTACCTCCAGGACTGGGTCATGTTCCATGCAAAGCCGCATGTCTACTCCGCCCTGGAGCGGGACCGGGAACTCACACGGGAATATCTGCGGTTGGGAGATTAGGCATGCCGATGACCGTCGAACGGTACGAACAATCTGTGAGCGCGCCCCCGTTGTGCGAGCAACTCCGCATCCGGGACTTGCTTGAAAATGTTGCGGTGCAGATCGACGGGTCTCTGGTGGCGGGTTATGAGGTTGGAGGCATTCAATCGTATTACGCGAGCGATGAGGGAAGGAATCGTCTCAAGGGACTCCTCGAAGCGCTCGTGAGATCGCTGCCCGAACGGTCTATGCGGATGCAGGTGCGGTTTGAGATTTCGGAGGGCACGGGCGATTTGGTATCCCGCTACATCCGGGAGCGCCGGAACGAGAGTCAAGTGCTCTGCGAACTCGATCGTCTGCACGTCGAGCTGTGGCGGGGCCGGGAGGCCGCTGGTTTCTACTTGCAACACTTTCTCCACCTGTACTTCATCTGGAACCCCCGGGTTCACCATGAATCGCCGGACTTCGAGTGGAAACGAAAAATGAAATCGAGCGGAAACTTGAGTCTTTCGGCTGCGAAGTGTATCGAGCGCTCGCGCCAGGAACACGAGGAACTTCTCGCCGAATTCAACAGTCTGTTAGCGGGGGTGGGAGCCACGCTCGGAGCCACCGGCATGTCGATCCGCCGGATGACCCATCAGGACCTGTTCCTTGAGATCAAGCGCGCGCTCCATCCCCTTGGCAATGACACTCTGCCGTACCAGCCGCCGAACGAGTCACTCTGGTACGAGAGTGCGCGAAGCCAGTCCGCGAATGTGAATATCGAGGACGAACAGGACGACTACCTCAAGATTGCTGGCCTGCTCTATTCCTGGATTAGCCTGAAGGACCTGCCCGATGCCACTTTCCCAGGGATCTTGCGTGAACTTGTCGTCATGGATTTCCCGCTCGTGATAAATGCCGAAGTCATCCTTCCCGACCAAACCAAATCGATCAAGCAGTACAAAGGTCGCCTGCGGAAGATGCTTGCCGCCCAGAAGGATTTCCACGGGGGTTTTCGCATCAACGTGGACGCCCAGGTGGCGGAGCACCAACTCGTCAAGGTTCTCCAGGACTTGATTTCGAGTTCGCTGAAGGCCTGCCAGATGAGTCTGATCGTGACAATACGAACTTCCCAGCCCAGTCGGAACCGCATGGAACGTGAAGAGGCCGAGCGCATCCTGGCGGACCGGCGCCAGCATGTGGTGCACGCGATTGCGCGGATGAACGGCGGCCGCGGGATTCCGGAGACCCTGGCGCAGAAGCGTCTCTTCTTTACCGGCCTCCCCGCAATGGGAGGGGAAAATCGACGGGAGCTCGATTTGCTCACGCTCAACGCCGCCGATCTATTGCCCGTGGAGATGCCGTGGCGGGGGACCCGGCATTCACCGCTCATGCTTTTTGAAACGCCCTACCGGCAACTCGTTCCTTTCTCGCCGTTCGACGCGAGCATCGGCGACGCGAACATGCTCATCATGGCGAAGAGCGGTGGGGGTAAGACCTTCATGGCGCAACTCTTCCTCCTCATGATGGCGCGCGCCAACCCGCAAATCTCCATCATCGAACGGGGCGATTCCTACCGGCCCCTTGTGGAATTGATGGGCGGACGGGTCATCGACGTGAGGCTGGATGGCAGTGAGACTTTGAATCCATGGGATCTGCCCCCAGGAGAAGCGACGCCGAGCAAGGAGAAGATCGCGTTTCTCAAGAATCTCACACGCCACATGATCGGCGACAGCCCGGGCTCTGACAACTCGCTGGTCGACAACCTGCTCAGCGATGCGATCGGGCGGACATACAAGCGCTGCGCCATCCGTTATTCCAATCCGATTCCGACGTTCAACGATCTTCGAGAGGAGCTCGCACAATGGCGTGATGAAGAACGCATGCAGCGCACGATCGATGAGGCCCGCTTGGCGGCGATCAAGCTGCGGGCATGGACGGGAGAAAAAGGGATGTACGCTAAGCTCTTCGACGAACGCACAACGATGCGACTCGATAGCAACTGGCTCTTCTTCGATGTCGAAGGGCTAAGTTCGGACCCGAAGCTCGAAACCGCCATGAGTATGTTGATCGCGAATACAGTCGCGGCTCGCTCGGGCGGAAAGACAGGCCAGCCGAGCATTACCGTTCTTGATGAATGCTGGTTTCTCTTGGATTCCCCAACGCTCGCTCCTGAAGTGGTTCAACTCTTCAGAACAGCACGGAAAAGAAATGCGAGCATCTGGGGAATCAGCCAAACGGTGGAGGACTTTGTGGGCACCGAGTTCCAGCCGCGGGAGCATGGTCCGGGGATCCTCAAGAACGCGAGCACCAAGATCATTGGGCAACAACCAGGAGACGTAGGCCCCCTGGTCAATCACCTGTTCTTGAACCCGGTGGCGCTGAACGAGGTGAAACGCTTCAGCGCGCCGCGCAAAGGAGAGGGTGCCGACGCACTCTTGGTCCTTGGGGAAAAAGCCGAGACGACGCAAACGATCCGGCTCGTACCGACAACGATGGACTACTGGGTCTGCACAACGTTTCCGCGGGAAAGAAGGTACAGAGCCTGGGTCCTGAAAAAGCTCGCCGACCGGCCACCGCTCGATGCCTATAGCGAATTGGCGCGAAAATTTCCTCACGGATTAGCGGATATTCCGCCATTACCGGAAGAGATCTCAGGTGCGGTGACGGGGGAAATGCAGCCATGAAACGGTTTTTCGCCGCGATTTCTCGCCGATGGCGGCGCCTTCTCCGCTCCGCTGCCTGGGGAGCGCTCATCGTAGCGCTCTTAGTGGGCTTGCCGTTCCTGTTCGACCTTATGAATCGTGGCATCGGCTGGATTATCGGGTTGTTTCCCCATTCCAACAGGCCATGAGAGGAGCCTTTATGGGACCGCTAGCTAGTGTGGCGTTCGTGTTGTTCGTTGTTTTCTTTTCCTACTGGATGGTGACAGCAAGAACTCGGCGACAAGTGCTTGCCCTCACCTTGGCAGGCGCACTTGCCATGGCGCTTATCAGTCCACCGCCCGCAGAGGCGCAGGTGAGCCTCGTGGCAGCAATTCAGTCCGTGCTGAACCTAATCAACGGCTTGATCAAGACGGCATTGAATTCCATCAATTCGGTGCGAACCGTAATCAGCAATTTCTACCAGCAAGTGACATGGCCCGTCGCCCTGATCAACCAGGCGAAAACGAAGGTGACGCAGATGATCGGCCAGTACAGCAGCCTTATGCAGAAGATTTTCAGCATCAATCTGAAGAGCGCCACGCTGCCCAACTCCATCGCGCTCGAGAACGCCATGCGGAACCGCCAAACCAATGATTTCGCAAGCCTGACCACTTCGTTCGGAAGCACCTATGGCAGCGTTCCAAACATGACAGCGGCCAGCCCTGCAGACCGCACCATGATAGACATGGACGACGCATTGACCGTCGACAATTTGAAGACACTGAAGGAGAGCGAGGCCGCAGGTGATCTAACCCTGCAGGCAGCTAATGATATTGAGTACGCTGCCAGCCAGGCAGCTCCAGGATCGGCGCCTTTTCTAACAGCGACCGCGGTCGTCGCCAGCATTCACAGCCAGGCGCTCACCCAGAAAATGCTCGCTGCGGAATTGCGCCAGGAAGCAGCCCGGCTTGCTCACGAGAACGCCCTTCGCAAGCGCGGATCCGTCATGACGGGAGACGTGAACACGCAGATTCTGAATCTGCTGAAACGGAAGTAGGTGAGGAGAAAGCCGATGACCAAAGCCATCCAGAGTGTGAAGCGAGGATTGACGTGGGCCTGGGGACACAAGGCCCGCACGGTTGTTCTGCTGGTGGTTTTTCCTCTGCTGACACCAAAGCCTGTCAGAAGTTACTTCCTTGACCCTTGCTGCGCGATCCTCGCGACCGGTCTAACTTCGATCAGCAGCACCCTGAGCAATATCATTGGAGGAGGCCTCAACAGCATTCTGTCAATAGAGAAAGACATCTCGAACTTCGAGCAAACTGTCGTCTGGCCGCAGAACTTGATCAACCAGGCCCGTTCACTCGTGGGAAGCGTTCAGGGAATCTTCAACCAGATCCAAGGACTCATGCGTGTTCCTGTGAATAGTGCGACTCTGCCGGCAACGCAGCGGTTCGAACAGAACTTGCTTTCGCGTGATCCGAATCAGATTGCTCAAACGAGCGCGCAGTATACGGCAGTGTACGGAGCGCTCCCGGAGGCCACTGCGGCATCCCCGCAGGTGCGCGACATAACCGACATGACAGATGCCGTGGCGCAAGCAGCAATGAAAAGAGCAATTGAAATCGATGCCCTGGCGGACCTTGAGCTACAGGCGGCAGACCAGATTAATCAGAGCATTCAGGGAGCCGCCCCCGGAAGCGCGGCGATCATTGAAGCACAGGCGGATGCATGGCTGGTTCGCGCCAACGCGTACACACAGTCCGCAACAGCTGACCTGATTCGGGTGCGTGCGATCGACTTGGCCAACGCGAGCGCGAACATGAAAAACGGCGCCGCAAATGCGGCCGCTGTACAGCAGCAGATTTACAACCTCCTGAAGAGGCAGTGAACCGTGTTTTATTTTCAGCAACTCTTCCAAACAGCCCTAAATGGGATCGACACCGCCAACGTTACGAGCGCTGTCCTTGGCGTTGCCGGGACAATTCTCCTCCTGAGTTTCCTCTACAGCGGGTACCAGGCATTCGCCTCCGGCGGAGATGTCCGGATGCTTGCGATTTCGGGAATCAAGTATCTGATTCTGGGACTCGTATTCGCCAACTACGGCGCCGTCTTTCGCGACGTCAACGGAATGTTCAATTCCGTCGCCAACTTCATCTACACCTCGACGGGCGTCGGGGATCTCTTCGCGAATTGGATGAACCAGTTGGCTCAGTATTGGCAGGCCAATGGGAGCACATCTCTATGGAATCTTGTGACCGGCCTGGCTTCCGGAGTCATCAGCCTGATCCTGATCTTGGGCGCGTTCGTCCTATTTCCCGTTTGCTATCTCATATTCACCGTCTTCTATGCGATGTACGGGTCGGTTCTCTACGTAACGGGTCCTTTTGTCTTGGCGCTGTTGCCCGCGCGCGGACTAGGCCAGTTGTCACGCACCTACCTCGTGAACCTTATGACGTTTCAGGCGTGGGGGCTCGTTTACGCCATCCTCCAAGTCCTCATGTCCGCAGTGAATCTCTCAAGCATAAACGCGGTCCTCAATGCGAATGGAGTTCTGAACAGCTTCGTTGGTTCGAGTGAAATGATACTCCTAGCCCTCACCGCAAGTATTTTCTCGCTCGCGATCGCTTTGATTCCATTCATTGCCGGCCGCATCGTCCGTGGTGATGTAGGCGGCACAATGATGACGATCGTCAGCGCCATAACGACAACTGCCAGTATGGCAGCTGCGTCATTCAGCGGTGTGGGAGAGGGTGCGCTCGCCTCTCAAGCAGCCGGAGGGGGATCGGCACCACCTCCTCCACCATCGGCAGGACTAGGAGCTGCCGCGTCGTCCGCGCGACTCCCCGCTGGCGCAAGTGTGTCTCCGGTTGGCGGTGCTGCGACTGCTGCCATATCGCCCTCATCGATGTCTCCAACACCCCCATCGAGCGGCGCGATGAATGGCGTAAGAGCCGTCACAGCGAGTGGCGGAGCCAGCGATGCTCCATCCTCGACGACAGCATCTCCCCCACCTCCTTCTGCTCCAGCAGGGCGTTCTTCGACCAGACCAGGCCAATATCGCGGTTTCAACGTTCCGCATGCCATGGCATGGTACGTCGGCTACTCGCTCGGGTCGGCCTACAAAGGACTGAGAGGAGAGGAATAGCTGATGAGAAAGATAGATCGGATGTCGGAGCTTTCGGAGGTCAATAGGTACACGAAGTATTATGAGCACGACGGCATGCTTCGGGCTTACGCGAACCGCGCCATGCTCCTGGCAATGATCTTCGGCGTGCTTGCGATGGCCTCTCTAGGATTCGCGATGTATGTCCGCATGCAGCCAACGACAGTTATCCGTGTGGACAAAGATGGTAATGCCTTGGTTGTTGGCGGGCCACGTGCCGGTAAGGTGGCAACGTTCAGCCCATCCGCGTACGCTTCGTCCGCGGATGCTTCCTCTGGCGTTGCTCCTACAGACCTCGAAGGCAGGGCCGTAGTACGCCAATTTCTCCGTCGATACCTTGCTTACACGCCGGCCTCGGTGGACAGAAATCTTGCCGAGGCTTTGAACATGATGACCGCAAACTTGCGCGTCTATTCCATGAACAAACTTCGCGACGACGATACCGTAGGTAAGATTACGAGCGAGCACATGATTTCAGATTTTGAGATTCGTTCGATGGAGCACGTTAAGGGGACACCGTGGACCTACACCGTCTTCGGCGTAAAGGAAGTTCACCGCGTGAAGAACGCGACCGAGGCGACGGATCAAATCGTTGGGCGATACAACGTGCGCTTGGTTGAAACAGCACGCTCGGAAGTGAACCCAAGCGGCCTTCTTGTGGCCGAGTACGGCGAACAGCAGATGGTCGGCGAGCGAGAGGACGGGTTGCTGCAAAAGAGCGGGCTCGACAAGGGCAGGCCGTAGATGATTTGCCCCTAGGAGACATGCGCTCAAGGACGGCAGGAGTAGATGAAAGGAGGTCTCGATCGTGGCGGCTGGTGCGACAGAGGTAGTTGGACAAGGGAAAGACTCGGAAGGGGGCCGTTCCTCGCGTGCAACTCGCAAAGTGCGGGCGGGCCAGGCGGGTGGAGCTGAAATCCAACGTTTCTTCCTTGCAAAAATAGGAGGGGATAACGGCGTTCCCGAATTCAGCAAGGAAGTCCCGGGGGAACCGGAGGCAATGGTGGAGTCACTCAAGACAGGCCTGAGCTACTTCGTGGTTACCGAGTGGCGAGGCGTTGCGGATTTCTCTCGTAAGAAGCCGCAACTAGGGCGAGAAGCCGTTCGCAGTGCGCCCAAGGCGGGATAAGCAGAGTTTCTTTACAGACTGAAGTTGGTCTGTCGAGAGCTGTCCACAAGCTCCAATGATTGTGGATCAGTGCTTGGCTCGCTCGACGTGTCTCCGATCGGGCACAGAAGAGCGGGCCAGCAGGCTCCTTGTTTGTTGTTGCCGAGCAGACAAAGGAGAAAGAAGCGCAGCAACGAAGAGGTGAAAGCGTTGAACTGCCCATAAACAACTGAGCTGGTCCGGTTCTTCGCGAACCTGGCCGGAAACCTTACCTCGTTTTCGGCCCAGGACAGCGGAGAGACCGGCGGCAACGGCCTCCTTGTCTGTTCTTTGCCGGACGGAAATAAGGAGGAGGAAATGCCAATTGAAATAAGCAGTGGGATGCCCGTGATTACACTCGACATCAACGAGATGGGACAGATGAAGCGACGGTTGCCGAGATTGACCCAAGAGGAGCAGCTCGAAAACACGCTCCTCCAGAGTCTCTATCCCGGCATTCGCGTCGCACGGCTCAATGTCCCGCCCGGGAAGCTCGAAGATCACCAAGAGAACGAAGTTCAGAAATCGATGAGGTCTTTCGATCTAGATGGCGTGCGGTTCCGACTCGTGGGTGCAAGCGCCTCGGCAAAGAGTGGGAAGTTCTACGCCGTAGACGAGCGTTACGAGCCGGCGATTGCGGAGCGTTTCCGTAAATGGCCCGAAGCAGCTATCACCTATTTCGGAATCCTGGTCTCGCCCTGCAAACAGCGAATCCAGTTGCCCGACGCAAAAGTGATGGTTGTAAAGGACCGTACCTTGGGCACGAATGACTCTCGGGGTTGGATCTCGCGGTCGGTGTTCGAGCGTTTTCATTTGCCCGGGCACCGTTTCTATCGGTTCCGGTTGGCATTCGAAAACACTCAGGCCAAGGGAGCATGCAAGGTGATGCCGGACGGCGTCGCCCAGAAGCTCGGGGCGGACATCATCTTGCCAGAGTCGTGTGTGAAACCCGAATACAAACAATCCACGCGATTCTTGAACTTCCTCCATTGGCGACGACCCAAGATCGAGGTTAGAACCTACCGGGGACCGGTGGTATTCGGCATCCGGGAGGTTTCCAGAACGCTCGATCTCCATAGCAGTTACACGCTTATCGAACACGCGCCGTGGGAGTCCATCCAACTCGAAATCGTGCCGTTTGCGATGGGGCAGGCTCGCAAGCTACGGACGGCATGCGAGGATGGCAACTACGATGAAGTCATCGAACTCCTCGGCACGTCACACGCACAAGCTCCATGGGAAGGGGCGAACGACTCGGAATACACCTCATTCGAGCACACCGTTGTTGAGGCCGTGCTCAAAGTGGATTCGAGTGGCTACCTCATCAAACACCCGTATATCAACAACGCATTGAACCGCCTGCTTGCGAAGTGGGCATTCAAGCTTTGCACCGCAGGTGGTTTCAAGATTCCAGGCTTTGCCCTTGCCGACGACGGGTTCCTCAGTCTGTATCAAGGTCAGGTCGTCGCCGCATCGGACTGGCTGCCACAGGACCGGGCCATCAGTTCGGTTCCGTGTCCGAAGGGTTTGGTTGTGCGCTACCCAATCCGCATGTTCGAAGACTTGCTTCCTTACACAAAGGTGTCCACTGAAGAGGCGGTCGCCCTCGTGACGCAAGTCATCGAGGAGCAAAACGGCTGCTCGATTGTCAGCGAGGCAGTCGTGGATTTGGTGGAGGAACAGATCAGACTTGACGGAGCATTCACCCTGCACAGCGAAACGGCGGCCAAGAACGGGGGAGACTTCGACTTCGACCTAGTAGCTGTGGTCGAAGGCGATCGATTCCCTCGCTTTGTGGAAAGCCGGTGCGCACACCAGGACCGGCACGAAAAAGCGAAATCAAAGCGCACCAAGAAGCAGAGTCCTTGGTGGAATCTCGCGCTGGTTGCGAATCAGGCGAAAGGAAATCAGATTGGCTCGATCACCGACCTGAAAACCTCCTGTTACGCCGCTGGTTTGAGTGGAGAAGCCTACCAACTCGTGGACGAACTACAGCACGCATTGGACAGCCTGAAGTGGGGCACCGAGGTCAACCAGCAGCTCGTCGCCGAGATCCGCCAGAAGGTGCCACTCGCGCCCTGGCTGCAATTGAAAGACAGGGAGCGGGTCAGCGATATGCCGGTGCACGTTGAAGTTCTACCCACCGACAAGATCGGGTACCTCTACAACCTCGCGAGAAAGGAAGTCGAAGACTTCTTTTCCGCGAAACTGCCAATCGCCGACTTCCACGGGCTGATTACTAACGAGCATTTCACGCGGGAGATGTCCCAGGAAAGCCGATTGGTCAATCGGATTTACGCGGAGGAAGCGGGAAAACTCATCAAGGAAAAACAGGCGTTGGACGAAGTCCTGACTAAAGCGACGGCTGAGTACGAGACTCAACGCAACGACCCGGGCACTAGGAACGAAGCACGCACCCGGCGCAACGCCGCCCGGAGCGCAGTCTATGCCTACAAGGAGCGGTCTCGCGAGGAATTTCAGGCCTTGCGGTCGATCGTTCGAGCGTGGGGAGATGGGAAAACGCAGAATCGGCGCGGCTGGTGCCAGTCCCTGCACGCAGTCATCTGTGCGGGGAAAGGAAACGGCTCGCTGCTGTTTCATGCCTTCCCACAGGAAATCATCGACAAGATTGCGGAGGAGACCGGCAGTAAGCCCGTGCAAGTCTCCGTGCCCGATCTCGTGGATGGTGAAATCGAGTTTGACGAGGAAGGCCGCGTCTTTCTCGTTGAACAATTCCCCAACGGCGACGGCAGCACTCACGAGCGCAAGATCTTCCTCCTTCAGATATCGAAGAAGGGCGAAGTGCTCGTGGACGGGAAGCTTGTCGATCGCGTGCAGCCCTTCCCAATGCGATACGGGTCCGGCACGATCCGCGACGGCAAGCTGGTGTTCAACGACATTCGCCAGCACGCCACCGTAAAACGCCCAACCGGGAACTTTTCCGAGCCGTGTGGCGAGACTCGGGGCCAAGAACCTTCTCCGAGTGATACGAGCACGGCCCGCGTACAAGGGGAAACTTCATCGTGAACCAAATGCTGTCCAGGGGGCCTCAGGTTCGGGCCTCCTGGGCACCCCCCCTATATAAAGGACGGGAAGGAGAAGCGAAAGTGAACAAGATTTGGCTTTCTTTTGTTGCAATTGCAGCCCTCTCATGGCCTGCCTGGGGGCAAAAAGTGGAAGTGCAGAAGCGGGATCGCGGTCAGATCCACCACGTTCAAACGGCGTTGAACCACCTGACGGTCCTTGAGATGACTGAGCCGGTCAGCATGGTTGCGGCGGGTAGTCCCGTATTCAAAGTGGAGTGGCGCGAGAATAAAGTCTTTATCCAACCGACGGAGCCAAATGTGGCGACGAATCTGTTTGTGTGGACGGCGTCGGGCCGCTTCAATTACGAGCTCGACCCTGCGGGCTCTGTTCCGCAAATGGACTTCGCGATTGACCAAACTGTCGCCGACCCACCAGCAGTCGCTCTTTCTGTGAATCGCTCCGGCAAGCCGAGTGATCCGTCGCCGACGGAAGTGTTCATCGAAGCCAAGCCAGTCCGTTTGTACGGGCCGATTCAAGAGAAGAATCGAGTTGTAGTTTACCTGACGGATTTACTCGATCACGATGGGCAAGTCTTCGTCCGGTACACCATTCGAAATCACACCAAGAAAGTCTATGTGCCCGGGGCTCCGCAGGTGGTTGCACTCAAAACGCCGTCGTACCGCGAGTCGCTCTATCCTCTTTCCAACTCTCAGTTGAGCCCAGACGCTGCGGCACGTTTGAACTGCACTGGTGAAACGTCTATCGAGGTGGCAAAGAGCGAAATCCGCTCTTCGCGAATCGAGCCAGGTCAGGAAACGACGGGAATCGTTGCGATCAAGTTGCCAGCACCGCACACGAAGCCGACCGTGCTTCGATTGGTGTTCCTTGCAGATGCTAAGGGGCCGATTAATGTAACGCTGGTGCTTTGAGATGCCGGTATCAGTTTCACCGCGCGAGATCCACACCTGGATCGAGGAATCGCTGGGACAACGGCCGGACATTGGTCTCAGGAAAGCCATCGTCAACATGTTTTTCGACCCCTCCAACCCCTTCGACCCTAGAGCACGACGCAAACCCAAGGCCGGATTCTTGGTTGGCGCGATCCTATTCGTCTTGTCCGTGGGCTGTTTTTTCTATTTCAACTTTGCACGTTAATGGTGGTGGCTCGATGAGTTTGTTCGTCCAACTATTGGAGGCGATCGCGGTTCTCGTTCCAGATTTTCTCACACTGGGGTTGGTCACTCTTGCGTTCTTCAACCTCTACTGCATCGCAAAGACGCTTTATGTCGCCGGAGCCTTGGACACGGACTCGGTGCTCGGGGTCTCACTCGCCCTCGGGTGTATGGTCACCATCGCGACCAACATCCTGAGTTCTGTACAAGTTCCGGCGCGATCGAGAAGAACGACCTTGGTTCAGTCGCGGTTGAGAGTCGAGCAGGCAGGACGCGAGTCATTGTCAGGTACGCTGAAGGCGCAACCTGTCGGACGCGGTGGCGCGGTCATCGAATCATGAATCCTGCGTATTCAGCGCCGCGTGAACGTTCTCGTCTTTTGGAAACGCACGAGATTGTCATCGCGGGAATTCTACTCGCCGGCAGCTGGTTCGGTTGGCACATAGCGCGCGAGCGATACCATCTGACCGGCCGACAAGTCGCCGAATTGGCCTGCTATCTCGCAATTATTGTGACCGCTTTGTACTCGACCGCATATCTGTTGTTGACGAAGCGCTCGCGTCAGGAAAAGCAGTGGCCGCATCCGCCATTGGTTCTGCGTGCGAGCCGGGATGAACGGGTAACTCGGCATGCGTGGAACCAAAGTGCGGTTGTGCTCGGCTACGACGTGCACGGAAACCCGTGGCTCTGGCCCGACCGCGTTCGGGTGATGCAAGCGATTGTGCTGGGCATGACCGGATCAGGAAAGACGACGCTGCTGCGCAACATCATTACGCAGGATTTGTTTCGAGTCGTCGGTCCTCCGGAGGATCAGCACCGCATTCCGATGATTATTCTTGACGGCAAAGCCGACACGGAGTTCTTCCACAGCCTCCTCCCGCACATCCACCGTGCGGGTCGCCTTAGCCAGTTACGCATCCTTAACCCAAGTCGTCCGAACCTGTCGGTGCGCTACAACCCATTTCACTGCAGCGACGAGAACTACATGCCGGTGGTCAACATGGTGTTCGGATCGTTCAACCTGCACGATGAATTCTTTGGCAAACACCAGTTGAATTACCTCGCGGACATTGTTCGTGTCCTCGCCTACACGGGGCTGAAATTCAACTTCTACGACGTTCTGGTCATGGCAATCGACGAACAGGTGTTGCGGGAGCAAGTGACAAAGGCCTCTCGGCGGCTCGAGCAAGACACCAGCGTAAGCACTCAACGAAAGCTGAACTTTGAAATGTCCGTGAAGAACTTATACCAGTCCTTTCAGGACCGGGAGCGTGTGCCGAAGATTCAGGGACTGTTGAACGAGTGCATGACATTTCTCGACGACGAACTGAGCATCATCACCGGCCCGTATGAAGACCTGCTTTCACTCGACGAAGTAATCGAGCAGGAACTCATCCTGTTCGTGACGTTGAACGTGAACAAGAACACGGAGCCGGTGCGCGCGCTCGGAAAAATGCTGCTTCAGAATTTGCAGCTTGTTGTCGGCAAGAGATATGAAAGCGACGAGCAGCGACGCATCGCGAACCGGCCGCTCTTCAGCGTCGTGCTCGACG
>Ga0137416_10000856_pt1 | contig 14966 bp, 12 predicted proteins | sample CZODoug3_1_1_16f_FD_108282 | JGI IMG/M metagenome (GOLD analysis project Ga0137416, IMG submission 108282) | Vadose zone soil fungal communities from Angelo Coast Range Reserve, California, USA - CZODoug3_1_1_16fungal (Illumina Assembly) | ecosystem: Environmental > Terrestrial > Soil > Vadose...
GCCACGACCACCAGGAGGTACTCAGTCAGCCGCGTCATAGGTGTGTGCCAATCGATGGCGTTTGCTGGTCGCGTCGGCCACCCGAAAGGCAACTCCCACCCGTCGTCCTTCTCTTCTTCTCACACTTCAATAGGAGAGTTACTGCCCGTACTGCCCTACTGCCCGCGTGTCCTCTGGTGCTGGGTGGGGGCAGTAACAGGGCAGCAATGGCAGTAACTCCACAAGCCCGACTTGGCGGCGGTTGTGACAGCTCTCTCATTCTGCGGCCCGTGGTCCGGGCGACTCAACCTCAGGGATGCTGTAGGCTTCCGCACTCGACTCGTTCGCGGAGGTTGCCATGATGATCGCATGGGTCACGGCCTCAGCCTGGCTCCTGACAATCGTCGCGGCTGCGCCGACACCGTCGTCGCAGCCACCGGCCGCCTGCGAGACGCCGGCCAGTCAATGAACCAGCGAGATCGGCTGCTACCTGACGGCTGTCGAGCCTCTCGGCTCCCTCCCCGCCACTCCGCTCTTCTGGCACCTGTACGTCTATCCCAACCGTGCCGCTGCCGAGGCGGCCAGGGGAGCGCGCGGAACGGTCGTCGAGTCCTTCAAGAAAATCTGGCTCTACACGATCGCAGACTCCGATTGGCGTCCGGTCGCGGGCGAGCGCACCGCGGTCATCGGTCCGCTCGGGATCGAGGCCGGCAAACGGTACACAGCGCGCTACATGGAAGCCGTCTTCACCCCTGGCATGCATTCGGTCATCCATACGCACTCGGGACCGGAGGCCTGGTACGTGCTGGAGGGCGCGCAGTGCCTGGAGACGCCGCAGGGGATCATCGTCGCCCGCGCAGGTGAGAGCGCCCTCGTGCCGCAGGGACCGTCGATGCGACTCTCCAGCATCGGAAGCGAGACACGGCGCTCCGTCCTCCTCGTCCTCCACGATGAGTCGCAGTCCTGGATGACCCGCGTGAGCGACTGGACGCCGAAGGGCTTATGTAAGTAGTGGGCGGGCTCCGACGACGACCAGTCCGGAGGCTTCTTGCCGTAGTACTGCTTCGCAAGCCGGGCGAGCGGCACGGTGGCCGCGTCAGCGAGCGCCTCGAAGACCTCGCGCGCTGTTTCGCCGACGACGTCCGCTAACGCAGGATCGTCGGCGTGCTCTTCGAGTTGCTCGATGACTCGTTCTTCGGACAGGTCGCAAGCCCGCAAGAAGGAATCCCACCAGCTTGCGAGCCGCCGCGTCCTTCGATGCTGCCAAGCAGCGATCCCGCGGCGTGCCAGCCACCGCCGCTGCAACCACAGCGACCAGGGCCGCCGTTACTACGAGACCAGAACCAGCGTACGGCAATGACAAGGCCGAGCGCGATTACCAGCGGTTAGCGAACACGGCTAGAACAACTTCCGGTAGGCGGTGTCCCGGCCGCCGGGTCTGCGCACATCCCGCCTGTCGATCGCAGCGGCGGGCGACGCTCGCCGTCGCATTCTGAACCGTCCGGCTCGCCGGACCCGCCGCAAGTCGAATGCGCCCGTTGACTACGGTATGCGGTGCGTGGACTTTGCGCACGGCGTCGTCGTCCCACTCGCCCGGAGGGTTGCAAATGACCCGTAGCTCCCTGCCCGCGCTGCTGCTCATCGGATTCGCGGCCGTGCTGCCATCGAGAGCGCACGCGCAGCGTTTCGAGTTCGTCGAGGCCACCATTGCCGAGATCCAGGCCCAATACCGTGCAGGCACGCTCAGGCCCGAGGACGTGGTGAGCATGTACCTCGCCCGGATCGCCGCGTTCGACCAATCCAGCGTCGGCCAGCCGCTGAACCACGGCGCCGGTAACCAGCCACTCAATAGCTTCATGCACGTCAACCGCCGCGCGGTGGAGGAAGTGGGGGAGTTGGACGAGGACGACGACGTCGCCGAAAAGCCGCTGTTCGGAATCCCGATGATCCTCAAGGACAACATCGCCACCAGGGACATGCCGACGACGGCCGGATCGGTCGCGCTGGGCGGATCGCAGCCGAAGAAGGACGCCTTCATCGCCAAGAAGCTCCGCCGCGCCGGGGCCATCATCCTCGGCAAGGGAACGCTGACGGAGTTCGCCAACTTCATCGCGCTGGGCATGCCGACCGGGTTCAACTCGCAGCTCCGCTTCCAGCTCTTTCAGGTCCCGGGCGCGGACCTCTCGAAGGTCGGGTTCGGCTTCAACGCGTACGATCCGCGCATCGACCCGAGGACGACACCGCCGGTCAATGACGGCCGGCCGGTGCTGGCGAGCGGAGGCTCCAGCTCGGGACCGGCCATCGCGGTCGGCGCAAACCTCGCCACCGTCGGGGTCGGCACCGAGACTTCCGGATCGATCCTCAGTCCGTCCGGTCAGAACAACCTCGTCGGGATCAAGCCGACGCTCGGTCTCGTCAGCCGGCGCGGCATCGTGCCCATTACCGCCGATCAGGACACCGCCGGCCCGGTGGCGCGGACGGTGACCGACGCGGCCAAGCTCCTCGGTGTCCTCGCCGGCTTCGACGAGAAGGACCCTGCCACGGCCGCCTGCCGCACGCCGGGCAACTGCTTCCGCGACTACACGCAGTTCCTCAACTCCAACGCCCTGCGGGGAGCGCACATCGCGGTGCCGAAGCATCCGTACTGGATCGAATTCGGCCTCGGCGCCGAAAGGACCGTGCTGATGAACGACACCATCGCGGTCATGACGTCGCTGGGCGCGACTTTCGAAGAGTGCGAGATCCCTTCCCAGAACGTCTTGAACAACTACGGCACCTGCGTGACTTCGATTGACGTCGCCAACCGCAGGGCCACCGCCGCGGGCGCGTTTCCCCCCTGCTCGACCGTGCTGATGTTCGGATTCAAGCGCGATCTCAACTCTTATCTCGCCGACGAGGACTTTGGACCCGGCGTGAGCGCTTCCAACGCCTCGATCCCGGTGCGGACGATCCACACCCTCGCGGACGTGATCTCCTTCAACAGCGCGCACCCGGAGGTGGCCCTCAAGTACGGACAGGCGATCGCCGTAGGTTCCGACCTCCTCAACACAGGGCCAGGGGACGATCTGCGCAATTACCAGGCGGACCGTGCGCTCGACCTCAAGCTTACCAGGACCTGTGGCCTCGACGTCCTATACACCGGGGCGGTGCCGAAGGAGTGTGACGGGCTCGTTGCCGACCAAGGGATCTGCAAAGGCAAGAAGTTCGACGCCGTCCTGTTCCCGGCCAACTTCGGCGCCAACCCGCCCGCCCGCGCCGGATACCCGAGCGTCATCGTGCCGGCGGGATTCTTCCCCAACTTGAACAGTGCCAGCATCGACAAAGCCGATCCGAACTTCCACCCAAAGACCTCGCCCTTCGGCGTCACCTTCTCCGGGCCGGCGTTCAGCGAGCCGAAGCTCATCGGGTACGCGTACTCGTTCGAGCAGACGACGCACCATCGAGTGCCGCCGGACAGCACGCCGCCGCTGAAGACGAGAAACTCACACTGACGAAACGCGACTTGCCGTGCCACGACGGAGGCGAAAGGACGGATTGGGCGAAAGGACTATGAGCGAAGCGCTTCAACGAGCGGCCGGTGCTGCCAAGGCTGCGGCGCCAGCCGCCGCGCATTGTCCGTCATGCTCGGAGAGATCGCCGGAGACGCCGACCGCGCCGACGAGCTTGCCATCGACGAAGAGCGGCAAGCCTCCTTCGACGGGCACTGCGCCTTCGAGCGCGAGAACGCGAACGCCGACGCCGTCTTTCTCGAGCGCGTCCTGGAACGTCTTCGTCGGCGCGCGCAAGCACGCCTTCGGCGCCGCGTTGGAGCGGAGGAATGGCGGAGCCTCCAGGGCGCCTTGACCGCGCTCGCCAATCGCGTCGACGCAATGTCCAGGAGCGCTGCTCGCCCTGCGGGGCGCCGTGCGCGGGTACCGAGAACACACTGGAGGCGGCATCCTGCGCGAGGTCGTGGAAGAATCTCGGCTGGCAATGACGCTGTCATGCCCAGGAGGTCGATGATGATCGCCATCGCGCTCGCCGCAGCAGCAGCTACCGCGACTCCGCTCAGGCTCCCCGCGGAACCTCCCGTCCTGATGGATTATCTCGCCGCCGATGGCGCGCGCGTCTGGATTCCCGCCGGCAATACCGGCAAGGTCTTCCTTCTGACGGGCGGTCAGTTCCGCGCCGTCGGAGGCTTTGCTACGAAGAAGGGCAGCGGCGATCGCCTGGTGGGCCCGAGCGCGGTGACAATCGGCGAGGGCGCCGTCTACGTCGGCAACCGTGGCGACTCGCGCATCTGGGCAATTGACCCGCGGTCGATGGAGAAGAAGGGCTCCGCGGAAATGCCATCCACGCCCGACGGTGTCTTCTACGTCGCCACCACGAAGGAAGTCTGGGTGACGACGCCGCGACAGCGCTCGATCCAGATCCTGGATGTGAAGGACCCGCTCGCTCCGAAACTCGTCGGCACGATAGCGACAGCGGGCCAGCCCGAGGGCTACGCCGTGGACATCGGAAAGGGCACCGTCTACACGAACCTCGAAGACACTGACCGCACGCTCGCGATCGATGCGACGTCGCGCAAGGTGGTCTCTACCTGGGACTCTGGGTGCGGCAAGGATGGGCCCCGCGGGATGGCGCTCGACGCCAGCCGCGGCGTGCTCTTCATCGCCTGCTTCACCGCGGGGGTGATGGCGGTCGACGCGAAGACGGGCGCGCGCAAGGGACGCCTCGAGGCAGGTGACGGCGTCGACAACATCGACTACCTGCCGTCGAAGCGGTTCCTCTATGCCAGCGCGGGCCGGTCGGAGAAGGTGACGGTCGCGTACCTCCAGGATGACGGCAGCGTGAAACCCCTCGTCACTGCACAAGTCGGGAGAGGTAGCCGCGTCATCGTGGCCACGGAAGATGGCACCGCGTACGCGGCGGACTCCGGCGGCGGCGAATTGTGGGTGCTGAAGCCTGTCGAGTAACGCTTGTTCCCACGCGCGTCCGGCGAGAGGCACCGTCACGACAGGATTGGGCGGACATCGCCTTCGCACCTGCGTGCTGCGCTCTTCGCGCTGTTCGCCGTTTCCGGATTTGCCGGCCTCATCTACGAATCGATCTGGACGCAGTACCTCAAGCTGTTCCTCGGCCATGCCGCGTACGCGCAGGCGCTGGTCCTGGCGATCTTCATGGGCGGCATGGCGATCGGGTCGTTCATTTGCAGCCGCTGGTCACCGGGCTGGCGCAAACTGCTCATCGCCTACGCGGCTACCGAGGCCGCCATCGGCGCGCTCGGCCTGATTTTCCACCCGCTCTTCACCGCAGTCACGGGCCTCGCTTACGAGACTATCCTCCCTCACCTCGGCGCCGCGGTGTTGCCGTTCAAGTGGCTGCTCGGCGCGACCATCAAGTACTCAATGCTCCCCGGCAAGTCGCGGATCATCCGGAGCAAGATATCCATCGGCCGACCGCGAGATCGCAGCCTAGCAGGTCCCGCATCCGCGCTCCCTGAGGAACTCGAACTCGCGTTTTACGGGTGTCGAGTAGCGATCCCGCCCGAGTGGTGGGGGCGGGTGCAAAACCGCGTCTTTCGAGTAGCGATGGGGCATACTCAGGGCGCGAGTGTGGGCGCAGGTGAAACAATTCTGCTGAGCGTCCGCCTCCGCCTCGCCCTTACGTTCACGTTGGATCTCCCGCAGCCGCGCCTCCATTCGGATAGGCCCACTCTGGTAGGTGATGAGACAAGGAGCCCCGCTGCACGCTCGACCGCTAGCCGCGGCGGGAGATACCACCAACATGAACCGCATCTACTGCCTCCTTCTCGTCATGACCAATTGCAAGAGAACCGAGAGCCGCCGCCGGCGCCCGCGAGGTGAGTCTTGCTGCGTTCCTCCGGGGACCTGCTCGTGAGCGTCTGGGAAGACGTCATCGCACGCCGAGCGCGTGCGCTCCACCTTGGCAGCGTCCGGAACCAGATCTTGGCGTTTGCCGTACTGGCCACGCTGATTCCAACGTTCGTGACGACCGTGGTGTCTTACCAGCAGAGCCGGGAATCGCTGGCCGAGACGATCGCGGCAGAGCTACGCAGCGCGACCTCTGAGTCGGCCCGGGAGATGGGCTCATGGCTTGACGAGCGCCTCGACGCGTTGCGGGCAGCGGCCAGTTCGTACGTCGTCACTGAGAACCTGAGCAAAATCGAGGGAAGGGATGGCGACCGAGCGCTAGGCCGTCTGCGCGCTTATCTCAACTCGCTTCGCGAGCGGTTCCCGGACCAGGAAGCGCTTCTGGTCCTCGATGCGAGCGGGCGCATTGTGACGAGCAGCAGCGGCCGGACGGGGAGCGTGCGCATTTCCCCCGAGGGTCTGACCGGTCTGCGAACAGGCGAGGCGCTGGTTGGCGAGGCTTACTGGGACGGGGCGCTCGGCAAGGCCACGATCGTCCTCGCGGTCCCGATCCGCGAGGCGGACGGGCGGTTCCTCGCCGCGTTCGCCGTGAAGCTCAACCTGCATGCAGTCACCGACATGCTGCCGCGCCTCTCCCCACTCGACTCTGGTGACGTCGCTCTCACGACGGACCAAGGCAGGATGATCATCAGGTCCCGGGTGAGTTCCGCCGAGCTGATGCGAACGAAGCTCCCGGAAACGATGACGAGTGCGCTGTTCGAAAAGGAAGGCCAGACCGTGGTGTACAAGCGCGCGGACAGGCAGGAGGTGATCGGCTCCCTGCGACGGGTCCCGCGGCTGCGGTGGGCGGCGGTGGCCGAGATCCCGCTAGCGCAGGCATTGGGCCGGGTTGGCCGGCTGCGGAGCGCCACCGGATTGCTGCTCGCCGCGCTCCTCGCGGTAGTCGGGCTCCTGGCCTACGTCCTCGGATTGCTCATCGCCCGTCCGCTCGGGCGCCTCACCACAGCCGCGGCGAAGATCGCCGCCGGGGATCTCTCGGTCGAACTCCCGGGAGGTGGGGTCGGTGAGGTGGGCTACCTGACGCGGGTGTTCAACACGCTGGTCGCGCGCCTGCGCGAGCGGGAGAGCCAGGCGGCGCTGGAGCGGCTCTCCGTCACGGACGCCCTCACCGGGCTGTACAACCGCAGGCACTTGATGGGCACGCTCGCGACCGAGGTGCAGCGGTCGCGGCGGCTCCGGCGACCCTTCTCGGTGCTGTTGGCAGACGTCGATCACTTCAAGCAATACAACGACACCCACGGCCACCCGGCCGGCGACGCAGCGCTCGCGAGGGTCGCGGACATCTTGCGGAAGACGACGCGCGGCGTGGACTGCGTCGCGCGATACGGTGGGGAGGGGTTCTTGGTGATGCTGCTCGAGACCACGGTAGGAACGGCGGCAATCGTGGCGGAGCGTATCCGGGCGCGGATGGCGATCGAAGAGTTCGCCGGTGGGAGGATCACGATCAGTATCGGCGTGGCGGAATGTCCAAGCCATGGCGACACGCCGGAATCCCTGATCGAGAGCGCTGACGCCGCCTTGTACGAGGCGAAGGACAGGGGTCGCGATCGTGTGGTGGCCGCCGGCGGGCATCAGGAGCGGGAGAAGGAAAAGAAGAGTCGGCGCACCAGGACGGCGCGGGCCTCGGGAGACACGTAAACCCTCCGCGGGAGCGGTCGAGCGGGTCGCCGCATTCTTCGAAGGATTGAGGCGGGTCCTCTCGTCGACCGGTCTTCGCACCGCTGGAAGCGCAAATGCGGAGCGACCGGTCCCATCGCGGCGCTCCGTACCTCGCTCGGCACTCCCTGGGAACGGTCAGGGTGCCGCCGGTAGCATGGCCGACCGGGATGTTGTCGCGAGGGCTGCGCGATCGGCGCTCGCGCGACGGTCTTGCTGCCGGCGGCTCTGTCGACGCGCGCTCATACTCGACTCCTAGCACCCGCCTCAGGATGGCCCTCGGCGTGCCCGATCACAGCCATGATCGGCATCGCCGATCGGGCATCAACCGCCGCGATCGGGTTTTGGCCAACGACAGGACACACAAGAAGGATATTTGAGTCGTAGTTGAGTCTCACGACTCCTCGCGGCCTGGCAATCTTCGGCGCGCCCGAGCGGATGCCGCAGCCGAGCGACCTGAACATTCTGCTCGAGCGAGGCCCGCTCCAGCATCTGCATGAACTGGAGTTGTCGCGCAAGCACGTCACCGCCTCGCGTCTGGTTCGGCTATTCCGTGATCACGCGGTCCGACCATTCTACGAGCGAAACGTAGATCGAAGGATTGCCGTACTTCGCGTTCCAGTACTTGAGATCCTCTTCCGTGACCGCCCGGGCCCGGGAGCACGCGCCTCACGAGAAGACGGGCACGCCTTTCGCGACGAGCTTGTCGCGCAGTTCGGTCAGCGGCGGCCATCCGATCGGCTTGACCGCTTCCGCGGTCGCCTTGCGCATCAGATACGTTGCCTCGCCGGTGAGGAAGATCTGCACCTCGTGCCCGGCGTCGGCGAGCGCGAGCGCGTGGGCGAACACGAACGCCGCGCGCGTGGGGTCGTCGGTTCCCCACCCGCCCCGCATCATGATCTTGAGTTTCGGTTTCGCCGGCTGCGCCTGCGCCGAACCGACGCCGAACAGCGACAGGCCTGCAAGTCGCGACAGAAGCCGCCGTCGTTCCATGAGTGCCCCTTCGGCCCGATTACTCTCCGGGCTTCGCAACTGTCAAGCCATCGCGCAGGGTGTCAAGCCGCCCGCACAGGGCGCCCTCGCGACGAACACCACGAACGCGCCGATCTCCCTCGCTAGTTCGCACGCAGGATGCGCGGAAGAACTTGCGGTCTGCATCCGCGTCCCTGCTGTAGATGGTGGTGTGTGGTGCCGATGATCTTCATGGGGATCGTCCGGCAACCATCGCGAGCGCCGAAACGCGAAGGCCCGGTGCTCGCAACTGGGCCCTCAAACAGTTGGAGCGGAACACCGGGTTCGAACCGGCGACCTTCGCCTTGGCAAGACGAAGCCCTCTACCCTCATGGCCGGTCGGTCTCCTTGTTGATCCACGCCATGACAGCGGCGCGTAGCGCCGCGTGCAGCGGCATGCCTTCCAGCCTGGCGCGCCTTTCGAGATGCTTCCACACTTTCACTGGAAATCGAACCGAGCGCGGGATCGTGGGACCGGTTTCCGTCCCCTTCCTTGGCCTGCCCCGACCAACGTGAATCGAAATTCCTTCTTTCGCGATTCGGAGCGCGTACGGATTGCGGCGCACCTTGGTCCTGTCGAAGTTCACCTCGGGCATCTCGCGCAGCGATGCGCGGGACGGTTCGCGGGCCTTCTTACTAACCGCCTTCTTCATAGCGTTTCCTCTCATGGGACGTAGCGCGTCTCGCGCTGATGATGCGGATCGTGTCCTCGGATTGCTCGATGAAGACAACGAGCAGAACACGTCCCTTCTCGGACTGACCGATCAGAATCGCGCGCTCAGGGTCCAGTGCGTCCTCCACCATCGCCGCGAGCGGGTCAGCGAACACCGAAGCGGCCTCAACGAACGAGACTCCGTGCTTCTTCAGGTTCGACGCGGCCTTCTGTGGGTCCCACGTGAACCGCACGGGGAAACAAGTGTAACACATTTTCGTGCGCACGCAAGGGGACGGCCGAGGTACCGCAATTTGGTCAGCCTGTGGTCAGCAGCCGTAGAAGGGGGCACAGGGTTCCAATAGGCTGCGTAACCTAAGTAGCGGAAACTGCTCGAAGCCTCTTCCCACCCTTGATGCAGCTTGCAAACCTGCGACCTTCGGGTCGCCGCCCGAGACCGGGCGACCTTCGAGCAATCCTTGCCGCAACGCGCGCTCGTCAGCGAGGGGCTCTTCAGGTCAACCCGTGTCGGGAGCCGCTGCTCAGCGGATTGATGCGGGCCTGACTTCATTCCGCTCGCAGCGACACCGCCGGGTCCACTCGTGTCGCCCGGCGGGCCGGAATCCAGCTCGCGAGCAGGGCCGATACGACGAGCACGGCGGCCGTCGATGCGAGCGTAAGCGGGTCGGTCGTGCTGACCCGGTACACCAGCGACGCCAGCACGCGCGTTCCCGCCAGAGCGCCGGCAAGACCGACCGCGACGCCCGCCAGCGCCAGGCGCAGACCCGATCCGACCACCCTTCGCCGCACCAGCGACGAATCCGCCCCGAGCGCCATCCGGATGCCGATCTCCCGCGTCCGCTGCGCCACCGAGTACGCGGTCACGCCGTAGATTCCGAGCGCCGCCAAGGCCAGCGCCAGAACCGCGAAGACGCTCAAAAGCGTCATCTGGAACCGCTGCTCCTTCACCGATTCGTTCACGATCTGCGTCAGCGGCCGCGCTGCCGAGAGCGGCAGGTCCGGATCTAGCGCCGCGACGTCCGCCCGCAGCCCCGCCAGCAGCGACATCGGCTCGCCGCTCGCGGCCCGCATCGCCACCCGCAGCCCCGGAACCGCGTACTGCATCAGCGGCACGACGATGAGTGGCGCCGGCGCGCGATCGAGCCCTTTGGTGTGCACGTCCCCGATCACGCCGGCGATCGTCCACGGGTCGTTCCCGGGCCCGAGCACCCGGCTGATCCGCCGCCCGAGGGGCTCGCCTTTCGGGATCAGCGCGCGCACGAACGCCTCGTTGACCAGCACCACGTGCGGCGCCGTCTTCACGTCGGACCAGGCCAGGTCGCGCCCGGAAACCAGCGGAATGCCGATCGTCGCCAGGTACCCCGGCGTTGCCCAGAGGATCTCGGCTCTCGGGAACTGTCCGGGCGGGTACGGCTCGCCCCCCTCGAGGGTGAATCCGTACTCGCTTCGTGCCCGCGCGTCGAGCGGCACGCTGGTCATCAACGCGGCGCTGCGCGTTCCCGGCTCGGCCTGCAGCCGCTCCATGAGGTTCTGGGCCAGCGCGAAAATGCGCTCGGCCGGATAGCGCGCGGGCGGCAGATCGAGATCGGCCAGCAGCACCCGCTCGGGCGCCGCGAGCCCGGAAGGCACCTCGAGCAGCCCCGACAGCGTCCGGATCATCAGGCCCGCCCCGGCCGCGAGCACGAACGCCAGCGCCGTCTCGGCGACGACCAGCGCCGTGCGCACCCGCCACCGTCCGGTGCCACCGGAGCCGTTCTTGAGCACCTCCATCAGCTGCGGCGACGTCAGCTGCAGCGCCGGAGCGAGTCCGGCGAGCAGCCCCGCGCCCACCGCAGCCAGCAGCGCGAACGCCAGCACCGCGGCGTCGATGTGCACTTCTTCCAGCCGCGGCATGTCCGGAGGCGCGAGCGAGAGAAGCGCGCCCAGAATCCACGGCGCGACCAGCACCGCGAGCAATCCGCCGAGCGTCGCGAGCACCATCGCCTCGACGAGCAGGTGGCGGACCAGCGCGCCGCGACCCGCGCCCAGCGCCGCGCGGATGGCCAGCTCGCGCTGCCGCGCCATTCCTCGGGCGAGAAGAAGCGAAGCCACGTTGGCGCAGGCGATCAAGAGCGCCAGCAGGACCGCCCCGAACAGCGCGGTCAGCGCCGGCTTCACCGGCCCGACCAGATCGTCGAGCAGCGGCTGCGCCTCCATCTTCCATCCGGCGTGCTCCGCGATCTTCTCGTGGACGCGTGGCGCCGACACGTCCAGCTCGGCCTGCGCTTCGCGCGCTCCCGCGCCCGGCTTGAGCCGCGCGACCGCCATCACCCAGTACATGCCGCGGAACTCGTTCTCCCTGCCTTCCATCGCCATCGGCAAGAGCACTTCGGCCTGCCGCAGGAGCGGGAAATGGAAGTCGGCCGGCATCACGCCGCCGATCTCGTACGTGCGCCCGTCGAGGACCAGCGTGCGGCCGGCGACCCCGCGATCGCCGCCGAACTCGCGGCGCCAGAACGAGTCGGTGAGCACGGCCGTCCGCGGACCGCCGGCGACATCCTCGCTCTCCGCCGGACCGCGCCCGAAGGCCGGCTGGATCTGCAGCGTGGAGAAAAAGCTGGCGGTGATCCGCGCGACGCGGACTTGCACCGGCGGCCCTCGCCCCGTCAGCGTCTGCCGGGTCGCGCGCACGCCGGCGACGGATGCGAAGACGCCGCCCTGGCGGGACACGTCGACATAGTCCGGCCCAGAAAACGGCCAGCGCGTCTCGGTCCCGGCCGGACGCTCGTACAGCCGCACCAACTCCTCGGGATGCGGCAGCCCGAGCGGCCGCAAGACCACGCGGCGGATCACACTGAAAACCGCGGTGCTTCCACCCACCCCGACGGCGAGCACCAGCACTGCCGCCGCGGTGAAGCCCGGCGCGCGCCAGAGGGTCCGCAGCGCGAGGCGGAGGTCATTCATGCGCACACGGTGAAGGCAAGCCAGATGCCATTGCGCGACCGCGAAATCACGGCAGTTCCCGAGAGCGATGTGCGATTGCGGGATCCCCTGGCCCAAACGCGCACACCCCATTTTGCGGCCCTCGACCTCGACCAGCAGCAGATCCGGATGCTCGCGCAGGACGCGGGGCATCTGGTCGAGCAGCTTGTTCGACCGCGTCTCGATCTTCGCCCGCGGTTTCGGCCGAGGTGCTGAACCCGCTACAGCTCTCTTGACGATTCACTATTTCCAATCTTGCGGTAGGGAGCCCGCCGGCTCTTCTACCGTCGAGGCAGTTCGCTGGCGGTTTACGACTCGTGTTTAGTGATTTGCTCGTGCGCATGCGCTCAACAGATGTGGTCTTGGGGCCGACTCTTGGCTAGGTGTAACAGCGGGGAGCCCACTGCTACGGGTCAGCATTCTCTGGTTTAAGTCCAGATCTCGATCGAACAAATTGGTTCGCAGTTTGGACTGGGATCGCACGTTACGAACAAATCGGCCCGCGCCTAACGATCTACACGTGTTCCCGGCAATGCCGGCCCGAGGCTCCTTCTCCGAGGCTGCGGATCCCCACCATCAGCCATAAGCGACGATCAGGTTGTTGCGCGTGCCGGCTCTCACGACCATGGGACCCCTGTTTCTCACGAGCATTCCCCACCCGGGTCCCGACCGCGCGACGGGGATGATCTGCCTTACGTCGTCGCCTTCTGTCCAGCCTTCAGCCTTGGCTTGAGCCGCTTGCGGTACGACTCGCCCTCGATGACGAGGTCGTAGGCGTTGCTCGTGAAGCGGTCGATTGCGCTCTGCGCCCGCACGGGGTCGGCGAAGGTGGCGAGCCACTCGTCAGGGCTGCGATTCGAGGTGACGATGATCGACCCGGCGCGGTGGCGCTCGGTGAGGATCTCGTAGGTGTCGCGGCTCTCGGTCGGGTCCATCGCGTCGAGGCCGAAGTCGTCGACGAGGAGCAGGTCCACCGCGAGGAGCTTGCGCAGCTCCTGCTCGTACGAGTTGTCGAGGCGGGCGTGCCTGAGCGTCTTGAGCATCTGGTCGGCGCGCAGAGCGAGCACGCTCCGGCCGCGGCGGCAGGCGACGTGCCCGAGCGCGTGGGCGAGAAACGTCTTGCCGACACCGACCGGCCCGACGATCGCGACGTGCGCGTTCGCCTCGAGGAAGCGCAGCGAGACGAGCTCGTTCCACAGCGTGCGGTCGTAGGTAACCTTCGCCGTCTCGTCCCAGCGTTCGAGCTGCATCTCCGGGTCGAGGTGGCCGCGGTCGGCGCGCACGGCGGCGGCGCGGCCGTCGCGGCGGTTGATCTCGTCGGAGAGCACGAGCAGCAGCAGGTCCTGGTGGGCCATCTTCTGCTGGCGGGCGACGGTGAGCCGCTCGGGCAGCGTGTCAAGGACGGGCGAAAGCTTGAGCCGCTTGAGCGCGGTCTTGAGGTCGGGGGAGATCACGTCGGTGGTCATGGGTCTTCTCGTTCGTTGTCGCGCTCGCGGGATGCGAGCGGGAGGGCGTATTGCGAGGGTGGCCGCAGGTAGCGGGCGAGCGGGATCACCTGCGGCGACGCGCTCGGCGGCGTCGGCGGCGCGGCGCGGGCGAGCATCCGGCCGAGGCGGCGGACATCGGTCATCTCGGCGGCGAGCGCGGTGGCGCAGGTCTCCTGGACGCGGGCGTCGCCGTAGCGGCGGCACAGGCCGAGGAGCGCGTAGACGTGGCGCATCCGGGTCCACGGGAGCGGGCCGGCGAGGAGCGCGCGGGCGAAGCCGCCGACCGCGTCGCCGTGGCGCGCGGCCTCGCGCTGGAGAAAGTCCACGTCGCGCATCGCGTACGCGGCCTTCTCGGGCGGGAAGTCGCTCGGGTCGACGGACTTCCCGCCGGGCGGCTGGCGGGCGTGGACCTTCACCAGCCCGGCGCCGTCGTAGAAGCGGACAGTGGCGCGGTCGGCGCGGGCGCGCAGCGTCTTGCCGATGAGCCGCGTCGGCAGCGTGTAGAGCGCCTTCGCCACCTGGGCGAAGTGGTCGCGTGCGACCTTCGGCTCGCACCAGAGCGGGACGTCGTACGGCTCGGTCGGCGCGGGCAGGAGCGCGGGCCGCTCCTCCGCGTCGAAGTGCTCCTTCGGCAGCCGCTGCGTGCGCGTGTGGCGGCGCAGGCCGTATTCGCTCGCGCACCAGCGGCGGCCGCGGTCGCGCGCCTCGTCGAGCGATCCCGGCCGCTCGCCGCCGAAGCAGTCATCGCGGACGGTTGGCACCGAGCGCTCGACACGGGCCTTGTCCTTCGGGCTGCGCACGCGGGCGGCGTCGATATGGAAGCCGCGCGCCTGTGCGTACTCGAGAAAGCCGACGTTGAGCCGCGGCGCGAGCAGGTCGGCTTCCTGGACGATCGCTTTCGTGTTGTCGACGACTGACGACGAGGGTCTTGAAGACGCCGCCAAAAAACTCCCACGCCGCCTCGCACGCCTCGATGGCAGTCTTGGTGGACTCGGAGAGGACCGGCCACACGAAGCGGTGGCGCGAGCGGACCGCGGTGAAGATCCACGCCCGGAAGCGGCGCCGCTTGCCGAAGAGATCCGCCGCGAGGAGCGTCATCCAGCCGGTGTCGAGTTGGACCTCCTCGCCGGGGCCGCAGTCGGCGATGGGTACGCTCGGCGCGGCGCGGCCGAAGCCCAGCTCGGCGACGGCGAAGCGGTGCAGCGTCGCGTACGGGACCTCGACGCCCTGCCGCGCGAGGAGCCGGCGCGCCTTCGAGAGCCGCAC
>Ga0137416_10000861_pt1 | contig 14922 bp, 7 predicted proteins | sample CZODoug3_1_1_16f_FD_108282 | JGI IMG/M metagenome (GOLD analysis project Ga0137416, IMG submission 108282) | Vadose zone soil fungal communities from Angelo Coast Range Reserve, California, USA - CZODoug3_1_1_16fungal (Illumina Assembly) | ecosystem: Environmental > Terrestrial > Soil > Vadose...
ATGCCGGTGGATCACGGTGAGGAAGAAATAATTGTTCTTGCGCAAAAATTCTTCGATGCCGCTGATCACCATCGAGCCGTAGGCGTCGCCAATTTCTTCGGCGATGACGCCAATGGTATACGTTCTCTTCAAGCGCAGGGTGCGGGCAAAAAAGTTGGGCCGGTAATTGAGCGCCTGGGCGGCTTCGATGATGCGATTTTTAGTACGCGCGGGAATGGAACGCGCCGCGGGCGAGTTGTTGAGGGCGGCGGAAACCGTTCCTGGCGTCAGCCCGAGATGGTCGGCGATGGTCTTCAGGGTGACCTTATCGTCGTCGCGAGGGCCCGGTTTCTTTCTTGGCGGCAGCGTCATCTAGCGACACCTCGGAGTATCTTCCAAAAATAGTATATGGAAAATGGCGTGCCCAAGCGCGCGAGATTGCCTCTTGAAAGGCTCACCCGGCGTCCTGTAAGGCGCGATTCTAGCCCAACTTGGGCCTTGATAGACGGGCTTTCTACGCACCAAGCCGGCGCGAAATTTCGGATGGGGACCGGCATGGTCCTACATTTATACGGATAAAACGCGCCGCTGGCACCCGTCCTCAAGTTGAGAGGTCTCCCTGCCCGGATCTTGCTGGCCGTAGAATATCATTATTTTTCTTTAGAATATCATTATTTTTGCTTGACAAGCGTTCTCGCTTGGTCTAAATACCTCGCTAGTACAAAAGCATTACGTCCCGTAATGCTCGGGGGTTTGGGTACTGTCCTGGCTCAGTAGTGGGGTGGAAGAGAATATGAGTCCTCAACAAATTTGTATTGCTAGCCTCGTGTTCTCTTTTTTCATGCAAATTTCTGCTGAAGGGGTAAACGAATGAAAATTCGATTTTTGGATGTAAATGATTCGATATGCAAATCGCGAGTGATCGTCTCGCTGTTCGTAGTTCTTGCGCTCATTCTTTGCACCGCTTTCACCGCACGCGCGCAAAACTTCACTGCTTCTGTTCGCGGCACAGTCATGGATGAGCAAGGCGCGGCGATCGTGGGAGCCGACGTCACTATTACCAGCACGGACACCGGCTATTCGCGAAACGAGAAGTCGGACAAGGACGGCTCCTACGGGTTCCAGAGCCTTCCGATCGGCCGCTACACTCTGCACGTGACCAAGGAAGGCTTCAAGGCCTTCGAGGAAAAGGACGTTGTCCTTCACGTCAACGATAGCCTGACGGTTGATGCCCAATTGAAACTCGGGGCCAAGACGGAGACGGTCGAGGTCGTCGCCAACACGGCGCAGGTGGAGCTGAGCAATGCTGAATTAAGCGGGACGGTCGCGGGCGCCCAGATCACCCAATTGCCGCTGAATGGCCGCAGCTTCGCCGAGTTGCTCACGCTGGTTCCCGGCGTGGAGGTTGATAATGGTTTTTCTTACGACAAGAAAGGTCTCAACGGCGGCGCGGATATCTCCATCAGCGGCGGCGCGTCGAATGCGAACTTGTTTCTCGTGGATGGCGCCAACAATGTCGACGTGGGATCGAACCGCACCATCCTTATTTACCCCTCCATTGACTCCATCGAGGAGTTCAAGGTCGAGAGGAACAGCTATAACGCCCAATTCGGCGGAGCTGGCGGAGGCATAGTCAGCCTGGTCACCAAGTCGGGGACCAACGATTTTCACGGCAGCGCCTATTACTTCGGCCGCAACGACTTTCTGGATTCCAAGGACACCATTCTTAAGGCTTTCAACCCCAAAGCCAAGAAGGATTCGATTCGGCGGAACGACTTCGGAGGCTCCGTTGGGGGCCCCATCATGAAGGACAAGATCTTTTTCTTTGGATCGGAGGAATGGAACCGGCTGATCCAGGAAAGTGTCCGCAGCGCTCATGTCCCCACGCCGCTGCAGCGCACCGGGGACTTCTCCGACTCTGCCCTGGATCCTGCCGCGGCCAGCGCCAGTACTACCGGTTGCCTTCTGAAAGGCGGACTTGTTGATTCGGATCCGAACAATCCGGTCAAGTTTACCTCGGCTGCTTCCACTCCGGGTATCATAGACGTCATTCCTGCCGCGCGCCAGAGCGTCGCGGGGCCGGCGATTCTGAACACGTATTTCTTGCCGACGCTTGCCCAGGGAGCCCCTAACTATGGCTGCGGCACCAACTGGGCTAAGGCAGAGAAACAGCCGACCTATTTTCGAGAAGATAGCTGGCGTGGGGACGTCCGTCTCTCGAAGACCCTAACGTTAATGATGAAATATACGAATGACGCCTGGACGTTTGGACCCTCGGCCGTGGGCAATACCGGGTGGGGGGCTGATTCCGGGGCTTCCCAGATCCAGGAGTCGTGGAGCTCGCCTGGGCGCATCCTCGTAGGGCGGCTGAGCAAGACCATCGGCACCAGCGCCGTGAACGATTTCCAGTTCTCTTACTCGAGGAATCGCATCAATATCAGTCAAGCGACTCCGTCGGCGGCGCAAGCGCTCAATAAGCTGATTCCAACATTTTTCCCGCCCACAGGGAATCCGGCTAATAATCCGCCGGTGTGGATCAATGGCGGTGGCCTTCCGACGATTTGGAGCTTCGCGCCCTGGAACAACGGGGAAGACCTCTACGCCTGGCAAGATGACTTTTCCAAGGTCATACGGCACCATACGGTAAAGTTCGGCGTCCTTTACAGCCGGAATTCCAAGGACCAGGACAACTTCTCGCAGAAACAGGGTGTGACCTTTGGCCCGGGCGGTTACAATGGCTGCAAGAATTTCGGCGGGACTCCCACGTCGAATCCAGGATGCTCGAACCTGGTGGACACAACTACCCACTATGGTCTTGCCGATTGGATTCTGCAGAACCAGGCGGTCAACTGGGGCGAACAGGACGTCATTTTCAAGAAAAAAGGCCGCTGGGAAAACTTTGAACTTTATATCAATGATGACCTGAAGCTGACCAGCCGCCTGACTCTCAACTTGGGCGTTCGGTATTCCTATCTGCCGAATCCCTACCAGGCGGATGACCTATTCACAGTATTCAACCAAGCGGCGTTTAATCCCTCGCTCCTTAACGCGCCGTGCAACGGCTTGTTCTACTCGGCTGGTCTCCTCTCGAATCCCTGCCCGCCGGGAACAGGCGGATTGCCCGGGCCCAACCGCGCTATACAGAACAACTATAATCGGGCCTTCGCGCCCCGGCTGGGTGTGGCCTGGGATCCCACTGGATCGGGGAAGTGGGCGGTTCGCGCAGGGTTCGGTCAGTTTTACAACCGGGACGACATCTTCGTGACAGACGGCACCGCCGGCACAAACCCGCCGTTCGTTCGCAGCTTCACTTCAAATAACGGTAATGGACGGTTCCTCGACAATACCAACCAGCTTCCCGCCTGCGTCAACAGCAAGGACGTAAACGGGAACGTGATTGGGTGCTTTGGCGCTGGGGGTTTTGGAGTTCCGGGTATCGGCCAGGACCTCAGTAGCCGGGCCCCTTATACCTTGCAATATAACCTGACCATCCAGCATGAATTTTGGAAGGATACGCGGCTGGAAGTGGGCTACGTCGGCAGCCGCTCGAAAAACTGGACGAGTAAGTACGATGCCAATGCCATCGCTCCGACTGACAGGCTCAACTTTGCCCAAGCGAACGGTAGTGACGCTGGGAATTTGCTTAAGCCTTTCCATGTGCTGAAAACGGGCGGGCTCCCGGTATTCGCGCATCATGGCAGCGCAGAGTACGACTCGCTGCAATCCGCGTTCAGTATGCGTTTTCAGCGCAATTCCATCTTTCAGCTAACCTATACATACTCCAAAATCTATGCGGATACGCTCCTCAAAGTTAGCAACGGAGGCGGCAATCTCGTTATAGATCCGTTCAATTTGAAAAATGGCTACGGGCTGAATCCCCTCAACCGGCCGCACATTTTTTCGGCCAACGTGATTTACAACCTGCCCACCTTCCAAAACATGGAGCGGTATGTCCGGGCTGCCCTCGGTTCTTGGGAAGTCAGCTCGATCGTCAACATCTCGAGTGGGAACTCCCTTACGCCAACCATCGGAGGCATATCTGGCATTGGCGATCCATCTGGTATCGGGAACGGTGCAGGCGCCCAGCGGCCCAATCTGGTGCCGGGACAACCGTGCCGGAACCCCAGCTTTGCTAACTTCCAATGGGTCAACCCCAACCGGTACACCGTGAACGGGCTCAAGTTGGGCACGATCGGCAACGCCCCGGTCGGCGACTGCCTCGGGCCACCCACTCGCACCGTGGACTTGTCGGTGTCGAAGTACTTCCGTATAACCGAGCGGATTAAGGCGCAGTTCCGCATGGATGCCTTCAATCTCTTCAACCACCCGCAGTATGGTGACCCCGGCGGCGGCAGCGTATTCGGCGCAAACTACAGCATTGGTTTCAATGCTCTGAACTGTGTCCCCGGGGCCACTGGATGCACTACCGGCCCGGAATTCCTGGACAAGAATGGCAACGGGCTGGCGGGTCCACCGGATCCAAAAACAGGATTGCCCACGCCGACGCCCGTAGGGCAGGCGGTTTCGATCCAGAACGCTACGCCGAATCGCCAAGTAGGCACTGTGGGAACGCAATCGGACCGCAATCGAGAATTCCAGTACTCGATCAGGTTCACCTTCTGATCGTACTGGCACAACCTGCTCCTTCGGCGTCCCGCCAAGTCCCTCTAAGGGCTTGGCGGGACGTTTCCTTCTTGCCGTGCCGTTTTATCTTGCGATTGAATTGCTCTAACTGTGCGCCGGCCTCTTAGGCCTCAATACTCTTTGGGATACAATCAAGACATGCTCCGGATTCTCTCGCGGCGCCTTTTCTCTATCTTCTTCGCACTCATTTTCATTCTCACGATCACCGCCGCCTCGCGCTCGCAAGCTCCCAGCCAGCAACCCGGGAGCGCCCGCGTCCCTCTCCCCAAGCTCCCCACCTCCGCAAAGAAAGACCGCAGCACCCTCCCGCCCATCCCCACCTTCAAAGACATCGCTAAAGACGTGGGTCTGACTGCCGCGCATATCGCTGCTCCCGAAGCCCACTATGTCATCGACTCCACCAGCGGCGGCGCGGGACTCTTCGATTGCGATGACGATGGCCGCCTGGACGTCGTCCTCATCAACGGTTCCACCGTCGAGCGCTTCCGCGCTGGCGGCGACCCGCTCGTCACTCTCTATCACCAGGAACCCGACGGCACCTTCAAGGACATCACCAAGGAAGCCGGCCTAACACGCCGCGGCTGGGGCATGGGCGTGGCCGTCGCCGATTACGACAACGACGGCAAGCTCGACCTCTTCGTCACCGGATTTGGCGGCAGCGCGCTCTATCACGGCCTCGGCAATTGCAAGTTCGAGGACGTCACCGAAAAGGCCGGCGTTGGCGGAAGCGGCTTCATGACCGGCGCGGCCTGGGGCGACTATGACCGCGACGGCTTCGTCGATCTTTTCGTTTCCCGCTATTCTCATCTAGACATGAACAATCTCCCGCAATTCGGCAGCAACAAATTCTGCCGGTTCAAAGGCATTCTGGTGCAATGCGGCCCTTGGGGCCTCGAAGGCGAAAGCGACTTTCTCTACCACAATCGCGGCGACGGCACCTTCGAGGAAGTCTCCGTCAAAGCCGGCGTCCACGACGACATTGGCTACTATGGCCTCGGCGTCATGTGGGTGGACTACGACGACGATGGCTGGCCCGACCTCCTCGTCGCCAACGATTCCGTCCCCAACTATCTCTACCACAACAATCACAACGGCACCTTCACCGACATGGGCATGCTTACCGGCGTAGCCCTCAGTGGCGATGGCCTGGAACTCGGCAACATGGGAGTCGACTGGGGCGATTACGACCACAGCGGGCGTCTCAGCTTCTTTGTTACCCACTTCGAGGAGCAACCCAACTCTCTCTATCGCAATATGGGTCCGCAGGGTTTCGACGACGTCAGTTGGACTTCCGGCGTGGGCCAGCCCAGCTACCCCTACGTCGGCTGGGGCACCGCTTTTTTCGACATGGATAACGACACCTGGCTCGACATCCTCGTCGCCAACGGCCACGTCTATCCGCAGATCGACACTCTGGAAACCGGCCCCCGCTTTCGCGAACCGCTGCTCCTCCATCGCAATAATCGCGACGGCACCTTCGACGAAGTCTCGAAGGAATCCGGTCTCGCCGCACTGCCGCTGCATTCGCGCCGCGGCGCGGCTTTCGGCGACGTCTTTAACACCGGCAACGTTGACGTCCTTCTCTTGAACGTCGGCGAGCCGCCTTCTCTCCTGAAAAATGGGAACGCCAATGGCTATCATCGCGTTCTCTTCAAGCTCATCGGCACGAAGAGCAATCGCGCCGCGATCGGCGCCCGCGTAACCATTCGCTCCGCGGGCGTAAAGCAGTTCAGCGAAGTCCATGGCGGCGCAAGCTATCTCTCGCAAAACGATCTGCGCCTCCACTTCGGCCTTGGCACCGCCAAGAAAATGGAATCCGTCGAAATCCGCTGGCCCAGCGGCAAAGTCGAAACCCTGGAAAACGTCGCTGCCGACGCCATTTACACGATTGTCGAAGGCTCGGGCATACGCAGCACCACACCTCTCCCGCCGCCTGCGGGTGGAGCAACGAACGGTGCCCATTAAGCTCCATTCCGGCGCTTCCCTCACTAACAAGAATTATTCTTGCCCGCTCCTTCGTGGCCACGCCTCCGCTCTCCCCAAGCCATTCTCGCGTCGCTTTCCATTGCCGCGCTGTCGTTCGAAAGCTGTACTCCTCTTTGTTTTTTTCGCACTTTTCACGGCAACAACTCGTCCCGCCGACGATCCGGCCGTTCTTCTCAAGCGCACTTTCGAATCCGCCAAGTCCGCCCTCGCTGCCAGCGACCTCCGCGAAGCTGAACGCCACTACAACGAAACCATCGCTCTCGGCCTCCGCCAGCGCGCCAATCTTTCCGTGTCCGAATTCCGCTTCGAGGAAGGCGCGCGCGAACTGGACGAAGCTCTCAAATTCGCTCCCGCCGATCCGGATATCGCTGTCGATGCCGCCATAGCTTGGTTCCGCGCCGGCGATGTCACGAGAGCCCGCCAGCTTGCCCTTTCCGTTGTCGCCAATCATCCGCGTCACGCTCGTGCCCAAGGCGTCCTCGGCCGCATCGATCTCTTTCGCGGAGAATTTCCGGCCGCCATCCGCGATTTCCAGGCCTCCGTCGCCCTCGATGCCGACTTTGAAACTTCCTACTTTCTTGGCATTGCCTACCTGAAAGCCAAGCGCTTCACTGACGCCCAGCAATGGTTTCAGCACCTGCAGGAAACCATGGGTGATTCCGCCGCTCTGCACGTTCTCATTGGCCGCGCCTATTCCATCGGCCGTTTTCCGGAGTCCGCGGTCGCCGAGTTTCGTAAAGCCATTCAGCTCGACCCACAATATCCCCGCGCTCACGCCCTGCTCGGTTACTCCATCCTCGAGTTCCGCGGCGAGGAAGCCTATCCGCAAGCTCGCCTGGAGTTCGAACGCGAACTGAAACTCCATCACGACGATTACAACGCACTCCTGCTTCTTGGCATTTCCGATGTCGCCCTCCGCGATTTTCCCGCTGCCGAAGCTGCTCTCTTGCACGCCAGGCGCGTCCGTCCCGATGAACCCTTCGCCTACCTTTACCTTGGGGAAACGTTCAGCGAAACGAAGCAACTCCCTCAGGCCGTCGAAACCCTGCAAAAATACCTCCGCCTCGTTCGAGACCCTAAGGAAGTTCCGCGCGATGTCAGCCGCGCCTACTACTTGCTTGGCCAGGACTTGCGCCGCCTCGGCCGCCTCGAGGAAGCGCAAAAAGCGCTCGCGAATTCTCAGCGTTATCGCGAAGCGAAATTCAGATACGATGCCAAGCACATATTCGACGAAAAGCCCAGCACCGAGGGCGGCGACAGTCGTCCTTCCGAGCGCATCGCCGGACTCTTGGAGACCGGCGCGCCTGACGAAAACAAGACTACGGAATCGATGGTACAGGGAGGCCTGCCGGCGGATCCCCCCGCTGCCGGGAAGCCTCCCAAGGTTCCGCAAGCAGCGGAAACGAAGGCTGCAAAGCAATATCGCGCGTTCCTTGCCGAGATCCTCTCCAGCTCTTACAACGACCTCGGCGTCATGCGCGCGAAAACCTCGAAGTTCTCCGAAGCCGCCGAATTCTTCAAGCAGGCTGCCACTTGGAATCCCGCCCTTCCCGGCCTCGACCGCAACTGGGGTCTCGCCAGCTATCGCGCCGAGCATTATTCCGAAGCTGTGCCTCCCCTGGAGCGGCAACTGGTGGCTCATCCCGATGACCAGCTTGTCCGCCAGCTTCTTGGCCTAAGCTATTTCCTGACCGACAATTTTGTGAAGACCGCGGAAGTGCTCCAGCCGTTTCTCAAGGCGCCTCCGGACGATCCGGGTTTGCTTCTTGCCTGGGGCACGGCCCTTGTTCGAACGCGCCAGTCCGAGCTTGCCACTGGAATCTTCCGCCGCTTGCTCGAGCAAAGCGCCGCCGATCCTTCCGTTCATCTTCTTCTCGGGCAGGCCTACGCCCAACATGAGGATTTTGCAAATGGTCTCGACGAATTGAAGTCCGCCCTGCGGCTCGATCCCCGTCTCCCCGAGGCGCACTATTTCATGGGCCTGATCTACCTTCATCAGAGCGATTTCGAATCCGCCGCGGCGGAATTCCGCTCCGAACTCGAGATTCGCCCCGCCGAGCCCGTCACCAGCTATCATCTCGGTTACACGCTTCTCATGCAGGGCCACGCGGACCAGGCTGTGGGCGTCTTGCGCGAGGTGGTCAACGCTAAGCCCGACTATGAAATGGCGCGTTTCGAGCTCGGCCGCGCGCTTCTGCAGCAAGGCGACGCCACTGGCGCCATCGAAAGTCTCGAAGCTGCAAGAAAGCTATCGCCTGACCGGGACGCCACCTACTATCAATTGAGCCAAGCCTACCGCCGCGCCGGCCGCTTGCCGGAGGCGCAGCAGGCGCTGGCGGCCTATCAAAAACTCATTGAGACCAACCGCTTGAAACGCCGCGAAAGCCTCGAAGCGGACAAGCCGTAATGCCGTTCAGTCGTTGGCCGTCGCCCCGGATTTTCCTTCGAATGCGACCGCCTTGGTTAGATGTTCGATCAGCCGATCCTGGAGGCGCCGGTCTCTCTCGATATAGCTGTCGCGCGATGCCCCGTTTGCCCAGGCTCCATAAGCACGGACAGGGATTTCTTCCCATGAAACGCGCGTTGCACTTTCCTACCGAAACTCTTCTCGTAAGATGTATCGTTAATTGGAATTCTAAATAGGGGCCTTCGCATTACCATGAAAAAGTTGCGCTTTTTGATTTCCCTTACGACGAACGACAACGATTATCAAACCGAACAGGCGAAATCCGCGGAGCAGATGGCCCGCAAACTGGGCGCGGAAATTCAGATCGTTTATGCCGATAACGACGCGATTACCCAAAGCACCCAGATTCTGAAAGCCGTCCAGGCCGACGAAAATCAACGGCCGGACGCCGTTGTTTTCGAGCCCGTCGGCGGCACCGCATTACCCCAGGTCGCCCGAGCTGCTGTCTCGGCCGGTATCGGATGGGCCGTGCTGAATCGCGACGCCAACTATATCAAGGAACTGCGCGCATCGTCCTCCGCACCCATTTTCGGCGTGACTTCCGACCATCTCGAAATTGGCCGCATTCAGGGCCGGCAGTTTGCGGCCCTGCTGCCCCATGGCGGCGCGATCCTCTACATTCAGGGACCGGGGGAAAATTCCGCGGCCATGGAACGCACCGTTGGGATGCAGGAGACGAAACCATCCAACATTCACGTCACGTCGCTCCGAGCGCAGTGGACCGAGGAAAGCGCTCAGCGGGCCGTGCGTTCCTGGCTAAAATTGAGTACGTCGCAAAGAGCGACCATTGATCTGATTGGCGCGCAGGATGATGCCATGGCCATCGGCGCCAGGAAAGTCTTTGGAGAGTTGCCGAACGAATCGGAACAGGAGCGCTGGCTGAAACTGCCCTTTACCGGCTGCGACGGCTTGCCAAAAACAGGCGAGGCTTGGGTCCGCAGCGGGCTGTTGGCCGCAACGGTTTTCGTTCCTCCCAATGCCGGGCAGGCCATCGAGAAGCTCGTCGAGGCCATTCAGAACGGTAAGAAAGCCCCCGAGCGCGCTTTGACCGTCCCCGTCTCTATTCCCGCTCTGCAAGAATTGAAACCGCGCTGATCATCAATCGCCTGCTTTGGTGGGCCTCACTCTTGCGTGTTCCTCTTCGCCTCTCGCCATCCACAGGAATCCATTAGAAAAACGATTTTCGATGCTTGTTCGCGCGTCACATTGCAGTATAATGCGGCAGAAACATTGGTGCTCAGTCCATTGCCGCGTTTGCCGAGGAGACGCGCATGAAGAATCCATCCAAGAACTCCGCCATCGGCCGGCGCCAGTTTCTGACTGCCACGAGCGGCCTGCTTGCGGTCGCTGTTCCCGGGGCTGATATGATCGCCCATGCGGCGAACCCCGACGTCCCCCTTCCAAGCGTTCCCGCAGCCAAGCCCTCAGGTACTTTGCGCAAGATTCCCATTGGCGTTTTCGATCCGGTTTACGAACACCTCTCCCTAGATGCCATGCTGGACAAGGTCACCGCCCTGGGTCTGGAAGCCATGGAGATCGGCACCGGCGGTTATCCCAACAATCATCATTGTCCCCTCGACGAGCTCATCGTCGATCGCGCCAAGGCCAAGGCCTGGCAGAAAAAGTTTGAAGACCGGGGAATTCGCGTGGCCACTCTCAGTTGTCATGGCAACCCCATTCATCCCGATCCCAAACATGCCCAGAAAGACGTAGACACCTTCCGCAAGACCGTCCTGCTCGCCGAAATGCTGGATGTAAAAGTCATCGTCGGCTTTTCCGGCTGCCCGGGCGGCACGCAGCAAGATACTCAGCCGAATTGGATCACCTACCGTTGGCCTCCCGAGTACGCTCAAATGCAGGACTGGCAGTGGAAAGAAAAGGTTATCCCGTACTGGAAGGAAGCGGCCAAATACGCGCGCGAGCACGGCATCAAACGCCTCGCGTTCGAAATGCATCCCAATTTCGCCGTCTACAATCCCCGCACCTTAATGAAACTCCGTGAAGCCGTCGGTGAAGAGATCGGCGCCAATTGCGACCTGAGCCATCTCTTCTGGCAGGGCTGCGACCCCGTCGAAGTCATCCACTTTCTGGGCAAACAAGGCGCCCTCTTTCACGCGCACATGAAGGACACCACCTTTTATCCCGAAAACGTCAACAAGTATGGCGTTTTGAACTTTGCCTTCGAGAAAAATGATCTCGACTCCGCCTCCGAAACTTTCCGCGCTGTTGGCTACGGCCACGGCGCCGGTCTCTGGAAGTCGATCATCAAGGCTTACATGGACGTCGGATTCGAAGGCATTCTCAGCATTGAAAATGAAGACCCCATTCTCGCGGGTGAAGTCGGGGTCGAGCGCGCTGCTTACGTTTTGAAGAATGTGCGCAGGGAACTTTTGGGTGAATAGATAGTTCGCTCTGCCGCGCGCGTCGGCTTTGAAATTCGGCCGCTGGGAGCGAAAATAATCGGAACGCGAGGCCAGCCCAGGGAGGAATTATGCAACGGCGTGAAGCGTTGAGACTGCTCATGGCGGGCGGCGTTTTGCCCGCCCTGCCCACCGATCTTTTTGCTTTTTTCCAGGGTGCGCATCCCGCCTCAGGATACGCGCTGCGCACACTCAACCCGCATCAGAATGACACGGTCGTGGCCATGATCGATCAAATCATTCCCGCTACGGACACGCCCGGCGCCAAGGGGGCGCTCGTCAACGAATTCATCGATGTCATACTCACCGAATGGGCCGTCGACGACGAACGCGGGAATTTTCTCGCCGGTCTTGCCGGTGTCGACAACCAAAGCAACGAACTCTTCGGCAAAAATTTCGTCGACGCTTCGCCCGCTCAGCAATTCACTCTGCTCAGTGCCATGGACGAATCCGTGGCCGGACAACGCGCTCGAAAGCGCCATCACGGAAACACTATTCCCGAGGACCTGGATAAGCAGCTTACAGGCGATTTCTTCGCCGTCTTCAAAGGCATCACCCTTCATGGCTACTACACTTCCGAAATCGGCTTCCATAAAGAATTGAATCTGGAAATCATTCCGGGCGCCCAACATGGCTGTGTGCCTTTGCCCGCGCAGAAAAAAGCATAGGGGAGATGCACATGGCAACCAACACCTACGACGCGATCATTGTCGGCTCGGGAATCACGGGCGGCTGGGCGGCGAAAGAGCTCACCGAAAAAGGTCTGAACACGCTGGTCCTCGAAGCGGGACGCTCGATCGTTCCCGAACGCGACTACGTCGAGCATGTCCCCGTTTACGAACTCAAGTACCGTGGCTGGGATGATCGCGCCGAACGTCAGCGCGCGCAACCCATCCAGCGCGAGGTCTACTACGCTTGCGATGAATACTCCCATAAATTTTTCGTCAATGATCAGGACAATCCCTATTCGTTCGATCCTGCCAAAAAGTTTTCCTGGATTCGCGGCCGCCAAGTCGGCGGAAAATCCATCACCTGGGGACGCCAGAGCTATCGCTGGAGCGATCTCGACTTCGAAGCCAACTTGAAAGAAGGAATCGCAGTGGATTGGCCGATCCGCTATGCGGACGTCGCGCCATGGTACGACTATGTCGAGGAGTTCGCCGGCATCAGCGGCCAGGCTGAGGGCCTGCCGCAATTGCCCGACGGAAAATTTCTCCCCCCGATGGAGATGACCTGCGTCGAACAGGATTTTCGGGACGCGCTCGCCAAGAATTTCGATGATCGCATCATGACCATTGGCCGCTCGGCCGTGCTCACGCGTGTCCACAAGGGGCGCGCCGCCTGCCACTACTGCGGCGTCTGCCACCGCGGCTGCATCACGAGTTCCTATTTCAGCAGCTTGAATTCCACTCTCCCCGCCGCGCAGAAAACCGGCCGCTTCACCATTCGTCCTTACAGCGTCGTTCACAGCCTCGTCTTCGATCCGCGAACTCGCCGTGTCACCGGCGTTCGCGTCATCGATGCGCAATCCAGGAACGCGCTCGAATTCAAGGCCCGCGTCTTTTTCATTTGCGCTTCGACGCTGGAGTCCACGCGCATCCTGCTCAACTCCGCCACTCCGGAATTTCCCGACGGTCTTGCCAACAGCAGCGGCGAGCTCGGCCACAACCTGATGGATCACCACATGGGCGCGGGCGCCGGCGGCGAAATGCCCGGCCATGAAGACAAGATGCCCTTCGGCAACCGCCCCAACGGCATCTACATTCCCCGCTTTCGAAACGTCAATTCGAAACACAAGGACTTCCTCCGCGGCTACGGTTACCAGGGCGGCGGAAGCCGCGACGGCTGGTCGGGCAGTAGTTGGAAAGCCGGAATCGGCGCGACATTCAAAAACTCTCTGAAAATGCCCGGCCCGTGGCGCATGGGAATCGGCGGTTTCGGCGAGTGCTTGCCGTACCACAGCAATTACGTCGAAATTGACAGAGACAAACTCGACGCCTGGGGCATTCCCACCCTGAAGATTCATTGCGACTGGGGCGACAACGAGCGCGCCATGTCCAAAGACATTGCCGTTCAGGCGGCGGAAATGCTCGCGGCGGCGGGCGCCAGGGACATTTACGTCTACCAGGAAATTTCCACGCCCGGTCTTGCGATTCACGAAATGGGCACCGCGCGCATGGGCCGCGATCCCAAAACTTCCGTCTTGAACGAGCACAATCAGGCGCACGACGCGAAAAATTTGTTTCTCCCCGACGGCGCCTGCATGACCTCTGCTTCGTGCGTGAATCCGTCGCTCACGTACATGGCGCTGACGGCGCGCGCCTGCGATTTCGCGGTTTCCGAGATGAAAAGGAACAATCTCTGAATCGAAACATGCGCGGCGCTCCAAATTTCCAGTTCACCGCCGGCGTTGCATGGGTTCGAAGCTCGAGCCGGCTCGCAAGAGTCGCAACGGCAAGTTATTGCTGGACCAGATTTTCCTTGTCTTACTGGAAACTTATAACTTATAACTTACGGGCGCACAACTGACGGCAATAAGTTCATGGAGAAATATCCGCGATGACCCAGGTGCTCCGTTCCCCAAAACAATATGATGTTTGCATTATCGGCTCCGGCGCGGGCGGCGGCATGGCCGCGAAGGTTCTCACCGAGGGCGGGCTGAGCTGCGTGCTGCTGGAAGCCGGGCCGAACGTAACTCCCGAAAAAGACTTCAAGATGCTGATGTGGCCGTACGAAGCGCCGCATCGCGGCGCCGGCGTGGGTGGCCACGCCCGCGAAAATTTCGGCGAGTTCCTCGCCCCGAATGGCGCCTGGCAGATTGACGGCGAGCCGTACACTTCCGCTCCCGGCTCGAATTTCCAGTGGTTTCGTTCGCGCATCGTCGGCGGCCGCACCAATCATTGGGGCCGCATCGCGTTGCGCTTTGCTCCCATCGACTTCAAATCTGGCACGCGCGACGGTCTCGGCGACGATTGGCCCATCACCTACGAAGACCTCGCGCCGTATTACGACAAAGTGGAATCTTATATCGGGGTTTTCGGAACGAAAGAAAATGTTTCCAGCGCGCCCGACGGCGTCTTTCTCCCTCCTCCCAAGCCGCGCTGCACCGAATTGATGGTCAAGAAAGCCTGCGACAAGCTCAACATTATCTGTATTCCCTCGCGGCTCGCGGTCATCACGCGTTCGCTCAACGGCCGCGCGCCTTGCCACTACTGCGGGCAGTGCAGCCGCGGCTGCATCACCGCCTCCAATTTCAGCTCCAGCCAGGTTCTGCTGCCCCCGGCGATGAAAACGGGAAAGCTGACGCTGATTACCGGCGCGATGGCTCGCGAAATTCTCGTCGGCAAAGAAGGCAAAGCGGAAGGTGTCTCCTACGTTGATAAAGCGACGCGCACGGAAAAACGAATCAGCGCGCGCGCCGTCGTG
>Ga0137416_10000866_pt1 | contig 14832 bp, 15 predicted proteins | sample CZODoug3_1_1_16f_FD_108282 | JGI IMG/M metagenome (GOLD analysis project Ga0137416, IMG submission 108282) | Vadose zone soil fungal communities from Angelo Coast Range Reserve, California, USA - CZODoug3_1_1_16fungal (Illumina Assembly) | ecosystem: Environmental > Terrestrial > Soil > Vadose...
ACCACGGCGCACGCGATCGACGCCATCCGGGCGCTGCGCTGCGTGGGCATGGAATCGCGCGAGCGCGTCTATCTAGCGCTGCGCTGCGTGCTGGTGGCCCGTCCCGAGGAGATGGAGATCTTCGACGACGCGTTCGCCGTCGCCTTCTCGCCGCCCCCGCCGGGCGCTGTGGAGGGTTCGGTCCGGGTCCAGCGTCGCAGCGCGCCCCGGGATCCCGCCGCCATGCCGTCCCTCAGCTCCTGGGCGAAGCAGGAAGAGGAGGGCGGCGATGGCGAAGACGCCGAAGCGGTGCCGGCGGCGAGCGACATGCCCGCAGTCGTGCAGAAGGACTTCAGCACGTTCGGTGCGGAGGAGCTCGCCGACATCCAGCGGATCGCTTCGCGCATCGCCCGCCGGCTCGCGGCGCGGCCGAGCCGCCGCTGGGCTTCGGATCGCAGGGGCCGCCGCGTCGATCTGCGCCGCACCATGCGCCGCGCGCTGGCCGAGCCGCTCGACCTGCGCTTCCGCAGGCGCAAGCCGCGCAAGACGCGCATCGTCGCCATCTGCGATGTCTCTGGATCGATGGACCTCTACAGCCGGTTCCTGCTGCAGTTCCTCTATGCGCTGCAGGGCACGGTGGCCCGGGTGGAGAGCTTCGTCTTCTCCACGGTCCTGCGCCGGGTGACCGACGTCCTCCGGCAGCCCGATTACGCGCGGATGCTGCGTGGGCTCTCCGCCGAGGTGCACGACTGGTCGGGCGGAACGCGGATCGGCGAATCGCTCTCCGCCTTCAACCGCGAATGGGGCAGGATCGTCGACCGGCGCACGGTGGTGGTGATCCTCAGCGATGGCTGGGATACCGGCGATCCTTCGCTGCTCGGAGCGGAGATGGAGATGCTGCAGCGGCGCAGCCGGCGGGTGGTCTGGCTCAACCCACTGCTGGGCAGCGACGATTACCAGCCGCTGACGCAGGGGATGCAGGCGGCCCTGCCACACGTCAGCGTCTTCGCGCCGGCGCACAATCTCGCCGCGCTGCGCGCGCTGGAGCGGCATCTGCTTTCTTGAAGGAGGACGCGATGAAGACGCGGCGGATCGAGCGGGGAGAGAAGGTCGCTCCGGGTCTGGTGCTGACGCGGGACCTCGGCAGCCTGAAGAAGGGGCGCGTGCTGTCGGAAGCAGATGTGCGCGCCATCGATGCCGCGGTGTGGAAGGACCTGGAGGTCCTGGAGCTGGAGCCGGGCGATGTTCACGAGGATGCCGCCGGCCGCAGGCTCGCGACTGCAGTCGCCGGCGAGGGGGTAGGCGTCGGGGAGGTCGAGGGCGGGTCGTTCCCGCTGGTCGCGCGCCGCCGGGGCCTCGTCGCGCTGGATGCCGCGCGGCTGACGGAGATCAACCTCGTTCCCGACCTGGCCGCCTATGCGCACCCGCAGGACTACGTGGCGGTCGAAGGAGATGTGGTCGGCCGCACGAAGGTGATTCCGTTCGTGACGCGCGAAGAGCAGGTGCGCCGCGCCGAGCAGATCGCCACGGGCGGCGTCGTTCGCGTGCGGCCGTTCATCCCAGAGCGGGCGGCGCTGCTCGTGCACGAGCAGATCGCCGAGGCGGCGCTGGAGCGGGCGCGGCGCTCGTTCCACGAGAAGCTTTCGTTCTTCGGGTCGCGGCTGGAGACCGCGCGCGCCGTGGCGGGGAATCGGCAGGCGCTGGCCGAAGCCATCCGCACCGAGCAGCGAGCGGGCGCTCAGCTCATCTTGCTCGCGGGGAGCCGTTCGATGGACCCGCAGGATCCGGTGCTGCAGGCCTTGGAGGTGGTGGGCGCGCGCATGGAGCGGCACGGCGTGCCGGCGTATCCGGGGACGCTGCTGTGGATCGCGTATCTCGGAGATGTCCCGCTGCTCGGAGCGCCCTCCTGCGGAATCTTCACGCGCGCAACGTCGCTCGACTTCGTGCTGCCGCGGCTGATGGCAGGAGACCGGTTGGGGGCCGCCGGCATCGCGGAGCTCTCCTCGGGTGGAATCATTGCGCCCGAGACATCGTACCGGCTGGCGCCGTACCGCAAAGGGGTCCCGAGGGGGCAGCTGGAGTGAGCCGCTCCAGGGGGCGCCTATCGCTCGCGTGCCCGTGAGATCGCCCGGAGCACGGCGCGCTCGGTATACACGGCTGCGAGCTGTGTCTTGTACGCAGCCGAGCCCGTCAGGTCCGGCCGTAGCTCGAGCCCTTCGGCCGCTCGGGCCGACGCGGCCTTCACCGTGGAGGCGTCCGCCGCCTTCCCCTGCAGCGCTTGCTCCACTTTCGCCGCGCGCGTCACCTTCGGGGCCAGGCCCGTGATCGCGACGCGCGCCCACTGCACCGCGTTGCCAGATTCGAGCGAGACTTCCGCGGCGACGCCCACGACGGCGAACCGCGAGGCCGGGTTGGGCAGCTTCTCGTAAGCGCCCGCGGTGCGCGCCGGGGGAAGCGGAACGCGCACCTGCGTGAGAAGCTCGCCTGGCTCCAACGCCGTGCTCAGCGGACCGAGGATCAGCTCCTCCACTTTCAGCGTCCGTTCCCCGCGCGGTCCGGCGACCACGACGGAAGCGTCGAGGGCCACGAGCACGGCCGGCCAGTCGGCCGAAGGATCCGCGTGCGCGAGGCTGCCGCCGATGGTCCCCAGGTTTCGCACCTGTGCATCGCCGATCTGCCCGGCGGCTTCAGCAGCCATCGGCAGCTTCGCCCGGATCAGCTCGGACGAAGCGAGGGCGGCATGCGTCGTCAGCGCGCCGATCAAGAGCGCGCCCTGCGCCTCGCGCACCCCGGTCAGGCCGTCCACCTTCCGCAGATCGACGAGATGCGCGGGCTGCGCGAGGCGCAGCTTCATCAACGGAACGAGGCTCTGGCTTCCGGCCAGCACCTTCGCCTCGTCGCCGTACTGGCCGAGGAGCGCGAGGGCTTCCGAGAGCGTCGCCGGCGCGTGGTACTCGAAGGGAGCGGAGTACATGGGTTCCTCCTCAGTGGCCCCGCAGGGCCTCCCAGATGCGTCCCGGAGTGAGCGGCATGTCGATGTGGCGGATGCCGAGCGGCGAGATCGCGTCCATCACGGCGTTGGCGACGGCGGCGGTGGAGGCGATGGTCCCGGTCTCGCCCGCGCCTTTGACCCCGAGCGGGTTCACCGGGGTCGGCGTCTCCGTCCGCCCCACCTGGATCGAGGGCAGGTCGTCGGCGTGCGGCATCGCGTAGTTCATGAACGACCCGGTGATCAGCTGCCCGTTCTCGTCGTATTCCGCGTGCTCCCAGAGCGCCTGCGAGACGCCCTGGGCGACGCCGCCGTGCACCATCCCGTCCACGATCATCGGGTTGATCACGCGGCCCAGATCGTCCACGGCGAGGTAACGAAGCACCTTCACCTCCCCGGTGTCGCGGACCACCTCCACCACGCAGACGTGCGTCCCGAAGGGGAAGACGAAGTTGCCCGGATCGAAGAAGCTGATCGCCTCCAGGCCCGGCTCGAGGTTCTTCGGCATGCTGTGCGCGAGGTACGCCATGAGCGCGATGTCGCCAAACGTCTTGAAGCGCGCCGGTGATCCCTTCACCGAGAACTTCCCGCCTTCGTAGACGACGTCGGCCTCGTTGGCCTCGAGCAAGTGGGCGGCGATCTTCTTCGCTTTCTCCTTGATCTTCTGCGTGCCCATGTAGAGGGCCGTCGCGCCGACCGCAGCGCTGCGGCTCCCGTAGCTCCCCATCCCGAACGGGACCTGGCCGGTATCGCCGTGCACGATCTCGATGTCCTCGATCGGCAGCTGCAGCTCGTCCGAGGCGACCTGCGCGAACGTGGTCTCGTGGCCCTGTCCGTGGCTGTGCGATCCGGTGAAGACGCTCACCTTGCCGGTGGGATGCACGCGGACCGTGGCGCTCTCGTACAAGCCGGCCTGGGCGCCCAGCGATCCCACGACCTGCGAGGGCGCCAATCCACAAGCCTCCACATAGGTGGAGAACCCGACGCCGAGATAGCGGCCGCGCTTGCGCGCCTGATCCTGCTCCTTGCGGAACGCCGGGTAGTCGAAGCTCTCCAGGGCCTTGTCGAGCGCACCGGCGTAGTTCCCGCTGTCGTAGAGCAAGGCGACCGGCGTCTGGTAGGGGAACTTCTCCTTGGGAATGAAATTCTTGCGGCGGATCTCCAGCGGATCCATTCCCAGCTCGGCCGCGGACAGGTCCACCATCCGCTCCAGCAGGTAGGTGGCCTCCGGGCGCCCCGCGCCGCGATACGCGTCCACCGGTGTGGTGTGCGTGAACACGGCGGTCACTTCGACGTGGATTGTGGGTGTCTGGTACGCGCCCGCGAGCAGCGTGCCGTAGAGATACGTCGGGATGCAGGGCGCGAACAGCGAAAGATAGGCGCCCATGTTCGCCACCGTTTTCACCCGCAGCCCGAGGATGCGGCCGTCCGCCGAGAGCGCCATCTCCGCGTCGCTGTAGTGATCGCGGCCGTGCGCATCGGCGAGGAATGATTCACGCCGCTCCGCGGTCCACTTCACCGGCCGCGAGAGCGCGCGCGACGCCCAGGTGACCACGCACTCCTCGGGATAGATGAAGATCTTCGAGCCGAAGCCGCCGCCGACGTCGGGCGAGATCACGCGCAGCTTGTGCTCCGGCAACCCGAGCACGAACGCCGCCATGATCAGCCGGTGCACGTGCGGGTTCTGCGACGTCACCCAGAGCGTGACCTCGCCGGTGCCCGGATTGGCGCTGGCCAGGGCGGAACGCGGCTCGATGGCGTTCGGAATCAGGCGGTGATTGCGGAAGCTCTGCTTCACCACCTTTGCGGCGCCCGAGAACGCCTTGTCGGTGGCCGCCTTGTCGCCGAGCTGCCAGCGGAAGCAGACGTTGTCGGGCGCTTCGTCGTGGACTGCCGGAGCGCCGCGCTCGAGGGCCTTTGCCGGATCCGCAACCGCCGGCAGCGGCTCGTAATCGACCTCCAGCAGCTCGGCGGCGTCGCGGGCAACGTAGGGCGATTCCGCGATCACCACTGCGACCGCGTCGCCCATGTACCGGGCGCGATCGACCGCTAGCGGGTTGTGCGCAGGAATCTTCATGTTCGCGATCAGCCAGCCCGTGGGGATGGGCTTCATTCCGCCGGCCACCAGGTCCTTCCCGGTGTAGACGGCGAGCACCCCCTTCAGCTTCTTCGCTGCCGATGCGTCGATGCGCGAGATGCGCGCGTGCGCGTGCGGGCTGCGGACGAACGCGGCGTAGGTCGTGCCGGGGACGCGGACGTCATCGACGTACGTGCCCTTGCCGATGATGAAGCGCGGGTCCTCGCGGCGCTTGATGCTCGCTCCGAAGAGTCGCTCGGGCATGGGTCACCTCGCGGTGGCGGCCTGCTGCACCGCCTTGACGATGTTGTTGTAGCCGGTGCACCGGCAGAAGTTGCCTTCCAGGCCAGCGCGGATCTCCGTCTCGCTCGGGCTCGGATTTCGCGCCAGCAACTCGCAGGCGGAGAGGATCATGCCCGGCGTGCAGAATCCACACTGCAGACCGTGCTGATCCCAGAACGCCTGCTGCACCGGATGGAGCTTCCCGTCCTGCGCCAGCCCCTCGATGGTGGTGACCGAGCGGCCCTCGACCTGCACGGCGAAGAGCGAGCACGACTTTACCGCCGCGCCGTCCAGCAGGACGGTGCAGGCGCCGCACTGGCTGGTATCGCAGCCGACGTGCGTGCCGGTGAGTCCGAGCGCATCGCGGAGGAAATGGACGAGGAGCATGCGCGGCTCGACGTCGCGGGTCTCGGCGACCCCGTTCACATTGATGCTGATGGAGCTCACGGCATACCCCCTTCCGGGGGCCGTGTGAGCAACCGCGCCCCGGGAGGGTTGTGCGCGTTAGCACCCGGCGGTCGGTCGGTCAAGCGGCGCGGCGCGCCCACCAGTCCGGGCGCGCCACGGCCGTGAAGCCTTCAAGGCTGTTTCCGCATTCGCGGAAACAGCCAGCAACTGCATAAGGGCTAAGCCGCCTTCGGCGGCCGCCCCTACTCGACCTCCAGCGACTCCACGATCCACTTGCCGTTCTTCTCCGCGAGCTTCAAGCGCGCCTTGCCCGTGTAGTCCTGATCGCCCACGCGGATCTGCGCCTTCTCGATGTTCACGCCCTGGACGTCGTACGCCTCGCGCCAGGTGCTCACCTTCGAGAAGCGAACCAGCATCGCGTCGCTGTGGCCTCCCTGCGCGTCGATCACCAGATCCTTGCCGGCCCACTTGATGGGGACCTTGTCGACCGAGACGGACCGCAGGTCCGCCCAGGCCTTCGCGCCGGCATCGCCCGACCGATTGGTGTGCGTGAGCGAGGTCAGGAACGTGATCGCGGAATCGACGTACGGCCGCGACTGCGCCGCGTCCGTCTTCTCCGGAGCCGCGGTCGAGGCGGACTCGTCCGCAGGCTTGGCTGCATCGCCTTTCGCCGGCGCGTCATTGGACTGCGCTCGCGCGACGCTCGCGGCGAGCAGGAAGCTCAGAGCCAACTTGCTGAAAAGCCGCATTGAAACCCTCCCAGGAAAGTTTGTTCTACGAGGGGCAAGCTACCATCCGGCGATCTGCGGGCGCGATGTGCGCAGACGTGGGTCGGAAGCCTGAGGAGAAGGCGCCGTTCCGACGCCCGGCTCCGCAAAGTGCGGCGCCGCTGTAGCGCTACACCATCGTGCGGCATCAACCGGGCGGATTCCGTCATCTCGCGGCCTTCTCGCTGGCATCGCTCGTGCGATGGCGCGGGCCCGGAGGTGTCACATGAAATGGCTCAAGTGGTCTTCGTTGATCGCAAGCCTGATCGCGCTCGGTCTGCTCGTTGCGACCATTGCGATGTTCCGCATGGATGTGAACGCGGCCGCCGGCACCGAGCTCCCTGAAATTGCGCCGCTCCGCGCCTCGCCCGCATTCCACAAGGCGCAGGATCCAGCGCCGCAACCGCCGAGCAACGAGATCGACGGGTTTCAGCAGCTCGATTGACGTCCTGGACGCGGCCGCCGAAGGCGGCTTGGCGACCATGCTTGAGCGCGAACCATTGCCGCCCGGATTGCGAGCTCTGTTTCCAAGAGGCGTTCCGGGCTATAGCGGCCCGCATGGCACAGGTCGCTTTCATCGGGCTCGGCAAGATGGGTCGGCCGATGGCCATGCGGCTCCTGCAGGCCGGCCATCAGGTCCAGGCATTCAACCGCTCCCGCGGTCCGGCCGACGAGCTCGCGAAGCTCGGCGCGTCGCCCGCCACCAGCGCTACCGAGGCCGCCGCGCGCGCCGAGGTGATCCTGACGGCGCTGCCGACGGCAGAATCGGTCGCTCGCGTGTACGAGGAGTTGGCGCGGGCCGCGCGAGCAGGGCAGCTGTACGCCGATCATTCGACGGTGAGCCTGGAGCTGAACCGCCGCTGCGCGGCGCAGCTGCGCGAGCGGGGCGCGCACTTTCTCGACGCGCCGGTTTCCGGCGGTCCGGCGGGGGCGCAGGCGGGAACGCTCACCGTGATGGTGGGTGGCGACAAGGCCGCCTTCGACATTGCGCTGCCCGTGTTCCAGGCGTTCGGCAAGAACATCCGGCTCTGCGGTGGCGTCGGCGCCGGCCAGGCGATCAAGCTCGTCAACCAGCTGCTCGTCGGCGTTCACACCGCCGCCATCGCCGAGGCGGCCGTGCTGGGGGCGAAGCTCGGCGCGGACCCGAGGACGGTGCTCGATCTGATCGGCACCTCGTTCGGCGGATCAACGATGATGACGCGCAACCTGCCGCGCTTCATCTCGCGAGATTTCGGCGCCGCGACGTCGGTGCGCCTGCTGCTGAAGGACCTCGGGATCATCCACGACGAGGCGAAGGGCGCGCAGGTCCCGCTGCTGCTCGGCGCGGTCGCGGAGCAGCGCTTCCTCGAGGCCGCCGCGCGAGGTCTGGCGGATCAGGACATGGCCGCGCTGGTCCGGCTCTGGGAAGAAGCCGCCGGGGTCACGGTGGATCGGCCGGCGTCCAGCTGAACGCACGAGTGACGGAGTCGCCATGCCGCGTTTCGCCGCGAATCTCACCATGCTCTGGCCCGACATCGACGTATACGACCGCTTCCGTGCGGCAACGGAGGCCGGCTTCCGGCGCGTCGAGATCCTCTTCGTCCATGCGCTCGATGCCGCGCGCGTCGAGAAGGCGTTGCAGGACCTCGGGCTGGAGCTCGTGCTCTTCGATCCCGCCCCGGGCGACTGGGCGCGTGGAGAGCGCGGGCTCCTCAGCGTGCCGGGGCGAGAGCAGGAGTTCGTTGCCACGGTGCGCGACGCCGTCGCCGCCGCCCGGCGGTTTGGAACGAAGCTGCTCAACGTGCTCGCGGGAATTCCGCCGGCGGGAGTCTCGCGCGCGGACGCCGAGCGCACCGCGGTTGCAAACCTGCGCGCGGCGGTGCCGCTGGCAGAGCAGGCCGGAGTGACGCTCCTGGTGGAGGCGATCAACTCGATCGACATGCCGGGGTACTTCGCCGACACCGTCGATCGCGCCGCGGCGCTGGTCGAGGGAGCGCGGTCGCCATCGGTGAGGCTGCAACTCGACCAGTACCACGTAGGCATGGCGGGAGCCGACGCGCGCGCGGCGTTGCGGCGGTACGCTCCGCTCGTCGCGCACGTGCAGATCGCGGACGTGCCCGGCCGGAACCAGCCGGGGACGGGCACGCAGCCGATCGGGGAATTCCTTCGCGACCTGGACGAGTCGGGATATCGCGGAAGCGTCGGACTCGAGTACCGGCCGCGTGGCACCATGGCGGACGCGCTTGCCTGGCTGCCGCAAGCAGAGAGGGGATAGGCGCTCCCCCACTACAGGTAATGGTTTGCGCCTATTGTTTTTTGGGTCAGTGCTTCTTCGCGGAGCGGAGCGCGCGCCGGATGATCTTGCCGGTGGCGGTGAGCGGCAGCTCCTTCACGAACTCGACGATGCGCGGGTACTCGTGCGCGGCGAGGCGCGAGCGGACGTATTCCTGGAGGTCGGATTTCAGCGCCTCTCCTGGCGCGAAGCCTTCCCGGAGGACGATCACCGCCTTCACGACTTCCGTGCGGATGGGGTCCGGCTCCCCTACCACCGCGGCCAGCGCGACGGCGGGGTGGCGCGAGAGGCAGGCCTCGATCTCGCCGGGGCCGATGCGATAGCCACCGCTGGTGATCAGGTCGTCGTCGCGGCCGACGAATCGGAAGTAGCCCGCATCGTCGCGGACGCCGAGGTCGCCGCTGATCAGCCAGTCTCCACGGAACTTCGTCTTCGTCGCAGCGTCGTTGCGCCAGTATTCCAGGAACATCACCGGATCGGGACGGCGGTAGGCGATGCTCCCCATTTCCCCTGCTGGAAGCTCGCGGCCGCCTTCGTCGACGATCGCGACCCTGTGTCCGGGGATCGCGGTTCCCGTCCATCCCGGACGCACCGGCGGCAGCGCGACGCCGTTTCCCACCACCAGGTTGCACTCCGTCTGGCCGTAGAACTCGTTGATCGTCAAGCCGAGCGCGCCGCGGCCCCAATCGATCAGGTCTTCGCCGAGGCTCTCGCCGCCGGAGGCGAGGCTCCGCAGACGCACGCCAGGATTCTTCGCGCCGGAAGCGCGCAGCAGCTTCAGCGCCGTCGGCGGCATGAAGACGTTGCGCACGTCATGCCGCGCCATCAGCCGCATCGCCTCGGCCGGATCGAATTTCCGCGGGCGGTGTGCGACCACGGTCACGCCGTGGTGCCAGGAGGGCATCACGACGTCGAACAATCCACCGATCCAGGCCCAGTCCGCGGGCGTCCAGAAGCGGTCGCCGCGCTGTGGAAAACCATCGTGCGGAAACTCCACTCCGGGCAGGTGGCCGAGGAGCGTCCGGTGCGCATGCAGCGCGCCCTTGGGCTGGCCGGTGGTGCCGCTCGTATAGATGATGAGCGCCGGGTCGTCGGCGAGCGTGTCCACGGCCCGGAAGCGATCCGATGCCTGCGCGGCCAGCGCGTGGAGATCGAGGGCGCCTTCGGCGGTCCCGTCGACGCAGAGGATGGTCTGAAGGTCCGGGAGGCGATCGCGCAGCTTCGCGATCTTGGGCAGCTGCTCGCGGTCGGTGACGATCGCGCGCGCGCCGCAGTTCTGCAGGCGGAACTCGAGCGCCTCCTCGCCGAAGAGCGTGAACAGGGGCACGGAGATCATCCCCGCCTTCCAGGCAGCCACGTGCGCGACGGCGGTCTCATGGCGCTGGGGCAGCAGGATGGCGATCCGGTCGCCGCACTCGAGCCCTCTCGCGACGAGCACGTTGGCGAGACGGTTGGAGAGCGCGGAGATGGCATCGAACGTCAGCTCCCGGGTCTTTCCGGACGGCTCGATCTCGATCAGGGCGATCTCCGCGCCGTGCCGATCGGACACGTCCGCGCCCATGTTGAAGCGCTCGGGGATCTGCCAGCAGAACGCGGGCATGCCGTGCTGAGTACAAAATTCGGGGCGCGCCGGGAAGCCCCTATCGAGTGGATCGAGGCGGCGGTGGGGCCCGGGATGTCCGCTCATTCAAGATGATTGGGCGCACATCGGATCGTGTGCGCGCCGACGATCAGGTGCCGGTGCGTCCCGAAGCACTTCCTCGTCGGCCGTCGGCGGACACGGTCGGGTCGGGTCGCCCCGCGGTAGCCAGCAGCGCCGCGGCGGGCAATTCGACTCCGCGCGGGCCCGACCAGGGGGCGAGTGCATTGCACAGATCGGCCGCGACAGCCGGCTGCAGCCGCTTGCCCTCATCACCCGCCTCGCGGAGGACGGCCGCGGCCGGACCCAACTGCAGGAGCAGCCGGGCGGCCTCCTGGACCGTCGCGCCGGCGAAATAGGGCAGGTCGAGGACCTGAACACGCGATTGCGCGAATCCGGCTTCCGCGAGCAGCCGCTCGAACGCGACGGGGTCGGCGAGCGAGAACGGTCCCGGGCCCGCCAAGGCGGCAGCCGGCGGCGCCGGCAGATGCGCCCGGAGCACGCGGAGCGGCACCTCGACCCAGCCGTTCTGCTCCGGCGATTCCCAGGCGACAACGGCAAAGCGGCCGCCGGGGCGCAGCGCGCGGCACAGGTTGGCGAATGCTGCCGCCGGGTCCTCGAAGAACATCACGCCGAAGCGCGAGAAGCAGAGATCGAAGGATGACTCGAAGGTGTGGGTCTGCGCGTCGGCGCAGAGGTACCGGACGTTCGAGGGCGCCTCGCTGCGCGCAGCGGCGATGAACGGCTCGGAGAGATCGATGCCCAACAAGCGTCCGGAAGGCCCGATTCGGCCCGCCAGCTCTCGCGTGGTCGAGCCGAATCCACATCCGACGTCGAGGGCGGAGTCGCCCGGGACGGGCGCGAGGGCGTTGATCGCCGCCTCACCGTATGGCGCCAGCGACCTCTCCAGAGCTTCGCGAATGGCGAAGAAGCGCGGCGCGTTGACCTCGTTCCAGATCCGCCTTTGCTCGTCGTTTGCCACGGACGCGACGATCGCATGTCCGCCTTGGCCATGCGAGGGTCGGAGCAGTTCCGCCCTCGCAGCGACGCGCAGCGGAATCGGGCGCTCGTTGGCAGGCAGAGCGTCCCTCCTCGCAGACCGGTGTGAAGTGGTAGGCTGCGTGTGCCCCGTACGGATACGGAGGCTTGGTGCTCCTGCCCCTGCTCGCCGAGTTCAAGCGCAGGCGCGTGTTTCGCGCGCTGATCGCTTACGGCATCGCGGCCTTCGCGGTGCTGCAGGTATCGGAGCCCGTCAGCCACGCGCTCCATCTTCCAGAGTGGACGCTGACCTTCATGGTCGTGGCGCTCGGCGCAGGCTTTCCCATCGTGATCCTCCTTGCCTGGGCATTCGACGTGTCGCCGAGCGGCATCGAGCGAACCGCACCTGTCCGGCCGGACCGGAAGGCAGGTCTCGAAGGCGTGCGGCTTACCCTGATCCTCGTCGGAGTCGGCCTCCTTGCCGCAGCACCTGGCACTTCCTCGTCCGCCGGGGCGCACAGGCTCCTTTGGAGCGCGCGAGCGGGTCGAGAACGGCCTCCCTGGCCGTGCTGCCGTTCGTGAACATGAGCCGCGAGAAAGACGACGAATACTTCTCCGACGGCATCACCGAGGAAGTGATCAACGCGCTCGCCAACGTGGAAGGCCTTCACGTCGTCTCGCGCACCTCCGCCTTCGCGTTCAAGGGAAGGAACGTGAGTGTCCGGACCATCGGAGAGGAGCTGGCCGTCGCCAGTGTCCTCGAGGGCAGTGTCCGGCGAGAGGGGAGCGCCGTGCGGATCACTGCCCAACTCATCAACGCGGCGGACGGATACCATCTCTGGTCGCAGACGTACGACCGCGAGCTCCGGAACGTCTTCATGGTCGAAGACGAGTTGGCCCGCTCGATCGTCCATGCGCTCAGGCCCAGACTTTTAAAAGCGAGCTCACAGCTGGTACGGCAGGCGACGGCGAGCATCGAGGCGCATGATCTCTACCTGCGAGGACGCCATTTCTGGAACAAGAGAACTGAACAGGGGCTGATGAGGGCGGTCGAGGATTTCAGCATGCGCTCGACCTCGATCCATCGTATGCACTGGCTCACGCGGGATTGGCGGACTCGAAGAGCATCCTCATCGAATATGGGACGGCTCGGCCGGCGGATGTACTGCCTGAAGCGAAGGCGCACGCGCAAAAAGCCCTGGAGCTCGATCGTGAGCTCGGCGAGGCCCACGCGTCGCTGGGCCTGATCAGCACGTACGAGTTCGACTGGGAGAAAGCCGAGCAGGAGTACAGGCGCGCAATCGAATTGCGCCCCGCGTACGCGAGCGCGCACCAGTGGTACGCACTGGTCCTCATCAATCTGGGGCGTTTCGCAGATGCCCGAACAGAAGCAGAACGTGCCCGGCAACTGGATCCGGTCTCGCTGATCATCAACAACATGGTCGGGTTGGTGTCCCTCGAGAATCGCGAATACCCGCGCGCCATCGAAGAGTTCACCAGGACTCTCGAGTTGGACCCTGGCTTTCCGCCCACCCTGAGAGCCCTGCATACGCGGAACGCGACTTCCGGCTGCGCGGATTGAAGACGGATCCGGATTGGGACCCATTTGCGCACCGATCCGCGATTCCAGCGCCTGCTCAGGCAGGTGAACTTGGAGTGAGGAGGTCGCACCACGCGGGGTCTCCCCGCCACCGGCCCGAACATCGCATCGCCGCTACGCGACCTTCGCGAGTTGAAGCCGCCTCGCTGCCCGTGGAACACCGACGCAGAGCAGCCACCATTCCGCTCTGGCGACGAGCGGCGGACCGCAGTCGTGCGGCCATGCGGAGGAGTACGGATCCGGTCCCTCCGGCGGCGCCTTGTTCTCCCGGGCCGCATGCACCGCCCAGTTGTCGAGCACATACCGGATCGCCTGGAATGCCTCGATCGGCGAGAGTGGAGCTAACTCCGCCGGAAGATCGCGCTGATCTCCTCGGTCGTCGTGAACAGCGCGTCCCCCAGGAAGCGGAGCGTCGAGAGCGCCCGCTGACCGGCTTCTTCGTGTCCAGACCCGCACGCGTCAGTCACGACGATCGGAATGTACCCAAGATCCGCTCCATGGCGCACCGTCGGCTCGATTCCGATCTCCGTCGCCACCCCGATGATGATGAACGTGCTCAACCCGCAATCGCGCAGGGCCATGTTGAGCGGCGTCCCCTCGAACGCCGACATCGCAAGCTTGTCGAAGACGGCCTCGGAGGGCAGCGGCGCGACTTCTGGGACCAGCTGAAAGCCAGGCGAATCCCGGAGGAACCACGGCCGGACCTCTCCGGGGGAGGAGACCCGCTGCCAGGCCATTGCCATTCGAAGCTGGAATGATCCCATCAACTCCTTCGGCAGCGACATGTGGCGCGTGAAGAAGACCCGCACACCCGCTTCGCGTGCCGCCCGGAGCACCTGGACGACCTTCGCGGTGATCGAGGCGCCGTCCTTCAACTGCCGGAGGATGCCCACCTGCATGTCGTAGACGATGAGAGCGGTGCGCGACGGCGCGCAGGCTTCCGCGAGCGTCTGGGGAATCTCGAGGTGGTTGGCCCGAATCATTCTCGCTCCTGTTCGGTCCCGCCGCGGCGGACGAACGAGCAGGCCGTATACCATCGTCGCCAGCTTCCGTTTCCGGAGAATGAGGTGGGTGCGAGGACGCGGCACCGCCTTCGGAGGCAGGGACCAGGGCGGACTTCCCTCCAGGCGTCTTGATGGGGCGGACAATCACCACCGCGCGTACCGGCCAAAGCGGTGAGAACCGGGCAATTCCGTCTCCCGCCTCGCCTGGGTCAGATCGCCAGGTTCCCGCGCTCTCCCGTCCGCAGTCGCACCGCCTCGACCACCTCGAGCACGAAGATCTTCCCATCCCCGAGGTTCCCGGTTCGCGCCGTCTGCTCGATGGCGTCGATCGCCTGCCCGACCAGGTCGTCCTGGATGACGACCTCGATCTTCACCTTCGGTACGAAGTCCACGATGTACTCGGCGCCGCGGTACAGCTCCTTGTGGCCCTTCTGGCGGCCGAAGCCCTTCACCTCGGTGACGGTCATGCCGCTCACGCCGATGGAGCTGAGGGCGTCCTTCACCTCGTCGACCCGGGAGGGCCGGATGATCGCCTCGATCTTCTTCATCTCAGCCCTTCCCCAGCGCGCCCAGCAAGGAGCCGTCGCTTCTGCGTGGTGCCGCATCGTCGCGGGGAGCGCTGACGTGCTCGCCGATCACGGTGCCGCCGAGCACGTACGCGTTCTCCGAGTGCTGCGAGAGGTCCAATCCGGTGACTTCGTCGTCCTCGCGCACGCGGACGCCAATCAGCGCGTCGACGATCTTCAGGATCACGTACGTCATGGGCGCGGCCAGCGCGATGGTGGCGAGGACCGCCAGAAGCTGGACCCACAGCTGGCCGGGATTGCCGTGGAACAG
>Ga0137416_10000872_pt1 | contig 14800 bp, 11 predicted proteins | sample CZODoug3_1_1_16f_FD_108282 | JGI IMG/M metagenome (GOLD analysis project Ga0137416, IMG submission 108282) | Vadose zone soil fungal communities from Angelo Coast Range Reserve, California, USA - CZODoug3_1_1_16fungal (Illumina Assembly) | ecosystem: Environmental > Terrestrial > Soil > Vadose...
CACTTCCTACCCTGGCAGCTGCTCGCCGCGCGTCTCCAAACACAACGGCAACAGGAACAAACCCAATACAAACGCAATGGCCGTCGCCGCCACGGGCATTCCCACACTGCCGTAGGCATGCACCCCCGCCCCGATCAGAAAATTCACGCCGGCGCCCACGAAGCGGCCAAACGAGGTTACGAAAGCAAACGCGGTGGCGCGGATCGCTGTGGGATATTGTTCGGGGAGCCACAGGCTGTACATGGCGAAGTTGCCGCCGAAGAAGCCCAGGAAGAACAAGCTGCCGATGAACAGGCTCAATCCGTCGGGCACATAGAACGCCCAGCCGAAACTGAGCCAGATACATAGCGCCATGCCGAGAAAATACAGCGCCAGCGCCCAGCGGCGGCCGAGCCTTTCGGCGAGCGGCGGTGCAACCAGACACCCGAGCACAGTCCCTATGGAGAGCAGCCCCGTCCCGAACGAGGCCAGGCGCGTCGCCTCAACAGCGCTGTGACCGGCCTTTTTAGCGAGGGTAACGATGGCGGACGGCTCGTACACCGCGCCGGCCCAAAGTCCGATGATCGAGACCGTGACCAGCCCTGCGTTCAACACAGTCCGGCGGCGATACTGTGGCGCGAAAATTCCCTCTTTGGCGGCTGACACAGAGGCGGCCGTCCGGACCCAGCGGTCGGACTCCTTCACTTTGGATAACATGTAGAGCGCCAACAGCACAGGGGCTCCGCCACAGAGGAACATGGCGCGCCAACCAAACGCCGCGCCGACAGTAAAGTTCAATGCCGCGGCAAGAAAGAATCCGACGTAATAACCCGTCTGCAGATACCCTGCGCCCATCTTGCGCCGCGACTCGGGCCAGACTTCAGCGACGTAGGTGCCCGCCAGGGCCCATTCGCCGCCAATTCCAACGCCGGCGAGAAACCGGAAGACACCGAGCTGCCACACATTTTGCGCGAACGCGGCCGCAGCGGTGAACAAGGCATAGCAGGCAACCGCCGCCGCGAGGGTTCGAGTCCGGCCCCAGCGATCGGCGAGCGGGCCCCAGATGAGAGAGGTGCCCCACCCGGCGAGAAACACCGCAAACAACACGGAGCCGGCAAACACAACATGAGGTGGCGAGCCGTCCATCCCGGACTTCGGCAGCAGCTCAGTGAGCGCCGGCGCGAGCACCAACGCAAATATGAACGAATCCATTCCATCCAGGGTCCACCCCGCCCAGGCGGCCCAGAACCCGCGGACTTGCGTACTCGTGAGCGGCACGCGCACGGCGCCTTCCTGTCCAACCAGCTCAGCCATTCCAACCCCCTTGTTAATCAGCGCGAAAAAGTTCGCGCGGAGCCCGGGTTCTTTGCCGCCGGACTGGGCGTCCCCGCAAAAAGCGCGGTTTTTGCCGGCTGCGCAGCGGGCGATTTTCAGATACGTTCTAGTTTACTTCACGTACAACGAGTCATGCGTGGCACGCAACACATTCTTCTGTACCTTGCCCATGGTGTTTCGGGGCAATTCAGCGACCAGCAGTATGCGCTTGGGCAGTTTGTAGCGCGCCAGGCGGGAACGCACGGCGTTGAGAATATCGGACTCTGAAACCTGCGCTCCGGGCTGCAGCACCACGACCGCAGTGACCGCCTCGCCGAAGTCCGGATGCGGGACGCCGAACACGGCACTCTCCGCCACTCCCGGTACCGCATCCAACTCGGACTCGACTTCCTTCGGATAGACGTTGTAACCGCCACTGATGACGAGATCCTTGATCCGTCCGACGATGTGCACGTAGCCCTTGCTGTCGATCTTGCCGAGATCGCCCGTCTTGAACCAACCGTCGGCGGTGAACTCCTTGCGGGTTTTCTCTTCGTCCTGCCAGTAGCCGGCAAACACATTGGGACCTTTGATCTCGAGTGATCCGATAGCATCTGGCGTCGACTGGATCGCGCCCGTCTCGGGGTTGGTGACCCTGACTTCGACCCCCGGCAGCGGCGGACCCACTGAGCCCGGCACCCGCGCTCCCCAATACGGATTCGAGGTATTCATGAGGGTCTCAGTCATGCCGTAGCGCTCGAGAATGTGGTGGCCCGTGCGGCGCGAGAATTCCTCGTGAGTTTCGGCCAGCAAAGGTGCCGACCCCGACACAAACAGGCGCATGCGGCCGGTGGCCTCGCGATTGAGCCCCGCCTCCTGCAAGAGTCGCGTGTAGTGCGTCGGCACACCCATGAATACGGTGACGTCGCCGAAATACTCCACCACCTGAGCAACATCGAACTTCGGAATCAGCACCAGGCTGCTGCCGGAGGCAAGCACCGTGGTGAGTGCTGCGAAAAGGCCATGCACGTGAAATAGCGGCAGGACGTGGAGCAAAATATCGTCGCTGCTGAAGCGCCACGACTCAGCGAGCGTAGTTGCATTCGACGCGAGGTTTTCCCGCGTCAACATGGCGCCTTTGGAGCGGCCCGTTGTACCGGAGGTATACACGATCGCGGCCAGCGAATTGGGAGCGAGGTCACGGGGCGCCTCGAATGGCGGTGTGTCCGGCGAGAGTTCAGGGTCGGACCGCCACGCACGATCCATCAACGTGCCCCGACCCTCCGCCGGCATAGTGACGACGTGCTCAACCAGGTCCAACGCTTCGATCGTCGCCAGCTCGGCGGGATCAACTACTGCCACGCGCGGCTTTGAGTCCCGCAGGAAGTATTCAACTTCAGCGATGGAGTAGGCCGTGTTGACGGGCACAAAGGCCGCACCCAGGCGCAGGCAGGCAACATACAGGAGCACGGCTTGCGCTGACTTCTCAACACGCACCGCGACGCGATCGCCTGGAACAACACCGAGGTCCCGTAATGCCACCGCAACCAGCCCAGACTCGTCGTACAAATCGGCGTAGTTCCATTCTTGGCCCGCAGGGGTCCGCATGAACAACCGATCGGGGTACTCACGGACGCCGCGCTCAATCCACTCGCTTGGATCAACAAACATCAGCGAACCGATTTGGCGTCAGCCGTCCAATTGACATACTCATCCGCAAGCCCACGCTGATAAAACCCGCGCGCCGCCCGCAACGCGGTCAACCGATCCACCACGATGCGCCGGGGATATTCTTCACGTTGATTGCCGATCTTCAACAGCACCATCCCGCCCTGCTTGTCCGGCGGTGCCAGGGCAAACAAGGTCTTGGTTGCCGTGGCGCTGGTGATTTTGACGACGAAGCCCTGCTCGCTGTCACCAATGATGGTGAGGACATTGCGGTTGGCGACCGTGAGAATGACCGTACCCGGATCCTCACCCGTCAACGAGTTGATCAGTGACTCGACATTGTCGGAAGTCGGTTGTTTCTTGGAGAGCCGCGGACAGGCCACCCTCTCCCACGAGACCTCACGTAGCGTCGATGCCCAGGAGGGTTGAATCGCCATGTGTCAGGCGGTCCGCAGCCGGCGGCTACGGCACCCCATTACGGCCGTGCGCCATGAAGGCGGGGCGTTGGCTCAAACGCTCGTAGTAGTCGGTGACAGCCGGCAGCGCCGGGCGCTCCAGTGGAGTCATGAACCAACGGTGCGTGGACAGGCCCAGAACGATATCGGCCACGGTGAATCGGTCCCCGGTGACGAAAGCGCCGGTTTTCTGCAACTGCCCATCGAGCAGGGCCATGCACCGATTCCAGCTGCTGACACTGGCTGCAATAGCCTCCGCATCCGTGTGCGCCGGGCTGCGACGAGCCAGGGACACGAAGGCGTAACGCCAGGCAGGGTTGAGCTCCCCCAGTTGCCAGTCCATCCACTGCTCCACCAAGGCCCGTTCGGCGGCAGCGGCCGGCAATAGTCCGGTGTTGCCCTGCGACGCGGCAAGATAGCGGCAGATGGTATTCGACTCCCAAAGTACGAAGGATCCATCGAGGATAACGGGCACGAGCGCGTTGGGATTGAGGGCCCGGAACTCCGGCGCGTCGGTCGAGCGGTGTCCTGCGCCCCAGGGCTGCAGCTCATACTGAAGCTCGAGCTCCTCGCATAGCCACAGGACTTTGCGCACGTTGAGGGAAGTGGATCTGCCGAGAATCTGCAGCATGAAAGTCTCAGCGGTACCTACTTTATCCTGGCGGCTGCCGGCAGTGACTCACCGCATCCTGCAACTCCAGCCGCGAAATCGTGCCCCCATGATAATCCGTCAGCCAGATGGCCTCGTGGCCAATTCCCAGCGAGTCGCCGCCCGGCCCTACCCACTGGCACAGGAGCTTCGAGTCCGTAGTATCAACCGCCGACAGGGGCACTTTCCACATTGTGGTCCAGATTAGCCCGGCCCCGAACGCAATGTCGCCCCCATGGCCCGGTGTCCCCAGGACGATCGTCCGCGTTGCCTGCCGGGAATGACTGTCGACCCGGGTCAGCGTTCCGTCACCCTGGTTGAGTGTCCAGATCGAACCCGCTCCCGAGGCTAGAAATCTAGGTCCGGGCCCCGTCTTCGTCGTTCCGAGGACCGAGCCTGTATTGGCATCCACCGCCGTGATCTGCGCCCCGTCGGCACGGGTAACCCAGATCCGCCCCGCATGGAAACGGGGATTATATGAGCCGGCCGGGACCCGAACGGTCTGCCGCACAGTCCCGGTGTCAGGGTCGATTCGCGCCAGCGAGCCGTTTTTGTCGGTGATCAGCCAGACACTATCGGTGCTGGTCGTCACGCCGCCCTCGGAGCCTGCAGGCCCAACCGGGAACACGGCGCTGACGACATTCCGGGCGGCATCGACTTTCGCCAGCGTCGACGGCTTGCCGCACAGGGGAATCCAAACACTGCCAAATCCAACCGCCAGTCCCGAGCACGGTTCGCCATTCAACTCGACTGTTGCAATGAGCTTGTTGGTGCGTGGATCGATGTGATGGACGGCGTTCGGGCCGGTGCTCCCGACCCAGACGGCAGCAGCGGAAATCGCCACCCAGTCGGCGGTTTTTCCGAGCTGCAGAACGGCAGTCGGTTTCAGCTCGGCGATGGATCGCGAGGGGATGGGCAACGCAAAGTCGGCGGCTGTGATTGCGCCTGCGGGCAGCACGCAACCGGCTAACACGAGTAAGCAAAGGGATGTTCGGGACAAGGAAGACCTCTCGCTCGGCAGCCGGCGAGCGGGGCGGCTCCCTTCACCGTCGAATTCTATGCTACGGACGAGTCCGCGGCCCTGCCAGCGCCTTCGGTGACCTGCACCGGCAGACGTTCGAGGAGCTCCGTGAGCTTGTCGAGATCCAGCGGCTTCACCATGTGCGAATCGAAACCCGCCTCCCCTGATCGGCGTCGGTCTGATTCCTGGCCCCAACCCGTCAACGCCACGAGTGTAATTCTACGGCCCCAGGGCTGGGCGCGAATGCGTCGGGCAACCTCGTAGCCATCGAGCTTCGGCATCCCGATATCGAGCAACGCCACTTCCGGCAGATGCCGCTCCGCAGACTCGAGCGCAAGCGCCCCATTCGCAGCGCTAAACACCTCATGCCCGCCCAGCTCTAGCAACGTCGCCAGACTCTCCAGCGCGTCCGAATTGTCATCCGCCACCAGGATTCGACGTCGAATCTGTGGCGTGGCTTCTTCACCGGCCGAATCGTTCAACGCCAACGGCGAGGCGGTACGACCGTTGGCCGCGCCTTCACCGGTTTCCTTCGAAATTACGGGCAAAGTAATCAAGAATTCACTCCCCAAGCCATTACCCTCGCTGAAGGCGGTGACAGTTCCACCGTGCATCTCCAGAAGCTTGCGAACAAGAGCAAGTCCGATGCCCAGCCCGCTTTGCGGACGCCCCGTCCGATGATTCAGCTGGGTAAACATGTCGAAAATCCTCGGCTGTAGGTCCGAGGGGATGCCAATGCCCGTATCCCGTACCCGAATTTCGACAGTGCCATCCACCTGTCGGGCAACGAGGCTTATGCGCCCTTCGTTTTCGGTGTACTTGGCCGCATTCGAAAGCACATTCCCCAGCGCCTGGGTCAAGCGCAGCGGATCGCCAAAGACTCGAATCGACCCGTCAGCGACATCCAGGGTGAGCTGATGCCCGCGCTCAACGATCAGGGGCTGCACAGTTTCCACGGCGCGGGCGACCAAGTCTGAGACCTCCACAGTCTCGCGCGACAGGTTGATCTTGCCGCGAGTGATGCGCGACACGTCGAGCAGATCGTCCACGAGCCGCGTGAGATGACTTAGCTGGCGCTCGATTACCTCCCGCGACCAGGCGAGCTGCGGATCCACAAACGGCTTTTTGCGAATCAACTGCACGGCATTGAGAATCGGCGCCAGCGGATTGCGTAGCTCGTGCGCCAACATGGCCAGGAACTCATCTTTGTGCCGGTCCGCAGCCTTCAACGCCTGCTCCACCCGGGTGCGCTCGGCAACCTCGCTCTGCAGTGTCCGGTTGGCCTGCTCGAGCTCCGTGTTGGCCCGCTGCAGAACGCGATTCAACGTCTCCAGCTCACGGGTTTTCTCGGCCTGCAACGTGGTATTCGCGGCAGCCAGCCGCTCATTGGCCAGCGCCAGCGTGCGGTTCAGCTCCCGCAACTCGCGGCGCTTCAAATACAGCTCCACGAGGACCGCGACCTTGCTGCGCAGGATCTCCGGCACCACCGGAATCGACACATAGTCAACGGCGCCGACCTTGTAACCGGTGAGGCGGTCGAGCTCGCTCACGTGGACGCCGGTCACAAAAATGATCGGCGTCTTTTCAAACCGCGGATGCTCGTGGATGAGCCGCGCAGCCTCGAAGCCATCCATGTCCGGCATGCTGACATCGAGCAGCACCACGGCAAACTCCTGCCGCATGAGCTTGTCGAGCGCCTCCAGGCCGGAAGCGGCCGACACCAGGTTCCAGCCGAACCCGTTCAGCACCGAATCGTAAGTGAGCAACCGGGAGGGCTGGTCGTCGACCAGCAGGATGCTCACCTTTCCGTCAGTGTCCATTCTTGTTGTCAGCGGGCTCGGTGTGGCTCGGTAGCGCGCACTCTACCTATGCAGCCACATCCGCACCAGTGACAACAGCTGATCCGTATTCACCGGCTTTGCAACATAGTCCGAGGCGCCCGCCTCGAGGCACTTCTCCCGGTCGCCCTTCATGGCCTTCGCCGTGAGCGCGATGATGGGCAGCATGCGGAACTGGTGGTTGCTGCGGATTCTGCGCATGGTCTCGTAGCCATCCATCTCCGGCATCATGACGTCCATGAGCACGAGCGACAGGTCGTCTGTGCTTTCCACCAGGTTGATGGCCTCCTGGCCGTTGGTTGCGGTAATAACCTGCATGTTGTGCCGCTCGAGCAGGCTGTTGAGGGCGAAAATGTTGCGGATGTCATCGTCCACGACCAGGACTTTGCGCCCCGTGAGGGGCTCGTCGCTCTCATGCAGGGTCTCGATCATGTGCTGCTTCGACTCGGGCATGTCCGCAATCACCCGGTGCAGGAACAGCGCCGTCTCATCGAGCAACCGCTCCGGTGAGCGCACGCCCTTCAACACGATGCTCTTCGCTTTTTTGCGCAGCTCATTTTCCTCCTGTTCGGACAATTCCCGACCCGTGAAAACGATGATGGGCGTGTCGCGCAGCTTCGGATCTTTCTGGACCTCGGCCAACAGGTCGAAGCCGGACATGTCCGGCAGCCGCAGATCCAGGACGACGCAGTCGAATGCGGTCTGGCGCATCAGCTCGAGCGCAGCCGCACCGGAGCCCGCTGAGTCAATCTTCACGTCGTTCGCACCGAGCAACTCCGTTACGCTCATTTGCTCGGCGGGATCATCCTCTACTATGAGCAGGCGGCGCGTGCGCGAGGTCGTGAAATCCTTGAGCCGGTCGATGGCCTGCTCGAGGCGGTCGGTGGTCACGGTCTTGGTCACGAACGAGAACGCGCCCCGCTCCAGTCCATACTGGCGCTCGTCCTCGATGGTGAGAATCTGAACGGGAATGTGCCGGGTCTCGGGGCTTCTCTTCAGCTGGTTGAGCACCGTCCAACCGAGCATGTCCGGCAGGAACACATCGAGTGAGACCGCCGTCGGCCGGTGCTTGCGGGCCATGGCCAGGCCGTCGGAACCGGTTCGCGAGTGAATCACCTTGAAGCCCCGGTCCCGCGCCAGGTTCACCAGGATCCGCCCGTAATGCGGGTCGTCCTCCACGATCAACAGCACGGCATCGCCGGGATTCAGATTCTCGCGATCATCCGGGATGGTCTCCTCCTGACGAACGATAACCGGAGTCACAACCGGCTGATACGCGGTGGCAGCCGGGCCACTCGTCATTGCCCTGGCGTATGCGGGGCCTGTGTATGTCAAAGGCAGGTACAATGTGAACGTACTGCCGCTGCCCGCGATGCTGCTGAGCCGGATTTCACCGCCCAGCAGGTGCGCCAACTCGCGGCTGATCGCAAGCCCCAGTCCCGTACCACCGTATTTGCGTGCCGTACCGGCATCCGCTTGTTGGAAAGCCTCGAAGATGATTCGCTGCTTCTCCTGTGGAATGCCGATTCCGGTATCGCTGACAGAGAATTCGACTACCGACGGTGCCTGGGTCAGGGTCGGATGGTCGCTCGTCCAGCCACCCATCGCGATACCAACGTGCAGCCGCACGCCTCCCCGGTCTGTGAACTTGAATGCGTTCGACAAGAGGTTCTTCAACACCTGCAACAGGCGCTTGGAGTCTGTCGTAATCGCACGCCCCAGCCGCGAGTCGAAGTCCGCGGTAAATGACAGCTTGCGCCCCTCTGCCTCGTGCCGGAAGTTGCGCTCGATCGTTTCGCGCAGGTGCGTAAACAACAGGTCTTCGCATTCGACCGTCACCGTACCCGATTCGATCTTCGACAAGTCCAGGATGTCGCTGATGAGGTTGAGCAGATCGGTACCGGCGCCATGAATGGTCTTCGCGAACTCCACCTGGCGGTTGGACAGGTTTTTATCCGCGTTCTCGGACAGCTGCTGCCCCAGGATCAGGATGCTGTTGAGCGGCGTACGCAGCTCGTGCTACATGTTGGCCAGGAACTCCGACTTGTAGCGGGAAGTCAGGGCCAGCTCCGAGGCCTTCTCCTCGAGCGCCCGGCGGGCGAGCTCGATTTCCTGGTTCTTGCGCTCCACTTCCGCGTTCTGTTCCGCGAGCAGCTTGGCCTTGTTCGCCAGCTCTTCATTGGTCTGCTGCAACTCAGTCTGCTGCGCCTGCAGCTCACCGGCGAGCTGTTGCGACTGCTTCAACAAACCCTCAGTACGCATGGTCGCTTCAATTGTATTGAGCACCACGCCGATGATGCTTCCGGTCAGCTGTTCGAGAAACGCCAGGTGCGAGCCGGTGAAATCGCCGAGCGAAGCCAGCTCCACCACCGCTTTGACGTGTCCTTCGTACAGCACGGGCAGAACGATCACGGTCTTGGGCCGGGCGCTGAGCAATCCGCCGCGCACCTGGATGGAGTCCGCCGGGATATCCGTCAACAGCAGACGTTGCCGGTCTGCAGCCGCCTGCCCCACCAGCCCCTGGCCGATCCGGTAACGACGCAACATGCGGGTGTCAGATGCTTCGTCGGCATAACTCGCGAGCTCCTTCAGCTCCGCTTCGTTGCCGTCGCCTTCGATGACGTAGACGACACCCTGCTGTGCATTCACCAGTGGCGCCAGCTCGGACAGCAGGAGCTTACCCACGGTCTCGAGGTCGCGTTGTCCCTGCATCATGCGGCTGAACTTGGCCAGGTTGGTCTTGAGCCAGTCCTGCTCAGTGTTGCGCTCGGTCGTCGCGCGCAGGTTGCCGATCATGGCGTTGATGTTGTCTTTGAGCTCAGACACCTCACCGCGCGCTTCCACCTGAATCGATCGGGTCAGGTCACCCTTGGTCACGGCGGTCGCCACTTCCGCGATCGCGCGAACCTGGTTCGTAAGGTTGGCCGCCAGCAAGTTCGTGTTGGCCGTCAAGTCCTTCCACGTACCGGCTGCACCGGGCACGTGTGCCTGGCCACCCAACCGGCCTTCCACGCCGACTTCGCGCGCCACGCTGGTAACCTGGTCCGCGAAGATGGCCAACGTGTCTGTCATACTGTTGATCGTGTCGGCCAAGGCATTCACTTCACCCTTGGATTCCACAGTGAGGCGCTGACGGAGGTCGCCGTTAGCCACCGCGGTCACGACTTTCACGATGCCGCGCACCTGGTTCGTGAGGTTGTTCGCCATCACGTTCACGTTGTCGGTCAGATCTTTCCAGGTGCCCGCGACACCCGGCACAACGGCCTGGCCACCCAGCTTACCTTCGGTACCGACCTCGCGCGCCAGTCGGGTCACTTCCGCCGCGAAACCGTTGAGCTGGTCGACCATCGTGTTGAGGGTTTCCTTCAATTGCAGGATCTCGCCCTTCACGTCCACCGTGATCTTGCGTGACAAGTCACCTCGCGCAATAGCCGTGGATACTTCGGCGATGTTACGAACCTGGCCGGTCAGGTTGCGCGCCATCGAGTTGACGTTGTCGGTCAGATCCTTCCACGTACCGGCGACGCCCGGCACGATCGCCTGGCCACCCAGCTTGCCTTCCGTTCCGACCTCGCGCGCCACGCGGGTCACTTCCGCTGCGAAGCTGTTGAGCTGGTCCACCATCGTGTTGATGGTTTCTTTCAATTGGAGAATTTCGCCGCGCACGTCCACGGTTATTTTTCTGGAGAGATCGCCGCGCGCAATGGCAGTCGCCACCTCAGCGATGTTACGGACCTGGCCCGTCAGGTTACTGCCCATCGAGTTGACGTTGTCGGTCAGATCTTTCCAAACACCGCTGACGTCCTTCACGTCCGCCTGTCCACCCAGCTTTCCTTCGGATCCGACTTCGCGAGCCACGCGAGTCACTTCGGCCGCAAAGGCGTTCAGCTGGTCGACCATCGTGTTGACGGTTTCCTTCAGCTGCAGGATCTCTCCGCGCACGTCCACCGTGATCTTGCGCGACAAGTCGCCACGCGCGATGGCGGTCGCGACTTCCGCGATGTTACGGACCTGGCCCGTCAGGTTACTGGCCATGGAATTGACGTTTTCCGTCAAATCCCTCCACACGCCGCTGACGCCCTTCACTTCCGCCTGACCGCCCAACTTGCCTTCCGTACCGACCTCACGCGCCACGCGCGTCACTTCGGCCGCGAAGGCGTTCAACTGGTCCACCATCGTGTTGATGGAGTCCTTCAGCTGCAGAATTTCGCCTTTGACGTCTGCAGTAATCTTACGTGACAAATCACCATTGGCGATTGCGGTGGCGACTTCCGCGATGTTGCGGACCTGGCCGGTGAGGTTACCGGCCATCGAGTTCACACTGTCCGTCAAATCTTTCCAGGTACCCGCCACACCCGGCACCACGGCCTGACCGCCCAAGCGGCCTTCCGTTCCCACTTCTCTCGCGACGCGGGTCACTTCCGAAGCGAAGGAGCGGAGCTGGTCCACCATCGTGTTGATGGTTTCCTTCAGCTGCAGAATCTCGCCGCGCACGTCTACCGTGATCTTTCTCGAAAGGTCGCCGCTCGCGATTGCGGTGGACACTTCCGCGATGTTGCGGACCTGGCCTGTCAGGTTGCCGGCCATGGAATTGACATTGTCAGTCAAGTCTTTCCAGGTACCCGCCACACCCGGAACGACGGCCTGACCGCCCAGTTTGCCTTCGGTACCCACTTCGCGCGCCACGCGCGTCACTTCCGCCGCGAAGCTGTTGAGCTGGTCGACCATGGTGTTGATGGTGTTTTTCAGCTCGAGAATCTCGCCCTTCACGTCCACCGTGATCTTGCGGGACAAGTCGCCTCTCGCGACCGCGGTAGTCACCTCGGCGATGTTACGGACCTGGCCTGTCAGGTTGGTCGCCATGGCGTTGACCGAGTCGGTTAGATCTTTCCACGTACCCGCGACACCCGGCACGATGGCCTGTCCACCCAACTTACCTTCAGTACCCACTTCGCGCGCAACGCGTGTCACTTCCGACGCGAACGAACGCAACTGATCGACCATCGTGTTGATGGCTTCCTTCAGCTGCAGAATTTCGCCGCGCACGTCCACCGTGATCTTGCGCGACAAGTCACCGTTCGCGACCGCGATCGTAACTTCGGAGATGTTGCGCACCTGGCCCGTCAGGTTGCTGGCCATGGAGTTCACGCTGTCGGTCAGGTCCTTCCAGGTGCCCGCCACACCAGGCACCGCCGCCTGACCACCCAGCTTACCTTCCGTGCCGACTTCACGCGCTACGCGCGTTACTTCAGACGTGAAGGCGCTCATCTGCTCGATCATCGTATTGACGATGGTCGCTGACCTGAGGAACTCGCCTTTGAGGGGCCGCCCGTCCACTTCCAGGCTCATGGTCTGCTGCAGGTCGCCCTTTGCGACCGCTGAGATCGTTCTCGTAACTTCTGTCGTCGGCCACAGGAGGTCATCGATGAGGGTGTTTACCGATGTCTCCATTGCGCCCCAGGCGCCGGAGCGGCGATCACTCGAGACGCGGTGGCGAGTCTTACCGTCCTTACCGACGATCTGGCCCGCTCGCTCCAGCTCTCGCGCCAGGCGTTGGTTCGAGCTGACGATCTCGTTAAACGTGTCGGCTACTTTGCCGGCGAGTCCGGTCTGGTCGCTTGCGAGCCGGACGGAGAAATCGCCGTCCCGTACTGCTTGTAGAGCGCGGAGAAGCTTACGCAGGTCGAGGCTGGGTACCTCGGCTTCTTTGATGGCCCTTCCATTTGACTTGGCCTTTGAATCCGACTTGGCACTCCGACGCGCGCGTACTAGCGTTTCCATTCAACTGAACTCCAAGGAATACGTGATTTAGCGAGGACCGGGCCCGAAGGGCCTTACCGCAGGGCGCGGGGGTCCGACCGCTTCGCCTGCGGCGCGGGAAGGGACCACTTTGCTCTACCACGGAGAGACACCTGCTTCCGTCCATTCGGACGGTCTCCGTGCGACTGTCAAACCCCGAAAATCGGCTTCTTTTATGATTCAGCGTAACGGCCAGGAACATATCAGAAGTCGTTGCGGTCGCAAGGTAATTCAGGGCACTGTAATGGTGTGGAGGGGGACGGAGTTGTGCCGTCGCCGGCGCTTGCTACGGTCACGGTCACGGCGCATAGTCGTTCAGGTTACATAACGCTTTGGCACAAACGGGGACGGGGCGAATTCGAATGAACGGGTCTACGCCTGCGGACGATAGAACGTCTGTGGGGGAGTCTCGGGATGGGTCCGAGGGCCACGTGGGCGAGCGGCGGCTCGGTGCGGCCATTGAGGCACGACCGGCACGGCTGAATGTCGCTGCCCTGCGTAGGGCTGTCCCCATGCGCATGTGGGGCGGCAAGGGTTCTGGTTTGCCCTGCGATTTCTGTCGTGTTCTGGTCGGCCCCGAGGATGTTGAGTACGAGGTGGAAGCCCAGCTCGACGGCGCGACCGTCATGCTCCGGTTCCACTATCGCTGCCATTACGCCTGGACGGGCGGCGAAGAGCCGCTCATTGCTGCAGACCGGGCTTGATGTAAATTACCGGGTTTCAGCATCGAGGCTCGAATGTCGCCCCTGGCGCGTATCCGGCAGGCGGCTGCCTGCTCAGTTCTTGTTTTTGTGGGTTGTTGGGCGGTAGCGGGCGCGGGTCCGGCATTGGCCGACGAGGCGCTGTTGCAAGCGCCGCGGACTGCCCAAGGCACGCCCGTGCGGCTGGCCGAGGCAACCGTCAGTGCGACGACACAGCCTACCGCGGTGCCGCCGGCCGCTGCCGCCACAGCAGCGCCGCCCGCCAAGCCTGTTCAACTGGACCCCAACGTCCCCGCGCAAATTGCCCATTCGGCACTCCTCAGCGTTGAGGCAACCGCAAAGCCTGACGCGCTGCAGATCAGCATTCGGCGTGTGAACGACAAAAGCCTCATCAACACCGATGACGTCACGGTTGCCGTTGACGGGAAAAATCAATCCGTCACCCGTGAGAGAGGCACCGTTTACGAGCTTCCGATCAACGATCTGCGCGGCGACGGTGCGCGCGATGTTGATGTCACTGTCGCCCATGACGGGATTCGCGAGATTGTGTCGGGCAAGGTGACGGTGGCTGAGGCGTCTACCGAAAGTCTGTGGCGTGACCACAAGCAGGTCGCGTGGTGGATACTCAACATTCTGATCGTGCTCGTTGCCGCGTGGGCGTTTTCGGGGCGGAAGAGCAAGAGCGAAGAAGAAAAGGAAGAAGAGTGACGCAGTGGAAATGTCAGGGATTCCCTGGCACGTTTTCTTGGCACGTTTCCCTGATACGTTTCCTTGGCACGCACAGTCGCGGGACTGACACCGTACGTCGCGCAATAGCTGCAAGGCGCGTTGAAACCTGTTACTGTCCGTGCGTCCCCGTGTTGACCGCCTTCATGCGCAAGCTCCACATATCTTTAGGCTTGGCACTACTGCTCCTCACGGCGCAGCTGGGTGCTGTCCTTCACGAAGTGAGCCACATCTGCCGCGTCGGCACGAATGTGCACGAGCAGGTCCACGCTGACACCTACCTCGAAAAGACATGCGACCTGTGCGTCGCGTTCTCACAGGTAGCGAATCCCTCGGGCAACACTGTAGATGTTGCCCACTTTGAGCCCTCTTCCTGTGCCGCCGGAACCATTGCTCCGTGCGGCGTTACTCCTGCCGATGTTCCTACTCCGCGTAGCCGCGGACCACCCTCTTCCGCGCTTCAATCCTGACCAACAGCGTCGTCTGACGCCGGTTGGTCTGACAATCGCCCGGATTGCGCCTGCGTGAGCAGTTGCAGCGGGCACGTTTGAAGTTTTCGCGGAGTGAATCCATGTCCATCGTCAATCCGGCGAAGATGCCTCGCGGGCGTTTTCGCTATTCAATTAGCCGCAAAAAGTTGCGGCGGAGCC
>Ga0137416_10000879_pt1 | contig 14756 bp, 17 predicted proteins | sample CZODoug3_1_1_16f_FD_108282 | JGI IMG/M metagenome (GOLD analysis project Ga0137416, IMG submission 108282) | Vadose zone soil fungal communities from Angelo Coast Range Reserve, California, USA - CZODoug3_1_1_16fungal (Illumina Assembly) | ecosystem: Environmental > Terrestrial > Soil > Vadose...
GATGGGCTCGGCCCGGCCAATGCCGGCGGCATGCACTCCAGGATGTACGTCTCCGCCGACGGCGCCACCATTTCGATCCAGGACGGCAATGTCGGCAAGCACATGCATCCCAACGCCAACGAGATCCAGTACATCCTCGACGGCACCGGAACGATCTGGCTCGGCGACAAGGAAGTGCAAGTAAAGCCCGGCGACCTCGTCATCATCCCGAAGGGCACCCCGCACGGCGGCACCAAGCCGGATGGACGGACGATCAAGGCGATCGCCATCAAGACGCCGCCGCAGGCGCCGGATGACGTCAAGATGCTGAACTGACGCATCCTCCGTCATTGCGAGCGAAGCGAAGCAATCCATCGGGCGTCAAAGAAAGTATGGATTGCTTCGTCGCTATGCTCCTCGCAATGACGGATGGGGCTACCCCCTGCCCTCCGCCGCGGCCGGACGCCAGATCAGAAGCCGCCGCTCGACCATCGTCACCGCCATGTCGATCAGGATGACGAAGGCGGACAGCACGAACATACCGGCGAAGACGCCGGCGACATCGAACACGCCTTCGGCCTGCTGGATCAGATAGCCGAGGCCGGCGGCGGAGCCGAGGTATTCGCCGACCACGGCGCCGACCACGGCAAAGCCGACCGAGGTGTGCAGCGAAGAAAACATCCACGACAGCGCCGAGGGCCAGTAGACGTGCCGCGTCAATTGCCGCTCGTTCATGCCGAGCATGCGGCCGTTGTCGAGCACGGTGGTCGAGACCTCCTTGACGCCCTGATAGACGTTGAAGAACACGATGAAGAACACCAAGGTCACGCCGAGCGCGACCTTGGACCAGATGCCTAAGCCCAGCCACAGCGTGAAGATCGGCGCCAGCACCACGCGCGGCAACGCGTTGACCATCTTCACATAGGGATCGAACACCGCGGCGACGCGCGGCTGGCGCGCGAACCAGAATCCGACCGCGACGCCGCCGAGCGAGCCGATCACGAACGCCAGGATCGACTCCCACAGCGTGATCACCAAATGCTTCCAGATCGTGCCGGTCGAGAACCATTTGACGATCTGGCTTCCGACATCAACCGGATTGGAAAAGAAGAACGGCGGCAGCCAGACGCGGCCGAACATCGGCACGCTGGCGAGCAATTGCCACAGCCCCAGCGCGACGACGGCGACCAGCACTTGCAATGAGAGGAGCCCGATCCTCGACATGCTCAAGCCCCTCTCATTTCGCTGATATCCCTTACGGTTTCGAGAACGTGCCGATCAGGCCGGTCGCGGACTTGACGTGGCCGTCCAGCGCCTTGAATAACTCGTCACGCGACATGCCTTCCTTGAGCGCGGCCGGCTCCAGATCGGTCGCCATCAGCGTGAAGGTGTAATGATGCGGCGCGCCGGCCGGTGTGCAGGGGCCGGAGTAACTCGGCAGCTTCTGCGTACTGATGCCGCCGACATATTTGTCGCTGGTCTTGGTCACCTCGCCCTCGGCAAAACCGGTGACGGAAGGCGCAATGCCATAGGCCACCCAGTGGCTGACGCCGCCGGGCGGACGGCCCTCGGGATCGAACATCAGCAGCGCGTAGCTCTTGGTACCCTCGGGCGGATTGGCCCAGTTGAGCGCGGGCGAGACGTTCTCGCCGACGCAGTTCGGATTGGCCTTGTTGTTGCCGGCGTTCTTTGTCGCGAGCCGCGCGCCGTCCTTGAAGTCGGGCGACGACAGTGTGAACACGCCCTGCGCTTTGGCATCATGCGCGCCGCTGACTGCCGCCAAGACGACAGCGCTTGCGAGAATCGAACCACGTCCCAACATGACATCTCTCCCTGTGATTTTTGTTATCAACCCAACGATAGCCGCCACGGCATCCGGAACAAGGCATGTTCACCCGGTCGCCGATTGCGCGTAGCCCTTTAGCACCTCATCCTTCAAGACACTCCATATTTCACGGTGAAGTGAGTGAAATTCCTTGTCCAGCCGCACCTCGAAGATGTCGCGCGGGCGCGGCAACGACACCCGCCAGTCGCCGATGATGCGCGCGCCGGGCCCCGCCGACATGATCACCACGCGGTCGGCCAGCGCAATCGCCTCTTCGAGATCGTGGGTGACGAACAGCACCGCCTTGCGGTCGGCGTTCCACAGTTCCAGCAACAGATTGCCCATGATCTGGCGGGTCTGCGCGTCGAGCGGGCCGAACGGCTCGTCCATCAGCAGAATCTTGGGGTCGCGGATCAAAACCTGCGCCAGCCCGACCCGCTTGCGCTGCCCGCCCGACAGCATATGCGGATAGCGGTTACCGAAAGCGCCAAGCCCCACCGAGGTCAGCCAGCCCTGCGCGCGCTGCAGCGCCTGCGCCCGCGGCGCGCCCTTGATCTCGAGCCCGATCGCGACATTGTCGATCGCGGTCTTCCAGGGAAACAGGGCGTCGGCCTGGAACAGATAACCGGCATCGCCGTTGAGGCCCACCAGCGGCTGGTCGAAGATTTTCACCGATCCCGACGCCGGCCGGAGTAGCCCGGCCGCGACATTGAGCAGCGTCGACTTCCCACAGCCGGTCGGACCGACGATGGCGACAAACTCGCCATGCGCGACGGAAAGCCCAGCCTTCTCGACCGCGGTGTAGACGCGCGCATCGGCCAGCCGAAAGGCTACCGTCGCATCCTCGAGCGCGACTGCCGTTGGCTGTGCCGTATCCACCGCGTTCCCCTCCATGTTGGGAGGATGCCTTAGCGGTTACCAAGGATAAGTTCAACGCGACGGCGCGGCATGCTAGTTCTTACCCTCCCCTGGAGGGTCCCTCCAGGGGAGGGTAAGAGATCGAGACCACACCGAATGCCCGCCACGCCCCTGATCGCCTACGCGCATGTCGGCAAGAGCTTTGAGGGCGGCAGCAGCGCGGCGCGCGTGGTGGCGGTCGATGATGTCTCGCTCGAGGTCGCCGAGGGTGAATTCCTCGCCATCGTCGGCGGCTCCGGCTCGGGCAAGACCACGCTGCTGCGGCTCGCCAACCGGCTGATCGAGGCGGACGGCGGCAGCATCACGGTCGAAGGGGAGGACGTGCGCAGCATCGATCCGATCCTGTTGCGTCGCCGGATCGGCTACGTGTTCCAGAGCGGCGGACTGTTTCCGCATATCAGCGTTGCCGGCAATATCGGCATCACGCCAAAGCTGCTCGGCTGGCCTCTCGCGGAGATTGCCGCGCGGGTGGACGAGTTGCTCGATCTGGTGCGGCTCGACCGCGCGCCATACCGCGACCGCCTGCCGCATGAACTGTCCGGCGGCCAGCGCCAGCGCATCGGCGTCGCGCGGGCGCTCGCCGCCAGGCCGCGCATCGTGCTGATGGACGAGCCATTCGGCGCGCTCGATCCCCTCACCCGCGATGCGCTCGGCGACGACTATCGCACGCTGCACAGGAAGCTCGGGCTGACCACGGTCATGATCACCCACGACGTGACGGAAGCCATCCTGCTCGCCGACCGCATCGCGGTGATGCGCGGCGGCAAACTATTGGCGCAGGGAGCGCCGGCAGAGCTCGCCAGCAGCGGCGACGCTTACGTCGGCGAGCTGTTGCGCGCGCCGCGGCGGCAGGCCGAGCGGCTTGGCAAATTGCTGCCGCGGGATGGCGCGGCATGAGCCTGTTTTCGGATCCGCGCTGGGGTGAAGCGCTGGCGCATCTGCCGGACTATCTCGGCAATCATCTGCGCGTCAGCCTCGCGGCGCTGGCGTTGGGGCTTCTGATCAGCCTCCCGCTCGCGATCATCGCGCGCAACCGGCCGCTGATGCGCGGCACCCTGCTCACCCTTGCCAGCGTCGTGCAGACGGTGCCGGGGCTGGCGCTGCTGGCGCTGTTCTATCCGTTGCTGCTGGCGCTGGCGGCGCTGACGCTGTCATGGTTTGGATTCGGCTTTTCGGCCTTCGGATTTTTGCCCGCCGTGCTGGCGCTGGCGCTCTATTCGATGCTGCCGGTGCTGCGCAACACCATTACCGGTTTGCAGGGCCTCGATGCCGCGGTGCTGGAAGCGGCGCAGGGCGTCGGCATGACGGCGCAACAATCATTGTTCACCGTGGAGCTGCCGCTGGCACTGCCCGTGATGATGGCGGGCATCCGTACCGCGGCGGTCTGGGTGATCGGCACCGCGACGCTGTCGACGCCGATCGGCCAGACCAGCCTCGGCAATTACATCTTTGCAGGGCTGCAAACCCAGAACTGGGTGTTCGTGCTGTTCGGCTGCCTCGCCGCCGCGGTGCTGGCGCTCGTGGTCGATCAATTGCTGGCGCTGATCGAGAACGGCTTGCGCAACCGCAGCCGTGGTCGCACCACGCTCGGCGTCCTCGGCATTGCCGCGCTGATCGTAGCCACGCTGGTGCCGGCGATGTCACGATCGAAATCGAACACCATCGTCGGCGCCAAAACCTTCACCGAGCAATATGTGCTGTCGGCGCTGATCGCGCAGCGGCTGCGCGCGGCCGGGCTATCCACCAGTTCGCGCGAGAGTCTCGGCTCCAACGTGATTTTCGATGCGCTGGCCACAGGCGATATCGACGTCTATGTCGATTATTCCGGCACGCTGTGGGCCAACCAGTTCCACCACGCCGACATCAAGCCGCGCGACGAACTGCTCGGCGAGCTGAAGGCAACACTCGAGCGACAGAACATCACGCTGCTCGGCGAACTCGGCTTCGAGAACGCCTATGCGCTGGTGATGCCGCGCCGGCGCGCCGAGCAGCTCGGCATCCGCACCATCGCCGACCTGACGTCGCGGGCGCCGGCGATGTCGATCGCGGCCGATTATGAATTCTTCTCGCGGCCGGAATGGGCGGGACTGCAGAAAGCCTACGGGCTCGCCTTCCGCGCCCAGCGGCAGATGCAGCCGGATTTCATGTATGCCGCGGCCGCTTCCGGCGAGGTCGATGTGATCGCGGGCTACACCAGCGACGGCCTGATCGCGAAATATGACCTGGTGGCGCTCGACGATCCCAAACACGCCATTCCGCCCTATGATGCGATCGTGCTACTGGCGCCGAAGCGCCGGGACGATCAGGCGTTGCGGACGGCGCTGCAGCCCTTGCTCGGCAAGATCGATATCGCCACCATGCGCGAGGCCAATCTGCGCGCCGCCGGCGGCGACGGCGCATCGTCGCCCGATGCGGTAGCGCGCTGGCTGTGGGAGAAGATCGGGATTAAGACGCAGTAACCGCGTTGCCTTCCGGGTGACCGGTTCGGAACTGGAGATTATTTCGAATGATTGCGATGTCGAGCAACCCCAGACTTTGGAACGTAGGCCTGATCGGTTATGGCGAAGTGGGCCGCATTCTCGCCGAGGATTTGCGCAAGCAGGACGTCAAGGTCACGGCCTACGACATCAAGCTCCGCAGCGATCAGATGGGCGGGCCGTTGCGCGATCATGCTTCCGCGCACGGCGTTGAGCTGACGGCTTCCCATGCCGATCTCGCCGCCGGGGCCGATTTCATCGTTTCCGCCGTCACGGCGAGCCAGGCCGTGCCGGTCGCCGAAGCTTGCGCGCCGGCCGTGAAACGAGGCGCCTGGTTCCTCGACTTCAATTCGGCCTCGCCCGGCGCCAAGCAGCGCGCGGCTGGACTGATCGACGGCAAGGGCGGCCGCTATGTCGAGGGCGCCGTGATGACGTCGGTGCCGCCAAAGCGCATCAAGGTGCCGCTGCTGCTTGGCGGCGCCGGTGCCGAGACGCTGGCGCCGCTGCTGGTGGAGCTCGGCTTCGACGCCAGGGTGGCGAGCCAGCAGCTGGGGGTCGCTTCGGCGGTCAAGATGTGCCGCAGCGTGATGATCAAGGGCATGGAGGCGATGGTGATCGAGGCTTTCACCACCGCGCGCGCCTATGGCGTCGAGGATGCGGTGCTGGCGTCGCTCAAGGAAACCCTTCCCGGCATCGATTGGGAGAAACAGGGCGCCTATTTCTTCCAGCGCGTGATCGAACATGGCCGGCGCCGCAGCGAGGAGGTGCGCGAGGTGGCAGAGACGGTGCGCGAGGCCGGCCTCACGCCGTGGTCGGCGCATGGAACCGCCGAACGCCAGGCCTTCATCGCCGACCTCGCCGACCAGGGCCTGTTCGGTCCGAAGGATGCGGCGGCGTTTGCCCGCAGCGCGGACTGGCGCGTGGAAGCCGATCGGATTCTTGGCGCGGTGAAGAGGAAATGAGGCTCCACCAACGTCATTGCGAGAAGCCAACGGGTCGCGCGAATGCGCGCCCGATGACAGGCTCCGCGACGAAGCAATCCATGCTTCCTCCGCGGCGATATGGATTGCTTCGCTTCGCTCGCAATGACGAGTGTTACAATCCCTTGATCATGCCGGCATCGATCAGCAGGCGGTTGAAGCGCTTGGCTTCGGCGCCGTCCTTGCAGTCGTAGAACCGACCCTGGCAACGGAGCATGATGCTCTTCTGCTCCTCGAACGACGGATCGAGCGGGATGCCGGCGGCCTCCTGGATCACCAGCGGCAGATAGGCGGCGTCGATGGTCTCCATCACCGCCGGGCTTTTCACCGGCTCGAAATTGATCGCATCGATGGCGTAATAGGTCGCGTAATAGCGCGGGTCGTAATTCTCCAGTTTCTTGCCGACGCCCGCTTCATCCAGACCGGGATCGAGCACGTGCGGCGAGAATTCCGGCTGATGATCGCCGTAACGCACGATCAAAAACGGCTGCGCCGGAAACTTCTTCTTCAACCCGGCAATGAAGGCTAAGTAATCGTCGGCGCTCATCGCCTGCCGGCGCAGATATTCGTCGACCGATGCCTCGTTGCCGGGCCGGCGCCAGAACGGCATCAGGTCGGGGCGGAAGCGCGTTTCCCACGGGAAATGGTTGGCGGCGAGATAGACGAAGGCAAACAGCGGCGCGCCCGGCGCCTGCTGTTCGGCCATCAGCTGCAGCGCCTTGTCGTAGAAGAAGCTGTCGGGCTCGACGTCCCGGGCGTGGAGGTCATGCGCATCATAGAAGTGCTGGATGCCGGTGGTGGTCTGGAAGCTGCGCGCGCTCATGAAGGCGCCGAACGCCGGATAGAGCGAGAGCGTAGTGTAGCCGCAGCGGCGCAACGCCAGCGGCAATCCGCGCTCGACGCGGCCCGATGCGATGCGGGTCACGAAATAGGCAAAGCGTCCGAACGAGCGCGAGGAAAGGCCTGCGAGCACGTTATATTCGGTGAACCAGCTCGGCCCGCCATTGCTCTCGGCGAGAAAAATCCGCTCGACCCCATCGTAGGATTTGAAATGACGGCCGTAGCCCGGCGGCACCTTGATGCCATTGGCCTGCCTGATATCGAAGCTCGACTCGTCATGGACCATGATGATGTTCGGCCGCCGCCCGGCCGGGTGGCAGGAATCCACCAGCGGCACCTTCAGCCGTTCGGTCGCGACCGCATCCGATTCCATAAAACCGTAATTGACGAAGTCGGAGACCGCGGTGACGCCGGAGCGGGCGAATTTCGACAAATAGCCGTCGTCGTAATAGCCGCGCCAGGCTTCATCCGGCCAGGCAAAGGAATAGCCGGTCAGCGCAGCGAGACAGGCGAGCAGGCAGGCCAGCGCCGGCAGTCGGCGGATGCGGAATGGATCGAGCCACCAGAGCGCATACATCAAGGGAATAGTGAGGAGGCCGGCCGAGATCACCGACCAGCGCAGATTGGGGAAGATCGTAAACAGGAACGCCGCGGTGTCGCGATCGATCACCATCAGGTCGACGAAGTTCGCGGTCATCTGCACGACGTCGTGCTTCAGCCGCGACAGCAGCACCAGCACCACCACCAGCGTCAGCGACAGCGCGCCAGACAGCGCGGGGCGCCGCAGCAGCGCGATGAACAGGAAGTTCAGGATGGCCCACGACAGCAAGAAGCCGGTGCGCGAACCGAAATCGGTTTCGGTCCGCAGCATGAGCACGAGTGCGCCCAGATGCGGGGCTGCGACCGCCAACAGCCGCCAGATGCCGATCGAGGCAATGCCGCCGGCGATGGCGGCAATCGAGGAGCCTTGATTTGGCGCGGGCGCCATGGGGTGAAACGCAACACTACCCGGCGCAATGCGAGGGCCTTGGCTGGCGAAGACCAGGAGACGCACGACGCAGCCGGAACCTGTGCCGTGTCATGAAAACGTAGTGGAATCGTCATGAACGCGCAATGAATTTGCCGCTGGACGACCCGCCCGCCCGACCGGACCCCGAGCCGCCCCGCGCCGACTAACGCCTGTCTAGTTCCAGGCGCCGCAACCCCAGATCGGGCGCGGGCGCAGATTTTAGCGGTTTTGTCAGGTACCGGACCGACAGGAATTTTCCCCCCGCGCTATTTTTGGGGCATGCTGAGGATGAAGCCCAATCCAGAGCTATTACCGCTCACTCGCCCGCGCTGCCCGAAGTGCCAAACGCGGATGATAACGGTTGCGGTCACATCGGGACCCGAAGGCTTCGAGCACCGCAGCTACGAATGCCTGAAATGCGCGCATACCGAAACCGGGGTGGTCGCCATCGACCCGATCGAAACGGATGCCTTGGGCTGGACTGACGGCGAGCCAAGACCGCCGCAGCCGGAGACCAGACCGGCCCCGCTCCTGGATGACGAACCGACGATCCATCATCAACAAAGCATTGAAACCATGCCTCGACCGTTCAAGAACCCGCGGCCCAAACTCGATCTGGAAGTGGAAGCGCTGGCAGCCCTCGAAAGGGCACGGACGATGGCACCCGGTCCCGGGCGGACCGAAGCGATGAAACGGGCCGGGGTTCTCAGGAATGCCGCGGACTTGCGGGAAATCATCTTTGCCAAGCGGGGGAGACCGCCGAAAAGCTAAACTTTAAGCCCGCGCACATTGGAGGAAGGCCATGATTGCAGAAAGGTTCGATTCCCGAACATTCGCCAATATGGAAGTCGCCCTCGAACGGGCCTGCAAAATGCTCTCGGCCGGTGGCGAGCAACATACGGCCCGCCGGTACATTGCCACCAAGATTCTCGCATGCGCCAGCGGCGGTGATACGACCCTTGGTGGCCTTACCGAAGCAGGCCGTATCGCCGCCGGCGAGCTTTACGCGCGCAAGAAGGCGTCGTGATGCCGTAAATGGAATGAAGCGTGCACAAGCGCGGGAGGCCTTAGCCCGTCCCGGCGACAAAACGGATGATGAAAAAGGTGACAACGGCAATCGACGCGGTCAGGGCGCAGCAGTAGCCGACGCCGATCGCGAGTTGAATGAGCCCGAAGCCGACTTCACGCGGGCGGCTGGACATTGATCGTCAGCCGTTCGATGGCCTCGGATTTCAGCGGATCCACGACCGTCGTTGTCTCGGTGAAATTGCACCTCGGGCATTCGAACGTCCGTTCCTCCGATCCATCAGGCAGAGCCGTGATGCGCGCCAGCATCATCCGGTTTTGGCATTTGCCACACCGCGGATGCTCGATCGGAGTTAGCGTGACGCCTATCAATGATACCCTGGACATTGCCTTTCTCGCATACGCGCCTGGTCGTTTCGCCTGACCGCCCTACTTTCGCGGTGCAGCAGAAAATCCAGGCAGAGTGCATTCGCAAAGCCTGTCATTCCCTCGATCAGTGTTTGCCTGGCGGCTGCGACCGTCTGTCCGGTACCCGACGCAAGGACAACATTATTTCGATAATTCACTTGCTATGTCCGATACCTGACGTACCGTCCAGGAATTATCGGGCATCCCGCCAAGGCACCGATAGCTGAGAGTTCTCTGCGCTCCCGCCTGTCCTCAGGAGCGCATGCCATGAAGAACCTTTTGCTCGGGCTGCTTTCGCCGCCGGACCTGAAACTTCTCACACCGCATTTGAGGCCGGCGCATTTCGATCAGCAACGCGTGCTGTTCGAGGCAGACGAGAAAATCCGTCACGTCTACTTCCCTATCGGCGCGGTGGTGTCGCTGGTCGTTACCCTTTCAACTGGAGAAACGATCGAAGCCGCCATGGTCGGCATGGATGGCGTGGTGGGGGCTTCCGCAGCGCTCGACGGAAAGATATCGCTGAGCCGCGGCATCGTTCAACTGGGGGGCGAGATTGTCGTATGCGATATCAACGCGCTGAAGTCTGCAGCATTGCAGAGCCCGAAATTGCTTTCTCTGCTCGTTCGACACGAACAGACGGTCTATGCCCAGGCGCAGCAGTCCGCGGCATGTTTCGCCACGCACCAGGTCGAAGCGAGGCTGTGCCGCTGGCTGCTCCGCGCACGGGATCTGTCAGGGAGCGACGACCTCCCCTTCACGCAGGAATACCTCGCCCAAATGCTGGGGGTCAGGAGGACGAGCGTCACTGCGGTCGCCCATACCTTGCAGGAAGCAGGTTTGATCAAACATACCCGCGGCAAGATTGAGATCGTGAACGCAAAAAAGCTGCAGCAAAGCGCCTGCGAATGTTACGAGTCGGTCAAGGCGCACTACCAAAGTCTGATTGGAATTTCCGCGCAAGAACCTCCAGCCCCTAACGTCATCAATCCGATCGCCGCCGGGGACTGAGAGCTTCGTGCGCCCGCCCGATCTTGCGGCCTACGGCCGGCGGCTTGGCAATCCCCTCGATGAACAGATCGAGGACGGCCTCGGCCGTGCGCTCCACCTCGGCGTCCGCCACGCCCCAGCGCGGAAAATGCCCGTCGATGTTCATCCGGGCGAAGCCATAGACCAGCGCGCGGCCGGCGATCTGCACCTGCTTCAGATCACCCGAATCGAGCTGGCCCTGCGCAAACGCCTGCGCCAGCGTGCTTTCGGTTAGTTCGATCAGTTCGGCATTGTCGCGCGAGACCCCGGCCGCCCGGTCGTGATCAAAAAAGCGGCGGCTGGAAATGATCTCGAAATGGGTCGGGTTGCGCATTGCCCAGCGCAGATAAGCAAGCCCCAGACAGCGAAAGCGGCCGAGCGGGTCGCCGGCCGGCGCTTCGGCGAGGGCGCGCTCGATCTCGGCCCGGAAACGCCGCTGCGCTTCCTCCGCCACCGCCTGCATCAGCGCGCCGCGGCTCGGGAAATGCCGGAACGGCGCCCCCGGCGATACGCCGGCGCGGCGGGCGGCCTCGCGGACGCTGACCGCCTCCGGTCCGCCTTCGCCTACCAGTTGCAGCGCGGCGTCAATCAGCACGCGGCGGAGATCGCCATGGTGATAGGGCTTTGCCACCGGCGCGCGGGCCGTCCGGCGGCGCGGTTTGGCGGATCGGGGCTTTGTGGCTTGGCGCATTTCCTCTCCTAGCATCACCCTGTTGTGAATGTAAGCATCGATTACACGGATTGACCGCATGGCGTAGCCATATGTAACTGGTGATTACATTACGCATCCGCGTCATTGCGAGCCACCGGGTCGGCGCGAAGCGCCGCCCGATGACAAGTTCCGCGAAGCAATCCATACCTCCGCACAGGAAGCATGGATTGCTTCGCAATGACGGGAATATCAGAGGGAGCACGGGCATGACGGCGCGTCAAAACTGGTTCGAGGGCTGGCGGCTGTTCGCCGCGCTGACACTGATCCTGATCGGCTTGAGCATCTGGATCGCTGATATGCGGCAGTTCGAGGTCGACGGCGTGCGGATGGTAATCCGCTTCACGGCGCGGACCTCGTTGTTGTTGTTCTGCCTGGCGTTTAGTGCCGCGGCGCTGGCGCGGCTTTGGCCCAGCGCCGGAACGCGCTGGCTGCGCCGCAACCGCCGCTATCTCGGCGTCACGTTTGCGGCGTCGCACGGCATCCATGCCGTCGCGATCGCCTGCTTCGGAGCGATGGATCCCGCAGGCTTTGCCGCCGCCACCAACCTCGTCTCCTATATCTTCGGCGGCATCGGCTATGTCGTGATCATCGCGATGACCGCGACTTCGTTCGACCGCACCGCGGCCGCGATCGGCCCGCGCGCCTGGCGCATCCTGCACCTCGCCGGCGGCTATTATCTGCTGCTTCAGTTCATGGTCTCGTTCGGCAAGCGGATTCCGGACATGCCGCTCTACGCGCTGTTCCTGATCCCGCTGCTGGCGGTGTTCGCGCTGCGCATGATCAGCATGGCATCGCGACCGGCGCCGCGCACCGCGCAGGCGGGATAGCACGCGGTGTCAGTCGTTCCTGATCAAGTGGAACTTGCGGCCAAGCCGGTGATGAATGGTGATGACGGCACGGTCGACGTCACTGATCAGGCTATCGCCAAGGGTGACGCTCGGGATCTCCCAGTTGCGGCCGCCATGGACGTTCCGCAAGGCCTGAACGTCGGCGACAACAGCGGTTTCGCATCCCGGCTGGTCGCGAAGCGCCTCGTTCGCGAGCTGCGTCAATTCCGAATTGTTTTTCCCAATCGTCGTCATCGCAAAGTCCCGTCAGCGCCTGTCACGTCATGCCCGCGGCATCAGGCCGAGGCGCTTGGCGATGATCCTGTCGACGGTGCGTTTGGGCAGCCATGCCGTCACCAGATGCCGCATCGGATCGGGCGTGACCGAATAGCGCACCTTTGGATTGGGCAATGTCAGCGCCTCGAAAATCTTTTCGGCGATCTTCGAGGGCGGCAACCCGATCGCACCGAGGTGCAGCATGAAGGCGCGGACCTTTTCCAGCGCCGGAAAATACGGCGAGTTCCTGTAGGCGGAAATATCGACCTCTTCGGCCTTGCTCCAGATCGGTGTCTTCACCGCGCCGGGTGCTACGATAATGACATCGATGCCGAACAGCATCAGTTCGCGGCGCAGGCTCTCCGACAGCCCCTCGATCGCATGCTTCGACGCCGAATAGGCCGGCGTCAGCGGATTGCCGTTCTTGCCGGCGACCGACGAGATCATCACGATGCGGCCGCGCGGCCCCTTCAGCGACGGATCGGAGCCGAGCAAGGGACCGAAGGCTTGCGTCGTGATGATCGGCCCGATCACGTTGACATCCATCTGGCGGCGGAATTCATCGGCCGCGAGTTCGAGCACCGGACCGGCGACCGCGATGCCGGCATTGTTGACGAGGCCATTAAGCGTTTCGCCTGATAGCGCCGCACGGACCTCGCGTGCCGCCGCCAGCACCGCGGCTTCGTCGGTGACGTCGAATATCAGTGGGGTAAAATTCGTACCGAACTCGCTTTTCAGGCGATCGGCATCGGCTTGCTTGCGGACGCTGCCGAACACCCGAAATCCGCGATCCAGCAGCAGCTTTGCCGCGGCCCAGCCGATGCCGGTGGACGCGCCGGTGATGACGACAGATTGCATGATTAAATTCCTCTCCGCGCCATTTTCCGGTACTCAGCGCGGAAAAACCAGTCCCCAGCGTCCTCGGCTGCGCATGATATCACGCGCCAGGCGGTTCCATTCGTACTCGGGACACCCAGGTCCGGTAAAGCCGGGTGCGTCGTTTGGTGATGATCTGCTGGCGGATTAGTGCCAGCAATGGACTGGCGTCGGGTTTCGGCCGCTGGCCCTTTCCGAGGCGGCGCAGTTGCAGCTTCACCAGCGCCATCTTGGCAAGGCTCGCATAAGCCTTGTTGCGCCAGCCGACGCTCGGGATGTCAATATCCAGTGTTTCGCCGCCCTTCCACCGTTCGGGCAGCTTCGGCTCGAACGCCATGGCGCTGGCGATGCCGACCATGGCGACGCCGGGCCTGCCCTCGCTCGGCTGGAGAGCTTGTTCGGCAATGGCACGCCGGCGGATGCCGCCGGTAACCATGACCGGCATCCGCGCCACCGCGCTGATGTCGCGGGCGAAGTCGAGAAAATAAGCTTCGCGCATGGCGGTGCTGCTGGCCTGCGGCGTGCCTTGCATGGCCGGACTTTCGTAGCTGCCGCCGGACAATTCCACGAGATCGACCGGCAACTCGTTGAGCCAGCGCACCACCTGCACAGCGTCCGGCGCCTCGAAGCCTCCTTTCTGGAAATCGGCCGAGTTCAGCTTTACCGCGACGCAGAAGCCGGGCGAGACCGCGGCTCGCACGTCCCTGACCACGTCAAGCAACAGCCGCGCGCGGTTATACAACTCACCGCCCCATGCATCGGTGCGCCGGTTGGTCAGCGGCGAGAGAAACTGGCTGATCAGATAGCCGTGGGCCGCATGGATCTGCACGCCTGAAAAGCCGGCGGCCTCGGCCAGTCTCGCGGTGGTGGCGAAACGCGCGACAATCGCAGTAATGCCCGCTTCATCCAGCGCGCGCGGCACAGGAAACAGATGCGAATAAGCGCCCATGTTGACGCCGATGGCCGACGGCGCCACCGCCTCTTGTCCCATCGCGGCGAAGACCTGCCGGCCGGGGTGGTTGATCTGCAGCCAGGCCTGATTGCCGCCGCGCTTCGCCGCCCGCGCCCAGGCCTTGAACGGCTCGATCGGCTGGCGCTCATCCAGCACCACGCCGCCGGGTCCAGTCAGCGCGGTCGGATCGATCATCACATTGCCGGATAGAATCAGGCCGACGCCACCCCCGGCCCAGCTTTGGTAGAGGCGCCGCAGGCCTTCGCCCGGAAGCTGGCGGCTATCGGCCATGTTTTCTTCCATTGCCGCCTTCGCAACGCGGTTGGGAACGACCGCTCTGTTCGGCAGTGTCAGGGGAGCAAACAGCAACGACGGCGGCATGGGTGCGTGCATGGATTGGCCTTGAATTCGGTGACGGATGGGCGCACGCTACACCTTCAACCTAACTTGAAGGTCAAGGCCTGTTCGCAAGGCCTGTTCGCAAGGCCTGTTCGAGGGAGACACCAGCCATGCAGATCGGTGAACTGGCGCGGCGGTTCGCCGTGGCGCCGTCGAAAATCCGCTTCCTGGAGGACGAAGGCCTGGTGCGGCCGGTACGCAGGACACAAGCGGGCTACCGCGAATA
>Ga0137416_10000880_pt1 | contig 14741 bp, 16 predicted proteins | sample CZODoug3_1_1_16f_FD_108282 | JGI IMG/M metagenome (GOLD analysis project Ga0137416, IMG submission 108282) | Vadose zone soil fungal communities from Angelo Coast Range Reserve, California, USA - CZODoug3_1_1_16fungal (Illumina Assembly) | ecosystem: Environmental > Terrestrial > Soil > Vadose...
CGACGCCAGACATGAAGCTGGAGATGCCGTTGATCGACTTCTTCTCCCGCGGCGGGTCGCTGAAGTCGTCGTGGTACGGCGACTGCCTGCCCGAGCGCGACTTCCCCACCCTGATCAGCCTGTACCTGCAGGGCCGGTTGCCTCTGGAGAAGTTCGTGTCCGAACGCATCGGGCTTGACGGTATCGAGGACGCCTTCCACAAGATGCACGCCGGTGAGGTGCTGCGCTCGGTGGTTGTATTCAAGTGAATGGCGGACCCATTCAGCGGGTGGTCACCCACGGGACCTTCGAACTCGATGGCGGCAGTTGGGAAGTCGACAACAACATCTGGGTCGTCGGCGACGACTCGGAGGTGGTGGTGTTCGACGCCGCGCACGACGCCGGCCCGATCGTGATGGCGGTCGGCGGTCGCCATGTGGTGGCGGTGGTGTGCACGCACGGCCACAACGACCACGTGACGGTCGCACCAGAACTCGGCGAGGCGCTGGACGCGCCGGTGTTGTTGCACGCGGGCGATGACATGCTGTGGCGAATGACGCATCCGGATAAGGACTTTCGCACGGTAAACGACGGCGATACGTTACGCGTCGCCGGTCACGAACTGCGCGCGATACACACCCCGGGACATTCCCCCGGCTCGGTGTGCTGGCATGCGCCCGAACTGGGCGCCGTGTTCAGCGGCGACACCCTGTTTTCGGGCGGGCCCGGCGCGACCGGACGGTCGTTCTCCGACTTCCCCACCATCCTCGAGTCGATATCGGAGCGGCTCGGCAAGCTGCCCGGCGACACGGTTGTCTACACCGGCCATCGCGATTACACGACCATCCGCGACGAGATCGTGCACTACGACGAGTGGGTGGCGCGCGGCCACTGACTCACCCACCCCTGACTAGCCGTCGAGGATCCGGCGTTTCTCCGCCTCGAACTCCGGTTCGGTCAACGCGCCCGAATCCCGAAGCGCGGCAAGCTGCTTGAGCTGCTCCAGCCGCACGCCCTGATCGCTGGGCGGGTAACTCGGAACGGACTGCAACGCGGGTGCGCCGCCAGTCGGCTCGTCGAAGCTCAGCAGCTCCTCCGGCGCAAGCGGCCGCGCCTTCTTGCCTGAACGGGCGGACCAGAACAACGCGGCCACAAGCTCCACCACCCCCAAGGCAAGCAGCCCGCCGAACACCCATGTCAGCCATCCGTACGAACTACCGTGGCCGAACGCGAGCCTGGGACTGATGTAGCCGTTGACCTTGCCGTCGGTTTCGACGTCGTATGTGGCCTCCTGGGGAATCTGTACGGTCCACACACGCACATGCACATCGCTGTTGACCGACGTTGTCGCGCCGACGTTTTCGGAAACCTGCGGTTTCGGAACCCCGGCAGGCGGTGTGATGGTGAAACTCAGGTCCGGGATGGGAAATCCACTGGTCGGGCGGCCGGTCGTCACGGTGTGGAAGCTGACGGTCATCTCACCCGCGGGCAGGTGCAGGCTGGTCGAGCCTGGTATCGACACCTCACCGAAGGCGTCGTACGCGTCGAGGACGAACGCGTTGAGAATCAGCGTCGCGACAAGCCCGACCCCCGCGGTGACCAACGTAAGGATGCCGGCACCGATGGCGATGCGCGGCCCGAACCTTCGGCTCATGGCCGAAGTCTGTCATGCCCCGGTTTGTGCTGCCCCGCCAATCAGCCAGGTGATCAGGCCGGTGCGCAGGCCGTCCCTGAACCGCTGCCGTGGCTCCGGGAACCCCATCTCGGCCATCGCGACGCGGACGGCCTCGGTGGGCATGGAGAACGGATACATGCCGGCGGTCAGCGTCAGCGCCCCCTCGGCGAAGAACTCGGTGAATTCGCGGGGCAGCCACGGCAGATGCCGAGCGAGGAGGTGCGCGACCGCGGCGGCGTTCGCCATCGCGCGCGCCTTGAAATCGCGGGCGAACTCGCAGGAGATGTTTCGCTCCAGCACGACGGCCATCGAGGCGAGCAGCTCGCACAGCAGCTCCGCGTCCACCAGCGACGCGGCCATCGTCGTCGCCACCCGCACTTCGGTGGCGTAGCCGGCTCTCCTCGCCTTCGGCCTGCCAAGGCGGGTGTCGAGGTCGGTCAACCAGGCCTGAAATTCCTCGTCGAGTACTTCGAGGAAGATCGCCTCGCGGCTGTCGAAGTACCGCAGCACGTTGGACTTGGCGAGCCCCACGTGGTGGGACAGTTCCCGCAGGCTGATGTCGGCGAGGTTCTTCTCGGTCAGCATTTCGCGCGCGCCGGTCATGATCGCCGAACGGCGGGCCGCCATCTGCTCCGGCCGGCGTGCGCGCAAAAAAGCTCCCGTCACAGGCAGTAAGATATCAGACCGGTGGCCTCTTGTTATCAGACCGCCGGTTCGTTATTGTTCGGTTATCCCGCCGACACAAGGAGATCTGCATGGCCCGCCATGAGCACACCGTCACCGTTCCCGATCTGGCCGGGAAGTTGGCCGTCGTGACCGGTTCCAACTCGGGCCTCGGCCTCGGGCTGGCGACCCGGCTGGCCGCCGGCGGCGCCGACGTGACGATGGCAATTCGCAACCGCGCCAAGGGTGAAGCCGCGATCGAGCAGATCCGCGCCACGGTGCCGAACGCGAAGCTGACGATCAAGAGCCTCGACCTGTCGTCGTTGGCGAGCGTCGCCGCGCTGGGCGAGGAGCTCAATGCCGAGGGCAGGCCCATCGACATCCTTATCAACAACGCCGGTGTCATGACGCCGCCGGAGCGCGACACCACCGAGGACGGGTTCGAATTGCAGTTCGGCGCCAACCATCTGGGGCATTTCGCGTTGACCGGGCACGTGTTGCCGCTGCTGCGCGCGGCGGCAGCACCGCGCCTTGTCAGTCTGAGCAGCCTGGCCGCGCGCACCGGCCGCATCCACTTCGACGACCTGCAGTTCGAGAAGAGCTACAACGCGATGCAGGCCTACGGCCAATCCAAGCTCTCGAACCTGATGTTCGCCCGCGAGTTCGACCGGCGCAGCCGCGAAGCAGGCTGGGGCGTCACGTCGACCGCAGCACATCCCGGCCTCACCAAGACGAACCTGCAGATCAGCGGCCCCTCTCATGGCCGCGCGAAGCCCTCGACGATGGAACGGTTCTACAAGTTCAGTTGGCGGTTCATGCCGTTCATGTGGCAGGAGGTCGACGAGGGAATCCTGCCCGCGCTGTACGCGGCCACCTCGCCGGAGGCCAAAGGCGGCACGTTCTACGGTCCCCGCGGCTTCTATGAGGCGGCCGGGGGCGGCGTCATCGAGGCCAAGGTTGGAGCCCATGCCAAGGACGAGGCCGACGCCAGCAGGCTGTGGGAGGTTTCCGAGCAACTGACCGAAGTGAGTTATCCGGAGTCGAACTGAACGCGTGCCTTCGTCGGCATCGGCGCCTGGCGGGGACTACGGTCGCAGTTGACGGTTTGTTTGCCCGCATGTCCTGGAGGTCGCGATGCCTGAATCAAGCATCGTTGTGCGCCCCAAGCCGATGGAAAACGGTTCGTATACCGCCACCTCGCGGCTGCAGGCGGCCGGATTGTTGGGAGCGATAGAGCTTTTCGAACAGGCTGCTCAAGCGGTCCCACTCCCGAAGCCCCCGCAACCGATCGTCGTCGCCGACTACGGAGCGTCTACAGGTCACAACTCCCTGCTGCCGGTCGGCGCCGCAATCGCGGTGCTGCGCAAACGCACCCGGCCCGAGCACTCGGTCCTGGTGGCACACACCGATGTGGCAGACAACGACTTCACCGTATTGTTCCAGACGCTGGAAGACGACCCCGATTCCTACCTACGCAAGGACGCGGCGAGCTTCGCCTCGGCGATCGGTCGGTCGTTTTACACCCAGATCCTGCCGTCCAACAGCGTGAACCTGGGCTGGACGTCGTGGGCGATCCAGTGGCTCAGCCGGATTCCTGCACCGGTTCCCGACCACCTGCAGGTGGCCTACAGCGGCGACGAGAAAGTAAAGGAGGCCTATGCCAAGCTCGCCGCGCATGACTGGCATGAGTTCGTCGCCTTCCGCGGCCGTGAACTGTGCCCCGGCGGCCGTCTTGTGGTGATGACGATGGCCATCGGTGATGACGGCGAATTCGGCTACCGCCCGCTTTTTGGTGGCATGCTCGCCGAGCTGGCCGATCTGGTGGCTGCGGGACTGGTGACCGAGGACGAGATGCACCGCATGTGCATCCCGACCGTCTCCCGTCGCGCCACTGATTTTCTCTCCCCGTTTGCGCCGTCGGGATTGCTTGAGCGACTCTCCGTCGACCACCTCGAAGTGTTCGACGCCGAGGACCGGTTCTGGACGCAATACCAAGTCGACCACGACGCAAAGGCTTTCGGTGCGCAGTGGGCGGCGTTCGCCAGGGCGTCGGTGTTCCCGACGCTGGCGGCCGCGCTGGTCGGTGGCCGTGCCGACCCACGGTCTGCCGAGTTCATGAACCGGTTGCAGACCGGTCTTGCCGAGCGAATGGCGGCCGAGCCGGAGGAGATGCAGATTCCGCTGGCGCAGTTGGTGCTGTGGAAGCGGCCCAAGGCGCGTTGACTCAGCCCGCCTTGCGGTCTTTGAAGGTGTTGCGGTAGCTCTGCGGCGCAACGCCGGTGAGCCGTCGGAACTGCTCGCGGAAGTTGGCCGGCGAGCTGAATCCGACGTCACGGCCGATCTTTTCAACGCCGTGCACCGTGCTCTCCAGCAGCTGCTGCGCATGCCGGACGCGCACTCCGGTCACCCATTGCATCGGTGTTTGGCCGGTCTCGGCCTGGAATCGGCGGTTCAGCGTGTGGACGCTCACCGCGGCCCTGCCGGCGATATCCCGCAGCGTCAGGTCGCGATGCGCCTCCTGCTCGATCCAGGCCAGCACATCGTCGAGTTCGGTGCGTTCGGCAATGTGCTTGGCGGGAGCCGTGTTTCGCAGAATGAACTGCGCCTGCCCGCCGCTGCGGTGTAGAGGTGCGACGGCAAGCCGTGCGGCATCGGCTGCGACGGCGGCGCCATGGTCGGAGGCGACCATGTGCAGGCACAGGTCCATACCGGCCGACGCGCCCGCCGATGTCAGCACCTGACCCTCGTCGACGTAGAGGACGTCGGGATCCAGACGGACGGCCGGGAAGGTGGCGCGGAACAGGTCGGCCGCGAGCCAGTGGGTGGTCGCCCGCTTTCCGTCGAGCAGCCCGGCGGCGGCGAGGGTGAACGCACCCGAACAGATGGACGCGATCCGGGTACCCGCGTCATAGGCAGCCCGTAGGGCGGCCAGCAGCATCTCCGGAGTTTGTTGGGTGACGTCATTGCGACCGGGAACGACGATCGTGTCCGCGCCGGCGAGCTCGGCGATGCCGTGGTCCGTCGCGATCCGCAAGGGTCCGGCGGACACGACGGGTTCGGTTCCACATACCAGCACCCGATAGCCCAGTGCGCCCGACTGCAGCACGACCCGGCCGAACACCTCTACCGCGGTGGCCAGGTCAAACGCGATGACGTCGGGCAGCGCGACCACGGCGATGGTGTGCATGGCCCCGACGATACCGCGCCTAGTGGCAATATCTTGGCGTCTGATACCTATCTGGCCATCAGCCGATCGACAATGCAGGAACCGCGGCATCGATGAGATGCGGCCCTGGCTCACTGATGGCAGCACTGAAATGGGTCGCGAGCTCCTCCGCTGTGGTGGCGCGCTTTGCGGGCACACCGAACCCTTCGGCGATGGCGACGAAGTCGATGTCGGGATTGGACAGATCGAGCAGGGACTGCGCCTTCGGGCCCGCGGCGGAGGCGCCGACCCGCTTCAGCTCGAGTTGCAGAATCGCGTAGGCGTGGTTGTTGAGGATGACAACGGTGATGTCGAGTTGTTCGCGAGCCATGGTCCACAGCGCCGAAATCGTGTACAGCGCGCTTCCATCGGCCTGCAGGGCAATCACCGGTCGGTGCGGCGCGGCGATAGCGGCGCCGACCGCCACAGGTAGGCCCTGGCCGATCGCTCCGCCGGTCAGTGTCAGCACATCGTGCGATGGCGACCCCGCGGTCGCAGCAGGCAAAAGCGGGCCGCTGGTGTTGGCTTCGTCGGAGATGATCGCGTTCTCGGGCAGGAGCGCGCCGATGACCGAGGCCCAATCGAAGCTCAACGGCCCGGTCGGTAGTCCTACCGGGCTGGCCGGGGATGCGGGTGCCTCATGGGCGCCGAGGCGATCAGCGAGTTCTTCGAGCCCGTCAGGTGGTAGACGGTGAACCTCCGCGCCCTTCGGCACCAGATCGCTCGGCATATTCGGATAGGCGAAGAACGTCACCGGCGACCGCGCTCCGACCAAGAACAAATGCCTTGTGCCCCTTAGCTGTTCCTGCGCCTGCTCGGCAAGATAGCCCAGACGTGGGATGTCGGGCACTCCCCGGCCCCGCGCCAGCCGGGCGGGGAACGTCTCCACCAGCGCGCGGGCACCGGTCGCAGCCGAGATGCGGGCCGCTGCACGCAGCCCCGCTACGGTGGTTGCAGGCCCGCCGAGCAGCAGGACCGCTTGCTCGCCACGCGTTTTCAGTACTTCCATACGTTTTGAAGCGAGATACAGGTGCCCTTCGGCGGTGCTGATCTCCCGGGCGCCTTGGGTCGGCGCATCCGCTGGTGTCCTTCGAGCGACCACGCCATCGGAATTCGACTCGCTCCACGACAGGTCGGCGGGCAGGATGAGGGTGGCGATGCGCCCCTGCCCGGATGTCGCGCTGGTAATCGCAGCGTTGACCGTGTTGCCGAGTTCGGCTGCCGACGCCGGTCGATGCACCGTACCGTGCAGCCAGTCTGCGAGTGCGTCGATGTCGGATTGCAATGGCGCATCGAGCTTTTGGTGGTAGGTGGCGTGGTCGCCGACGATGTTGACGACCGGGCTGTGCGCCCGTCGGGCGTTGTGCAGGTTCGCCAACCCATTCGCCATTCCGGGTCCCAAGTGCAGCAAGGTGGCCGCGGGTTTACCGGCGATACGTGCGTAGCCGTCGGCAGCGCCGGTGGCCACGCCTTCGAACGGGCACAACACGGCTCGCATCTGCGGCGCCGAGTCCAACGCGGCGACGAAATGCATCTCCGATGTGCCGGGATTGGCGAAGCACACGTCGACTCCCCCGGCGATCAGTCGCTCGACCACCGTGTGTGCGCCGGTACTCATCGCGAATCACGCGGGCGGCGCATCAGCATCAGACCTCCTATACCCAGGGCGGCGTCCTCGACGACGGTCGCAATATTGGCCACCCCCCGGCGGTCGCCACTGCGGAGCGCCAGAAAACGAGTCAGCGCCATCAGAATCGCCGCGGTCGACCACGATCCGAGAAACGCTGCCTCTCTTCGACCGCGGGCATAGGCGATGATGCCGTACCCAGGGCCCGCGTTGAATGCTCCGATTTCACGTTGATACCAGCGGTCACGCACCCACCCATAGTGGTCGGCGACCCTCTCGGGCACCAGGGCGTGTCCCGCGAACGCGCCGACTGCCATGGCCAACGCTGCTGCTCCTAGCGCGAGCTCGCTGGCCCCGCGCCGGCGAGAACTCTTGCCTGTAGACATCCAACCTCCAATTGACTGATTATCAATCAGTATGCGACGGTAGGGCCCGGCCCTGCGGGAAGTCAATCGGGCCGGGCCGAGCGAAGCCACGACACGGCCTCGCTGAGGATCGAGACAAAGCGAGTGGTGCGAATGCGAAACCGACGGGTGGACCTCCACGGCAAGCACATCGTGTTGACCGGCGCTTCGAGCGGTATCGGCCGCGCGTTGGCGATGGCACTGGCCGACAAGGGCGCGATCTTGGTACTTGCGGCGCGTCGACGAGAACTGCTGGACGGGGTGGCAGCGGAAATCGACGCAGCGGGCCATCAGCGGCCCATCGTCATCGACACCGATCTGTCCGCCGCAGGCGCGGCCGAGTCATTGGGCAAGGCAGCGCTGAGCGCGTTGGGCGGCGCCGTCGATGTGGTGATCAACAACGCGGGCGCCAACGTCACCGGCCCTCAGTCGCTCATCGGCGATTCGGCGCAGGCGCGCGCGCTGTTCGAGGTCAACGTGTGGTCCCCGCTGGCACTGACCGCGACACTACTGCCGTCGATGATGACTGCGGGTTCGGGAATCATCGTCAATGTCACATCGACCGTCCAGGCGGTGCCGCTGCCGCTGCTGGGCTACTACGGGGCATCGAAAGCGGCCCTGGCCCAGGCAACTCGGTCGCTTCGACTGGAGCTGGCCGAAACCCCAATCCGAGTTCTCGAGGTGGTTCCCGGCTCGACGGACACGGCCCTTCGCGACATCGATGAACTGCCGTGGAAGTCTGCGCCACCAAAGACGCTGCCGCCGGTGTCACCGAAATCGACTGCGGCCGCCGTCGTACGGGGCCTTCAGCGCGGTGCCACACGAGTCGTCTATCCGGCGTATTCGCTGGCTCCGCTGGAGCTACCCGCCATCGGACGCCTGGTGGCCAGGGTCGGTGGCCGCCGCGTGAACACGCGGGCGGCCCTCGAGTTGCACTGAGATACAGGAAGGAACGACGCAGATGACGCTGTCTCGACCACATGTCGGCCAAGCGCAGATCCGGATCGGCACCTCGCTGGGGATCGCCAGCGATCTGCTGCTCGGCGTTGGCGGTCTTGTGCTGGCCGAGCATTTCGAACGCCGATGATTCCATTGGATCTCGAGAGGTCACGGCGTCGGGGCGCCCCGAACAAGCTGGCACATGTCGTGTTCAAGACACCGCGCATCGCCGAAATGATCGATTGGTACACAACAGTTCTCGACGCGGTGGTCGTCTTTGCCGACAAGCGGATCGCATTCCTGACGTATGACCAGGAGCACCACCGCATCGCGCTCATCAAGGTCCCAAGGCCGCTGCGGATTCCCGGTGCCGTTTGGAAAGTGCATCGCAAGTTCTTCGGGGTCGACCACATTGCGTTCACCTATGAGGGGCTAGCCGATCTGATAGCCACACATCGTCGGCTGGCCGACGCGGGCATCGAGCCGGTGTGGTGTATCAACCACGGACCCACCACATCCATGTACTACGAGGACCCCGACGGCAACCGGATCGAATTGCAGGTCGACAACTTCGCCACCAATCGCGAGCTGCTGGGCTGGCTCGCCGGCGGCGAGTTCGACAAGAACCCCATCGGCGTCGAATTCGATCCCGTCGTGTTGGAGCGGCTGGCAGCCGCCGGAACACCCGTTGAGTTCCTCACGAAGCGGGGAAGCGCACCTCCGCCCGACCGACCAGCCAGGGCCGGGCTACGCACCCTGCGCTGGAAGACCCTTTAGGAGCGCAAGATGCGATTGGCCACCTTCTCCACAGAGGGAACGGATCCGCGCGTCGGGGCCGTGCGCGACGGTGAGATCGCCGACCTGACCGCCTGCGACGGCGGTCCCCCTACGCTGACATCGCTGTTGCAACAGCCCGACTGGGCAAGTGCGCTCGCGCCGATGCTCACGCGGGCACCCCTGGTGCCGCTTGATGCGGCGACGTTGCATTCCCCCGTGCCAACGCCGGGCATGTACATGGCGATTGGGCTCAATGCGCGCGATCACCGCAGGGACATCAACGCCCGATGGTTGTTGCGTGAACCCAAGCTGATCCGCATTGCCGCCGGCTACCTGCTGGCCCACCCCCGGCCCAAGCACCCGTTCTTCTTCGCCAAGGCGGCCTCGTCGATCGTCGGGCCGTTCGATCCGATCGTGCTGCCGCTTCACGCCGATCAGGTCGATTGGGAAGGTGAACTCGCGGTAGTCATCGGGGCCCGAATCCACGATGTCGATGTCGAAACGGCGCGGCGCAGCATCGCCGGGTTTGTGATTGCCAACGACGTGTCTGTGCGGGACTGGCAGACAGACAACCCGACCGCGACCGCACTGGCGAAGAGCTATCCCTCGCACGGACCGCTGGGTCCGTGGATGGTCACCGCCGACGAACTCGACCCCGCCGACCTCGAATTGCGCACCTACCTCAACGGGGTACTTCGGCAGCGCGGCCGGATCGCCGATCTGATTCTGTCGCCTGCACAGGTCGTGAGCCGTCTCAGCAGGTTCTGCGCCCTGCAACCAGGTGACGTGGTCGCATGCGGCACCTTCGGAGGAACCGGCTGGCCGGCTGGACGGTTTCTGCGCCCCGGCGACACCGTCCGGATCGAGGTGGATGGCATTGGGCATCTCGCCAATCCGGTCAGGTTAGCCTGACGTGATGTGTGCCAGGCGGGCTCGCGCCGCAGTCGGCGACCGGCGCCAACTGATCATCGACGCGGCACGAAAGCTGTTCGCCTCGCGGCCGTACGACCAGGTGACCACCTCGGAGATCGCGAAGAACGCCGGGGTGGCGTACGGATTGATCGCGCACCATTTCGAGAACAAGCGCGGCCTTTACCTGGCGGTGATGAACGAGATCGCCGTCGAGATCGCGGCGGTCCAGCTCACGCCGCCCCCGGAAGACGCTTCGCTCGTCGATCAGCTGCGGCATGCGCTGCGCAACCACATCGCCTACATCGACTCGTACTCCGACAGTTTCGTCGCACTGCTGCATGGCGCTCTCGGGGCCGACGTGGAGCATCAGGCCGCAATTGAGCGGCTGCGATGGCTGGGCGCCCAACGAATCCTGTTGGCACTCGGGATCGTGGAGCCCATCCCGGCAACATTGCGCACGGCGATGCACGGCTGGGTCGGCTATCTCGACGAGATGATGATCGATCGCATCACGCACCGTGACGTCGACGCCGACGCCCTCGTCGAATTGGCCGTTGCCGCACTCGTCGCCACGTTGCACGCCGCGGCCGCGCTCGATCGATCAATCACCTACGGGTCCGATGTGGTCGCCGCCCTCGACACGTTCCGCACGTCGGCCGGTGCCTGACGGGCGCCTGGCAACATCTCGGCGGGACATGGCTTTTTGACCACTGGTCTTTCGCGGTGCCCGTCGCGACCATCACGATGTGCATGCGCAGATTGTGTTGTTCGACGGGTTCGACCCGCTGGATGTCATCGCGCCGTTCGAGGTGCTCGTCGCGGGCAGCGACGCGGTCGGGGGCGAGCTGGTGGTGGAGCTGGTGTCCGCCGAGGGACCGCGTCCGGTGGTCAGCGGCAGCCGTGGACTGGTGCTGAACGCGACCGCCCAACTCGATCCGTCGAAACCGGGGTATGTCATCGTTCCTGGCGCATCGGGCCCGATCGAGGGTGACCCCGACGACGGCGTTGTGACGATCCCGGTGCTGCTCGCCCGGTTCGGCGAGACCGCGGCGGTGCCGTTGATGCGTGACGCGATGGCCAACCCCGACGTCACGGTGGCGACCGTCTGCGGCGGCTCCCTCGCGCTGGCGATGGCGGGGCTACTCGAGGGCCGGTACGCGGTGACGCACGTGCTCGGTCTCGACGTGCTGGAAGCCACCGGCGTCAACATCGTTCATGCGCGGGTGGTCGACGACGGTGACCTTGTCACCGCGGGTGGCGTCACCTCCGGGCTTGATCTGGCCCTACACCTAATCGAGCGCGGCTTCGGCCCGCGAGTGGCGATCGCAGTCGAGGAGCTCTTCGAATACGAGCGAAGGGGAACGGTGTGGGCATGAGCATCGTCGGAGACTGGGACGTCACGATCAAGACACCCATCGGATCGCTGGCCGTCGGCTACACGTTCGCCGACGAGGGCGGCATCACGGGCACTGCGACGGGCAGGGGCGAGACAGTACCGCTGCGGGACATCGCCGTCGCCAATGACGCTGGCCGACAACGGGTTACCTGGCGGCAGTCGGTGACCAAGCCGATGCGGCTGAACCTCGAGTTCGACGTCGTGGTCGACGGCGACCGGTTGACGGGACAGTCGAAAGCCGGGCGGTTGCCGCGCTCGGCGGTTACGGGTGTACGCCGTCAGGGCAACATCGCGTAGGCACCGTCGTAGGCCTTTACCCGCTGCCAGACCCGGGCGAAGCGCTCGGCGTCGGCGACGGGCTTACGGATCGCGCCGACGGCCCAGTCCTGCTGGGCCTGCGTCGAGCTCGGCTTACCATGCAGCGCAACGGCGTACATGCTGAAGTCGCGGATCTGGAAGTCGAAGATCGCATCGACGATGTCGTCGTCGAGTCCCGTCAGCGCGGCCTGCTCGAGAATCAGCTGCCCGTACACGATCAGCGAGAACAGGTGCCCGACGTTCAGCAGGAAGTCCAGGTCCTTCTGCTGTTCGGCGTCGGGAGCGGCGGAGGTGAGCAGCTGTTGGAATGCCAGCGCCTGCTCGTAGAACCGCGCCACGTTCGGGATGCGGGTGTGTTCGGTGTACACCGGCTTCCAATCGGCGAATCGTATGTGGCCCGCGCCCCGGGTGGGCCCCTGGTTCCAGAAGAAGACGTCGTCCGCCGGATCGTCGCGGACCGGGATCTGTGGATAGTCAAGAGGATTGAGCATGTAGTTCGGCATGAACTTGAGCACCAGACCGACGTTGACGTGCACGGTGCCCTCCAGCCGCGGCAGCGTGCCGATCAGCTGGGCGACCTCGCGGAACATCGTGTTCTTCTCGTACCCCTTGGCTGCGATCACGTCGTGCAGTGAGCGCAGCACCGTCTCGCCCTCCATCGTCACCTTGGCCTTGGTCATCGGGTTGAATAGCAGGTAACGCCGGTCGCCGAGGCTCGCGCTGCGGAAGTAATCGACCGCACGCCTGCTGAACAGCTTCATCGCGATCAGACGCGCGTAGGAGTCGACGAAGTTGGCTCGCACGTGCGAGAAGTCGGTGACCGGGTTGCCGTACAGGATCCGGTTCTGTGCGTGGGTGATCGCCTCATAGAACGCGTGCTCGGCCATGCCGATCGACGACGAGCACAGATTGAACTTGCCCACATTGACCGTATTCAGCGCCGCGGCAAAGGCTTCCACGCCGGTGTGCAGGATGTCCTCGGCGCGCACCGGGTAGTTCTCCAGCCGGAACGTGCTCACGTAAATCTGCATATGCACGACGTTGTCGATGAGGTGATAGTTCTCGTGCCGGCTGTCGACGACGAAGAAAACGTAGGCGTCGTTCCCGTCGACGTCGCCGCGCCTACCGAACACCGACACCATGCTCGCCACGTTGCCGTTGCCGATGTAGTACTTCTCCCCCGACGCCCGGTAGAGGATGCCGTCGGCGCGGTCCTCTTCGCTCGCGGGAGTGAGGACCAGGTCGGTGTTGTAGACGTCGGCGCCGTGTTCGCGCTCGGACAGGCCGAACGCCATCACATGGCCCGCCTCGAGGTCATCAGCGGCCTTGAGTTTGGCGTCCTTGTTCTCGCTCTGCCAGATCGGCCCGAGACCAAGGATGGTGACTTGCTCGGTGTACCAGTAGGTGAGGCCGTAGAAGCCGAGAATCTCGGCGAGGGCGGCGTTGCGCGCAGCGTCCCAGCGCTTGTCCGGGTCGCCGTCGGCAAACTCCGACGGCGTCAGGAACGTCGCAAACAGCTTCTCTCGCTTGACGAACGCGACGAAATCCGCGGGCCACTGCGCTGCCAGGTCATCGTCGAGGATGCGCTTCTTGCCTTGACCCTCGAACCAGTCGATGGTCGCCCGCAGCAGCCGCCGCGTCTCGGCGTCGAATTGGTGCGGGTCGTAGGTGTTCGGGTTGAAGAGCAAGCCGTCCGTCTGCGTCATGACGCGAGCCTAAGACGGTGACCCGTAATTGATTGAGGGTTTTGAGGTTCCAGGGTCCGGCGATGATGTGGAGGCTGTGGTTGATTGCGTCGCCGCGGCGGCGGCATTGCCGCAGTATCTGGGTGTCCTTGAGCCCGGCGATGACGTGCTCGACGCGGGCTCTGATGCGGCGGCGTGCCCGGTGGTGATCGTCGCGGATGATGGGCCCGGTGTTGTCACGTCGCGCGGTGGTGATCGATGTGATGGCCCGGTATCCGCGGTCGCCGAGGACGATACGACCATCGAGCAGATGCGCCACGGTGTGACGGGCCACGATGACATCATTGCGGTTAGCGGGCCAGCACTGGCCGGCTTGCGCCACGCGGCGCCGGTGCGCGCAGATGATGATCTGGGTGTTGAGGCTGCGGCGGTAGTTGTTGCTGATGGCGGTGATCGACTGGCGGTGCACCGGGATCAGGGTGGCGTCGATGATCCACGGGTGGTTGCTGGTGTCGGGGGCGGGTCGCAGTGTGTGGGCCAGCACCGGCACCAGGTGATGGATGATCCGGTCCACCGCCGATTGGCCGGTGGCGAACGGGCGGCCAGCCCGGGGATGGTCAGATTCGTCCGCAGGTGAATCAGCACCAGCAGCACCGGCGCCGGTAGCGGCAAACCCCAGGGCCTTCGGGGGCGTCGACGGTATGCGGTGTCGGGCCAGTGCGCAGATGGTGTGGACCTGACCCAGTGTTAGGCCGGTGAGCGGCACGAGGTTTGAGTGTCGGTGTGGGGGCGGGTTGATGTCGGTGGGTGATGGTTTCATGATCCCTATGGCAGCCGCGCGCACCGACACCACTGCCACTATCAGCGGTGACACGGTGGTGCGGCGGCGGGGCAAGTCGAAGGCCCCGAATTTCACCTACGAGGGGCCGGTGTCGGTGATCCGCCTTGAGCTCGACGTCTGCGATGAGCGGGTGCGCCGGCGTTTGGAGCGGCAGTGGGCGGCGGTGTTTGGGCTGCGGCGGGCGTTGCAGCGCGACGCCCAGCATCGGTGTCGGGCGTATTGGGCCGCCCATCGTGAACGTCGCGCCGATCCGAACGGACTGCGGGAGCGGCTGGGACTGTCGCGTAAAGGGATCGGGGCAGCAGCCAAGGCGCATATCG
>Ga0137416_10000881_pt1 | contig 14727 bp, 9 predicted proteins | sample CZODoug3_1_1_16f_FD_108282 | JGI IMG/M metagenome (GOLD analysis project Ga0137416, IMG submission 108282) | Vadose zone soil fungal communities from Angelo Coast Range Reserve, California, USA - CZODoug3_1_1_16fungal (Illumina Assembly) | ecosystem: Environmental > Terrestrial > Soil > Vadose...
CGCGGCCTCAACAATCTATGGAACAAGGGCGGTATCCAGTACGCGCCGCCGACCCGCTGATCGCCAGCGGAAGCGCGCGGCGATGGCGATCGAGCACAGACAACCACCGTCGCAGTTTGTCGCCAAACTGCAGCGCACGCTCGGCGGCCGGGCAGGGTGGGGAGGCTTCGTCCTCCAGCTCTTGTTCGTCGCCGCGCTCGCCTGGATTTGCTACGAGATCGTTGCCAATGCCCGCGCCAATCTGCAGGCGCAGCGGATCACCGCGGGCTTCGGCTTCCTGCAGAATACCGCGGGCTTTGACGTCAGCCAGAACCTCATTCCGTATTCGGGCTCCGATAGCTACACCCGCGTATTCTGGGTCGGCCTGCTCAATACGCTGCTGGTCTCGGCGATCGGAATCTTCTTCGCGACCCTGATCGGATTTCTGGTTGCGCTGGGGCGGTTGTCACCGAACTGGCTGTTGTCGCGGATCTCCGGCGCCTATGTCGAAGGGGTGCGCAACCTGCCACTGCTGTTCCAGATCCTGTTCTGGTATCTCGCGGTGCTCGCCGCATTGCCCAGCCCGCGGCAGAGCATCTCGCTTTTCGGCGCTTTCTTTCTCTCGAACCGCGGATTGGTCATTCCAAAGCCGATCGGTGATCCCGGGTTCGAGCCGTTTATCGTGGCCGTTCTGGTCGCGATCGCAGTCTCGATCGGCCTGTGGCGCTATTCCCGTCATCAGCTGTTCCAAAGCGGCAAGCTGATCATGGTCTGGCCCTATGTGCTGGGCTTGCTGATCGGCCTGCCGCTGCTGACCGCATTGATCTTTGGCGCGCCGGTGACTTTCGAGATGCCGGTCCTGAAGGGTTTCAATTTTGCCAGCGGCTCGCGCGTCATTCCCGAATTCGTGGCGCTGACGCTGGCGCTGTCGACCTATACCGCGGCCTTCATCGCCGAGATCGTGCGCGCCGGCATCCTGTCGGTGCACAAGGGACAGATGGAGGCCGGCTCCTCGCTCGGGCTGCAGCGCGGCTCGGTGCTGCGGCTGATCGTCATCCCGCAGGCGATGCGCGTGATCCTGCCGCCGCTCACCAACCAGTATCTCAACCTCACCAAGAACTCCTCGCTGGCGGTCGCGATCGGCTATCCCGATCTGTTCTCGGTGTTCGCCGGAACGACGCTGAGCCAGACCGGACAGGCGATCGAGATCATCGGCATCACCATGGGCGTCTACCTCCTGATCTCGCTGGTCACCAGCGCCATCATGAGTTTCTACGGTTGGCGGCTCAGTCGGAGCTTGGGCTGATGAGCGACATCACGGCATCCGCCTTCGTCCGTCAGGACCTCGTCCCCGAGCGCCCCGCGCCGGTGAAGACCACCGGCTTTGTCGGCTTCCTGCGCACGCGGCTGTTCAATTCGCCGACCAATATCCTGATCACGATCGTGAGCGTGCTGCTGTTATGGTTCATCGTGGTGCCGGCGCTGAAATTCCTGGTGGTCGACGCGGTCTGGAGCGGCGCCGACCGCAACGCCTGCCTCACTGAAAATGTTGGGCACGTGGTCGGCGCCTGCTGGCCGTTCGTACAGGCGAAATTCAGCCAGTTCATCTACGGGTTCTATCCGGATGCCGAACGCTGGCGGGTCAATCTGACCTTCCTGCTGGGCGCGGTCCTGCTGCTGCCGCTGTTGATCCCGCGGCTGCCGGCCAAGGGCGTCAATGCCGGACTGTTCTTCGTGGCATTTCCTGCGGTCGCGTTCTTCCTGCTGCATGGCGGCGGCCTCGACGGTTTCGGCGTGAGCTGGATCGCGAGCGTCGTTGCCGGCTTCAATGACAGCATCGGCGAGGGCGGGCGGAAACTCGCGGATGCCGGCGCAGCCACCGCCGTGATCGGGCCGCTACTGTGGGCGCTCGGCAAGCTGATCGTGCTGATCAGTACTGCGATTTCCTGGCTGCTGTTGCCGCTGACCTGGCTGCGCGACCAGATCCAGGCGGCTGGCCGGCCGGTGTGGATCGATTTTGCGGTCACGGCAGCGATCGTTTCGCTCGGTCTGTTCTTGCTCGGCGGCGGCGTTCGTACCGGCTGGCGCGCGTTGATCACCAGCCTGGCGGTCTTTGCCGGCGTCGGCCTCGTCATTGCCATCATGGGGCTCGACCGTGGCGGATTGCCGATCGTCGATACGCGGCTGTGGGGTGGTCTCTTGGTGACGCTCGTCGTGTCGGTGACGGGCATCGCCGCCTCGATGCCGGTCGGCATCGCGCTGGCGCTCGGCCGGCGCTCGACCATCCCGCTGATCCGGATCTTTTCCATCACTTTCATCGAATTCTGGCGCGGCGTGCCGCTGGTCACGGTGCTGTTCTTCGCCACCTACATGCTGCCGCTATTCGTGCCGGCCGGCTTCACCATCGATGGACTGATGCGGGCCCTGATCGGTATCGCGCTGTTCGCCGGCGCCTATCAGGCCGAAGTGATCAGAGGCGGCCTGGCGGCGATCCCGCGCGGGCAGGGCGAGGCGGCAAGCGCGCTCGGCCTGTCCTGGTGGAAGACCACGGCATTGATCGTGATGCCGCAGGCGCTGCGTCACGTCATTCCCGGCCTCGTCAACAGCTTCATCGCATTGTTCAAGGATACCTCGCTGGTCTCGATCGTCGCTCTGTTCGACCTGCTCGGACAATTGAGAGCATCCTTCAGCGACCCCGTCTGGGCGACGCCGACCACTGCGTTCACCGGCTTTGCCTTCATCGGACTGATCTATTTCATCTTCTGCTTTGGCATGTCGCGCTATTCGCTGTTCGTCGAGAACAGGCTGAACGCGCATCGCCGCAACTGAGTACTCATCATGACCGAGAAATCGATCGTCAGCATCAACGGCCTCAACAAATGGTACGGCGAGTTTCACGTGCTGCGCGACATCAACCTCGAAGTCGCCAAGGGGGAGCGCATCGTGATCTGCGGTCCCTCAGGCTCCGGCAAGTCGACCCTGATCCGCTGCATCAATGCGCTGGAGGAATTCCAGGAAGGCCGGATCGTCGTCGACGGCATCGAATTGGGGCCGAATCTGCGCCGCGTCGATGAAGTGCGGCGCGAAGTCGGCATGGTGTTCCAGAGTTTCAACCTGTTTCCGCATTTGACCGTGCTCGACAATTGCACGCTGGCGCCGATCTGGGTGCGCAACATCCCGAAAAAGGATGCCGAAGTGGCCGCGATGAAATTCCTGGAGCGGGTCAAGATCCCGCATCAGGCCAACAAGTTTCCGGGCCAGATGTCGGGCGGCCAGCAGCAGCGCGTGGCGATCGCGCGCGCGCTGACCATGAACCCGAAGGTGATGCTGTTCGACGAGCCGACCTCGGCGCTCGACCCCGAAATGGTCAAGGAAGTCTTGGACACCATGGTCGACCTCGCCAAGGAGGGCATGACCATGCTCGTCGTCACCCACGAAATGGGATTTGCGCGGGAGGTGGCGAACCGCGTCGTGTTCATGGATGCCGGCCAGATCATCGAATCCAACACGCCGCAGGAATTCTTCGCCAACCCGCAGCACGCGCGGACGAAGTTGTTCCTCAGTCAGATTCTTCGCTGAAACGTGCGAACGGCGAATGGCGCTTCATTCCACTCGCTATTCGCCATTCGCATCTTGAAATCACACCTTCTCGAACGGCACGTCGATCTTCGTCCGTTTCTCCAGCCACGCCGGCACGGGCAAATTCTTCGAGCGCATGAATTCCGGATTGAACAGCTTTGACTGATAGCGGTTGCCGCTATCGCAGAGGATGGTGACGATGGTCTTGCCCGGCCCGAGCTGTTTGGCGAGGCGGATCGCGCCGGCGACGTTGATGCCGGTCGAACCGCCGAGGCACAGGCCTTCGTGCTCGAGCAACTGGTAGATCACAGGGACCGCTTCCTCGTCCGGAATCAGGAAGGCATCATCGACCTTCGCGGTCTCGATGATAGGCGTGACGCGGCCGAGCCCGATGCCCTCGGTGATCGATCCGCCCGGCGTCGATTTGGCGACACCGTGCTTGAACCATTGGTACATCGCAGCACCGTGCGGATCGGCGCAGGCGTTGACGATGCCCTTGTTCTTTTCCTTCAGGTACCGGCTGATGCCGGCGAGCGTGCCGCCGGTGCCGACCGAGCAGATGAAGCCATCGACCTTGCCGTCAGTCTGCTGCCAGATCTCGGGGCCAGTCGATTCGTAATGCGCCTTGGCGTTATCGAGATTGTTCCATTGATCAGCGAACAACACGCCGTTCGGTTCGCTCTTTCGCAAGCGATCGGCGAGCCGCTTTCCGACATGCTGGTATTGGTTCGGATTGGCGAAGGGCAGCGCCGGTACCTCGACGAGTTCGGCGCCGCACAACCGCAGCATGTCCTTCTTCTCCTGGCTCTGGGTTTCCGGGATGACGATCAAGGTCCGGTAACCGCGCGCGCTCGCCACCACCGCAAGACCGATTCCGGTATTGCCGGCGGTCGCCTCCACCACCAGGCCGCCGGGCCTGAGGTCGCCGCGTTTCTCGGCCTCCAGGATCATCCATTTGCCGGCGCGGTCTTTCACCGACTGGCCGGGATTCATGAATTCGGCCTTGCCGAGGATGGTGCAGCCGGTCAGTTCGGAAGCCTGCTTCAACTTGATCAGCGGTGTGTTGCCGATCGCTTCGACGACGTCTTTGTTGATGGTCATATCGGGGGAATCTTCGCCGGTCTGTTGAAATCCGGCGCGACCCTAGAGCGCGATCAGCCAAAGTGGAAGGCTTTTGCAGTGCGGCGAAATCTACCGGGGCTTGGCGAAGATCACCTGTCGCACGTCGATATTTCCCGACAGGAATTCCGCCTCGCAATAGGCGAGGTAATATTCCCATAGCCGCCGGAACCGATCGTCGAAACCTGATGGCATCAGGTTCGGCCAGGCCGCGCGGAAATTGCTTCGCCACATCACCAGCGTCTTGGCATAATCTTGCCCGAAAATGCGTTCGCGGATGACGGGAACGCCGAACTTCTCGCCAAGCGATTTGAGCACCTGCGGCGAGGGTAGCATTCCGCCGGGGAAAACGTAGCGCTGGATGAAATCGACCTCGCGGCGATAGGTCTGAAACAGATTGTCCTGGATGGTGATGGCCTGAATGCCGGCCAGGCCGCCGGGCAGCAGGCGGTCGCGCAACTGTGAGAAATATTTCGGCCAGAACTGTTCGCCGACCGCCTCGATCATCTCGATCGAGGCGATCCGGTCGTAGCGGTCGCGCTCGTCGCGATAATCCCTGAGCCTGATCTCGACCCGGTCGCCGAGGCCGGCCTTGTGGATGCGCGCTTGCGCAAAATCGCGCTGCTGCTTGCTGATGGTGAGGCCGACAACCCTAGCGCCGAAAGTCTTGGCGGCAAACTCGGCGAAGCCACCCCAGCCGCAGCCGATCTCCAGCAATTTCTGGCCGGGCTGCAGATCGATCGCCTCGGCGAGCCGGCGGTATTTGTTGTTCTGCGCCGCGGTCAGATCGGTGGTGTCGTCCTCAAACAACGCCGACGAATAGGTCATGCTCGGATCGAGCCAGGCCGAATAGAAGGCGTTGCCGATGTCGTAATGCGCGTAGATGTTACGCCGCGCCTGCCGCCTGGTATTGCGGTTGAACCAGTGTCGGATGCTCTGGAGCGTGCGCATCACCGGTTTGCCGATGAGCATGGTCTGCATCCAGTCCTGGTTGAGGCAGAAGAGATAGAGAAATTGCGTCAGGTCGGGCGTGTCCCATTCGCCGCGCATATAGGCTTCCGCGATGCCGATGTCGCCGCTGCGCAACAGCCGCGAGGCGAAGCCGTAATCGTAGACTTTCATGGCTGCTGCCGGGCCAGCGCCGCTGCCGAGCCGCACCGTGCGGCCATCGGGAAGCGTCACATCGAGCGTGCCGCGTTTCAGCTTTGAGCCGAAGCCGAGCGCCAGCCGGACCAGGCGCGGCAGGTCCGGCAATAAAGCGTCTACGGTTTCCGAGGTGACCGAGATCATCTCCGTCATGGGCGCCCCATCGAACTGCACCGTGCCCACGCCTTGCGAGGTCTATCGACCTAGCTCGGTCCTTCTGCGCGGGCAGACAGCACCGGCGAAGTATAATCGTTCCTGTTCGGAGTCGCCAAGCCGGTATTGCTGGCCGGGTCCGGACGGGCGCGGTCATATTGCAGCAGGCGATGGTTATTGAAGAAGGCGACGAAGTTCTCCGCCGGGAAGTCCAGGATCTCGGTCGCCGGCGCCGACCAGATCGCCGCCCCCATCGGCGCCAGGTAATCCGTCAGCAGGCGGGGTACGAAATGGCGCTGGCGAAAATAGTCGCGAAGCGTCAGCCCGGCGAGTTTCCCCGCCGCGGCATCCTCCACGCTCTGCTGGTTGAAGGTCAGGATGTCGCGGAGCATCCACAGGTACGAGGGCGACAGAAGGTTGCGCCGTTGCGCGAACAGGCCCTTGGCGGTCTCGACCCAGTTGTCGCCGCCGCCCTTCCACTCGAAGCGGCCGGCGTCCGCCGTCACCGCAAAGCTCACGCAGCTATCGACCGTCTCGACGCCGAGATGGGCGAACAGCGCCGTCAGGTCGGGGTAATTCAGCTCGTTGTAGACGATGAAGTCGATATCGACCGAAAGCCGGGTGCCGTCATAATCGATGTCGACGGTGTGGCTGTGGCCGCCCGGGCGCAATTCGCGGTCATAGACGGTGACCGGATAGCGTCCTGAGAGGCTCCAGGCGCGGCATTGCCGGCGATTCCCGTCCCGATAACCGCCACCGGCATCTGAAAGCCCCTCCATTGTGGCGAAAGATACGGGGTGGGATTTCCCGGAGTTTCAAACCGGGTGCCGACGACCGGCGGAGCCATGGGGATTCGAGGCCACAGGAGCGGGAAATCCCCATGAAATCTTGGTAAGATTTTGCTGCTTGGCGCGCCTGCCGATCTCGCTCTAAGGCCGGTGAAATAAGGGAAACTCAGCTTTCTGTCGTCAGCCAGTCCGCCTTGTCTGAACATTGCTGAGAGGTGGACAGGACTGTCCGCGCCCCGATCCCAGGGGTAGTATGCCCCCGGTTCATCGGAAGCATCACCCCGTGAAGGTCACACAGATCACCCCCGAAAGCGTTGCGTGCACGTCGCGGTGGGATTCTGTCTCCGGCGGAGCACGGAAGTGACCCATCGCATTCCTGGGGCTGCCGCCCAAGGCCTGGCTGCGCGCGTCCCGGGCCTGCGCAGCCTTGCGCGGTCCCTTGCGGCGCTTGCCATCGTGGTGAGTTCCGCCGGCTGCATCCTGACCAAGGACCTTCCCGATCCCGCGCTCGACGTTCCCGACGGATACAAGGCCGCCAGGCTGTCCAAATCGGCCGGCGCGCCGCCGACGCTCGATTGGTGGCGCGCCTTTCGCTCGTCAGAATTGACCGGTCTGATGGAAGAAGCCCAGGTGGTCAATCTGGATATCGCCGCGGCGGTGGCGCGTTTCGTCCAGGCCGACGCGCTGGCGCGCCAGGCTGGCGCGGCGCTGCTGCCGAGCCTCAGCGGCTCCGGCTCGGAAACCTATTCCCGCACCTCCGGCTCCAGCGCCAGCGGTCTGACCAATGGCGGGCGCGAGGTGGTCAACTATTCGTCCTCGCTCAGCGCCAGCTACCAACTCGATTTCTGGGGAAAGAACCGCGACGCCGCGCAAGCGGCGGAGGAGACCTCGGTTGCCAACCGCTTCGATCGCGAAGTGGTGGCGCTGACGACGCTGGCTGGTGTCGCCAATGCCTATTTCCAGGTGCTGGCCTCGCAGGACCGGATTCGCACCGCCGATCGCAATATCGCCAGCGCCGAGCGCATTCTCAACGCCATCAAGGAGCGGCTGCAGGCCGGTACCGGGACCGATCTCGACGTCGCCCAGCAGGAGAGCGTTCTCGCCAACCAGCGCGCGCTCGTTCCGCCGTTGCGGCAAACGCTCGACCAGAACGTCAACGCGCTGGCGACCCTGGTGTCGCGGCCGCCGGAGAGCGTCCGCGTCACCGGCGGCTCGCTGAACGGGATTGCCATTCCAACGGTGACGCCGGGCTTGCCGTCGGAATTGCTGACGCAGCGCCCGGATGTAAGGCGGCAGGAGGCACAACTCGCCTCCGCCACGGCGAATGTCGGCAGCGCCCGCGCGCAATTCTTCCCGAGCATTCAATTGACCGGGCAGGGCGGCTATCAAAGCTCGGCACTGTCGGCGCTGTTCCAGCCGCACGCGGCGTTCTTCAGCCTCGTCGGCAGCGCGACCCAGCCGATCTTCGACGGCGGACAAATCCTCGGCAATTTCGAATACACCAGGGCCAAGCAGGATGAGCTGCTGCAGACCTATCGCAAGACCGTGGTGCAGTCCTTTGCCGATGTCGACAACGCGCTGATGTCGATCCGTCAGACCACCATCAAGCTGCGGCTGCAGCGCGAGGTGGTGGCCGCCTCGAGACGGGCATTTCAATTGTCCGAGCAGCAGTTGCGGGCCGGGACTGCCGACATCGTAACTGTGCTAAACACGCAACTGACGTTATTCCAGGCGGAAGATTCGCTGTCGCAGGCCCAATTGGCTCGGCTGTTGGCGATCGTCAGCCTTTATCAGGCGCTGGGGGGCGGCTGGGAGCCGAAGATGGAAAGGCCGGTCGATGCTCTTTAAGCCGGATTCAAAGGACGATACGCAGACGCCCGGCGTGCGCGCGCCGAGCCTCGTCTCGCGCCTGCTGAAGCGCATGGTGTCGCTGGCCATAACCCTCGTGATCCTCGGCGGCCTCTTTTATATCGGCTGGCTCGCGTTCCAGCAGAAGCAAGCCGGCAATCGCGCCGGCGCTCCCGATCTGCCAGTACCGGTTCTGGCCGCGACGCCGCGGATGCAGGACGTGCCCGTCTATCTCGACGGGGTCGGCGCGGTCCGCGCGCTCAACACGGTCACGGTGCGTTCGCAGGTCGACGGCAAATTGATCGCGGTGAATTTCGTCGAGGGACAGGACGTCAAGAAAGGCGACGTGCTCGGCGAGATCGATCCGGTGCTCTATCAGGCGGCATATGATCAGGCCGTCGCCAAGAAGGCGCAGGACGAGGCGCTGCTCGCCAACCAGCGTATCGATCTCGCGCGCTATCAGCAGCTCGCCGCATCCAACGCCGGATCGAAGCAGCAGGCCGATACGCAGAAGGCGACGGTGGCGCAGCAGGAGGCGCTGGTGAGGTCCGATCAGGCCGCGATCGACAATGCGGCCGCAACGCTCGGCTATACCAAGATCATCGCGCCGTTGTCGGGCCGCGCCGGGCTGCGTCAGGTCGACCAGGGCAACATCATCCACGCGACGGACGCGACCGGTCTCGTCATCATCACCCAGCTGCAGCCGATTGCGGTGTGGTTCAGCCTGCCGCAGCAGCAGATCGTGCGGGTGAACGCGGCATCGGCCAAGGGCCCGCTCGCGGTCGATGTGTTCGGCAATGACGGCGTGACGGTGGTCGATATCGGCAAGCTGACCGGCATCGACAACCAGGTCGACCAGACCACGGGTACGCTCAAGCTCAAGGCCGAATTCCCCAACGGCAGTTTCCAGCTTTGGCCGGGCCAATTCGTCAATGTACGCCTGAAGGTCGAGACGCTGCCGAACGCGATCGTGGTGCCGACATCGGCGGTTCAACGCGGCCCGGCCGGTACGTTCAGCTATGTGATCGGCGACGGCAATATCGTCTCCGCCAAACCGGTCGTGGTGACGCAGCAGAACGAGAACGATGCCGTGATCGCGAGCGGGCTTGCGACCTCCGACCGCGTGGTGACGACAGGCTTCGCCAATCTGGCCGATGGTGCCAAAGTCGTCGTCGGCAAGGACAATGCTGCGCCGACCGCCGATCTCGCCCCGCGCAAGAAGCGAAGCAGCAAGGACGGCCAGGCCAAGGATGCTCAAGCCAAGGATGGTCAAGCCAAGCAGGGTCAAGGTACGGACGGCGAGCCCCGCGGCAAGCGCGATCAAAAAGGCCAGGCCGGGCCGGCGGCGGGGGGCGAACAGTCAGGCGGCGCGGCGAAGTCGCAGCCATGACGCAATCATGCATCGTTTGAATGTCCGCTTCGCAACGTCGAGCACGCAGCCATGAGCGTCTCTGAACCGTTCATCCGTCGGCCGATCGCGACCTCGCTGCTCGGGATCGCGCTGTTGATGGGCGGCGCGCTCGGCTATTGGGCGTTGCCGGTGTCGGCGCTGCCGCAGGTCGATTTCCCGACGGTGCAGGTGACGACGCAATTGCCCGGCGCCAGCCCCGACGTGATCGCCTCGCTGATCACGGCGCCGCTGGAGCGCCAGCTCGGCCAGATCCCGTCGCTGTCGTCGATGAACTCGACCAGTTCGTTCGGCGTCAGCCAGATTTCGCTGCAGTTCGACCTCAACCGCGATATCGACGGCGCCACGCAGGACGTGCAGGCGGCCATCAACGCGGCGGCGGGAATCCTGCCGAAGACCCTGCCGTATCCGCCGACCTACGCCAAAGTGAACCCGGCGGACGCGCCAGTGATGACGCTGGCGCTGACGTCGGAGACGATTTCGCTGCGCGCGATGAGCGATCTCGCCGACACCATTTTGGGCCAGCGGCTCAGCCAGATTTCCGGCGTCGGCCGCGTCGCGGTGCTCGGCGGGCTCAAACCCGCGGTGCGCGTGCAGGCCGATCTGGCGCGGCTTGCGGCCTATGGCATCGCCATGGAAGACCTGCGCAACGCCATTGCCGGCGCCAACGTCTCCGGGCCGAAAGGATCGCTCGATGGCGCGCAACAGTCCTACACCATCGCCGCCAATGACCAGATCGCGGCCGCGGACGCCTACCGGCCGATCATCATCGCCTACCGCAATGGCTCGCCGGTCACCATCGGTGACGTCGCCATCATCGTCGACGGGCTGGAGAATGACCGCACCGGCGGCTGGTACCAAGGTACGCCCGCCGTGATCATCGACATCCAGCGCCAGCCCGGCGCCAACGTGATCGATGTGGTCCAGCAGATCCGCACCGAGATTCCAAAAATACAGCGTTTGATCCCAGCCGGCATCAACCTGACCGTGGTCTCTGACCGCACCGTCACGATTCGCGCCTCCGTCCACGACGTGCAGTTCACGCTGATCCTTTCCGTGGTGCTGGTGACGCTGGTGGTGCTGTTGTTCCTGCGCTCGTTGCGCGCCACGCTGATCGCCGGTGTGGCGCTGCCGCTGTCGCTGATCACGAGCTTCGGCGTGATGTATTTCGCCGGCTTCAGCCTCGACAATCTGTCGCTGATGGCGCTGACGATCGGCACCGGCTTCGTGGTCGACGACGCCATCGTGATGATCGAGAACATCGTCCGCCACATGGAGGAGGGCGAAAGCGTGATGGAAGCCTCGCTCAAGGGCGCGAGCGAGATCGGCTTCACCGTGATTTCGCTGACGGTGTCGCTGATCGCGGTTTTCATCCCGCTGTTGTTCATGTCGGGACTGGTCGGGCGCATGTTCCGCGAATTCGCGCTGACGCTGACGATCGCGGTCGTCACCTCGGCGATCGTCTCGCTGACGCTGACGCCGATGATGTGCTCACGGCTCCTCAAACATGCCGGCGAGGAGGTCGCGGTCCCGGGGCTGGCCGCGATCAGCCGCTTCATCGACCGCATGGTCGAGTTCTATCACCGCACATTGCTGCAGGTGCTGCAGCACCAGCGCGCCACCCTGCTGGTCACGTTCGCCACCATTGCCCTGACGCTGATCATGTATGTGGTCGCGCCGAAGGGCTTTCTGCCGCTGCAGGACACCGCATCGATCACCGCGGTGACCGAGGCCGGGCCCGACGTCTCCTTTGCCGAAATGCAGAGCCGGCAGACCGCCGCCGCCGACATCATCAAGGCCGATCCCGACGTGACCGGCATCGTCTCGGTGATCGGCGCGGGCTCGGTCAACCCGACCACCAATGTCGGCCGTCTGGTGATGACCTTGAAGCCACGCGGCGAGCGGCGCGACGACGTTTCCATCGTGGTGGCGCGGCTGAAACAGAAGGTCGCCTCGATCCCCGGCATGACCGTCTATTTCCAGCCGGTGCAGGACGTGCAGATCTCGACCCAGTCCAGCCGCTCGCAATATCAGTATACGCTGACCGGCACCAATGCCGCCGAGGTGACGCTGTGGGGCGGCAAGCTGGTCGCCGAAATGCGCCGGGATGCGATGTTCCGCGACGTGTCCACGGAAGCGCAGGAGGGCGGCCTGCGCGCCGCGCTTGACATCAACCGCCAGCGCGCCGGCCAGCTCGGCGTCAGCCTCCAGGTCATCAACGACACCCTGAACGATGCGTTCGCGCAGCGGCAGATTTCGACCATCTACGGCCAGGCCAACCAGTACCGCGTCGTGCTGGAAGCCTTGCCGATGTACCAGCGCGATCCCTCGATCCTCGACAAGCTCTATGTTCCGGGGGTAGCGGCTACTGCCGGCAGTCCAGCCGGGCAGGTGCCGATTTCCGCGATCGCGACGTTGACGCGCACCACGGCGCCGCTGGCGATCTCGCACCAGGCGCAATTCCCTTCGGTGTCGCTGAGCTTCAATCTCGCCCCGGGCGAGGCGCTCGGCGACGCGGTCGATACGGTGAAGACGATCGAAACCCGCATCGGCATGCCCAGCAGCATCGTCGGCGTCTTTGCGGGCGACGCGGCCGAATTCTCCAAATCGCTGGCCGGCCAGCCCTGGCTGATCCTGGCCGCGATCATCACGATCTATATCGTGCTGGGGGTGCTCTACGAGAGTTACATCCACCCCATCACCATCCTCTCGACGCTGCCATCGGCGGGCGTCGGGGCCATCCTCGCGCTGATGCTGTTCGGGCAGGACCTGTCGGTCATCGGCCTGATCGGCATCATCCTGTTGATGGGCATCGTCAAGAAGAACGCGATCATGATGATCGACTTCGCGCTGGAGGCCGAGCGGCATCAGGGCATGTCGGCGACGGAAGCGATCATCCAGGCCTGCCTGCTGCGCTTCCGGCCGATCATGATGACGACGCTGGCCGCGTTGTTCGGCGCGCTGCCGCTCGCGGTCGAAAGCGGCACCGGCGCCGAGCTGCGTTTTCCGCTGGGTATTTCCATTATCGGCGGCCTGCTGCTGAGCCAGTTGCTGACACTCTATACGACGCCCGTGATCTACCTCGCGCTCGACCGGCTCAACCGCAGGATCGAGCAGACGGTGCCCGAGCCGGGGCCGCACGGGCCGCCGGTCGCGGGCGCCACCGAGGGGATGCAGTAAAAATGGTGTCGATCTCGGAGCCCTTCATCCGAAGGCCGGTCGGCACCACGCTGCTGGCGATCGGGCTCTTTCTGGTCGGCGTCGTCGCCTACATCTTCCTGCCGGTCTCGGCGGTTCCCAATGTCGACTTCCCGGCGATCCGGGTCTCCGCGACGCGCCCGGGGGCCGATCCGTCGGTGATGGCGGCGACCGTGGCCGCTCCCCTGGAGCGCCGACTCGGCGAAATCGCAGGCATCGACCAGATCACCTCGACCAGTTCGCTGGGTTCAACCAGCATCCAGCTCCAGTTCGCCATTGGCCGCGACATCGACCGCGCCGCGCGCGACGTGCAGGCGGCGATCAATGCCTCGCTGGCGGATTTGCCGAGCGACTTGCCGTCACTGCCCAGGTTCCGCAAGTCGAACCCCGCGGCCGCGCCGGTGTTCGTGTTGGCGCTGACCTCGAAGACGATCTCGACCAGCGCGATCTACGATATCGCCGATACCGTACTCGCGCAGCGCGTCTCGCAGGTGCCGGGGGTAGGCGAGGTCACCGTCAGCGGCGCCGATCAACCGGCGGTGCGGATTTCGCTCAACCCGGTCGCGCTGTCGAACGCGGGGATTGCGACCGAAGACGTCCGCCTCGCCATCGTCAACGCCAATCCGCTCGGGCCGGTCGGGATCTTCAATGGCGGCCGCCAGAGCGAAACGCTGTCGATGAACCGGCAGATGCGCACCGCGGCCGAATTCCGCGACATCGTGATCAAGAGTTCGAACGGTAATTTCGTCCGCCTCTCCGACGTCGCCCAGGTCGAGGACTCCGTCCGCAGCAGCCGTTCGATCGCCTGGTTCAACAAGCAGCCGGCGGTGCTGATCCAGCTCACCAAGCAGGGCGACGCCAACGTCATCGATACCGTCGACCGGGTCAGGGCGCTGATCCCCGAGCTCAAGGAATGGATTCCGGCCGGCGTCGAGGTTTCGACCCTGGTCGACCGCACCACCACCATCCGCGCCAGTGTGCAGGACATGCAGCTCACGCTGCTGGCGACGGCCATACTGGTCATGGTGGTGGTGTTCGTGTTCCTGCACCGGGTGACGCCGACGATTGCCGCCGGCGTCTCGGTGCCGTTGGCGCTGGCCGGCACCTGCGCGGGGATGTGGCTGGCCGGTTTCTCGATCGACAATCTGTCGCTGATGGCGCTGGCGATCTCGGTCGGCTTCGTGGTCGACGACGCCATCGTCATGATCGAGAACATGTACCGCAACCTCGAGCATGGCATGGCGCCTTATGCGGCGGCGCTGGACGGCGCCAGGCAGATCGGCTTCACCGTGCTGTCGATCAGCCTGTCGCTGGTCGCGGCTTTCACGCCGCTGGTTTTCATGGACGGGATCGTCGGCCGCCTGCTGCGTGAATTCTCGCTGACGCTGACCTTTGCCATCGTGGTTTCCACCGTGGTGTCGCTGACCATCACGCCGATGATCTGCGCCCACTACATCAAGGAGGCGACGTCGGCCAGCGCCACCTGTTTCGACCGGGTGGTGGAGGGGA
>Ga0137416_10000883_pt1 | contig 14713 bp, 11 predicted proteins | sample CZODoug3_1_1_16f_FD_108282 | JGI IMG/M metagenome (GOLD analysis project Ga0137416, IMG submission 108282) | Vadose zone soil fungal communities from Angelo Coast Range Reserve, California, USA - CZODoug3_1_1_16fungal (Illumina Assembly) | ecosystem: Environmental > Terrestrial > Soil > Vadose...
CCTCCACGCAGGTTGTGGTCAACCCGAGCGATCCCGGCTATGCCCCGCCCCCGCCGCGCACGACCGTCCGATCGGACGAGGACGTAGGCGGCGTGACCACCCTGCCTTCGGGCCGGTCGGCGGTGGCGATCATCGCGACTGACGCTTTGTATGGCGGCGTGGGCGGCGCATTGATCGGCGCCGGAGTCACGCTGGTCGATCAGGGAAACAACTGGGCCCGCAATCTCATGTTGGGCGCGGGCATCGGAGTCCTCGCGGGCGCAGGCTATGGAGTCTACGAGGCCGCGACGCAGCCTCCCCCGCGGCGGGCCGTCGCAGACAGAAATCACGCGGCTTCGGACAGCGGTTTCGCGTTCACCGCGACTTCAGGGAGATTCTGAAGCAGCGCGCGCCTCCTCCGCCGTGAGGCGAAGCACGCCGACGTGCTCGACGGCGCGCGCTCCGCACCAGGCGCCGATGCGCGCGGCCATCTCCAGCGGAAGACCGCGCGAAAGACCCACGGCGAGCCCCGCCAGGAAGCAATCTCCAGCGCCCGTCGGGTCTCTCTCCTGCGCCGGATAAGCCGCGACGTGAACCTCGCTCGTGCCGCGCAGGATGGTGCTCCCGCGCGGTCCGTCGGTGACGAGGAGGATCAGCTTCCTGCGGAGCGCGGCTAGATCCAGCACCTCCGCCTCCTTGCGGCTCGCCTTGAGCACGTCGATCGTCTCCACTGCGCCGGCGGCAGGCGGCCGCAGGATGACTTCACCCCGCGGCGAGATCTCACGGACGATGGACTGCGCATCGGCGATCACGATCCGGCTGATGTCCCGCAGCCTGCGCAGCGTCCGCAGGGGCAGTTCCCCAGCGATGGCGCCGGCAACGCCGATGTCCCATTCGCCGCGCAAGTCGCCGGGCTCGATCGGCGGCGCCACCGCATCTACGCGCTCCGTCCGCTCGGGGCCGCGATAGTCGCCGACGAAGGCGGTGGTGGGTCCCGGGACGACGATCGGGTTGCGGGAGACGGCCGCTGCGTAGAGAAAGTCCGTCCCGACCTTCGCGACCACTTCGTATGGCACGCCCAGGGCATCGAGGATCGCCGGCGCGTATGCCGCGGTCCCGCCCAGCGCTCGATGAACGGATGCGTTGCCGAGGACGGTGTCGTGGCAATAGTGTCCAGCGACGAGGATCGTCACGGAGCGGCTTGTCGCATCCCGGAGAGCGCGATGCAATCGCTTCCGCAACTCGAGGTGCTGTTCGACTCGACCGCCAAGGGCCTCGGCCTCCCGGGGCCGCTCGCGCACGCCTACGGTGGGGACCTCTCGCTCGCGGGCGACTGCCTCGTGGCGAACTTCGTCGAGTCGGTGGACGGCGTGGTGGCGTTCCCGGATGCCGCTGGCGAGTCAGGGGCGGTGGTCAGCGGCGGATCAGCCGCGGATCGTTTCCTCATGGGGCTGCTCCGCGCGTGCGCGGATGCGGTGCTGATCGGCGCGGGCACTTTGCGCGCCGCGCCAGGGGACCTGTGGTTCCCGGAGTCGATCTTTCCGGCCGCGGCGCCGCTGTACGAGCAGGCGCGTCGCGCGCTGGGGCTGACTGAGCGGCCGCGACTCTACGTCGTCAGCGGCTCGGGACACGTCGATCCCGGCCATCCGGCGCTGCGCGACGGCGTCGTGCTCAGGGGCAAACTGGAGCCGGAGGAGATCCTCGTGGCTCTGCGACGGGACGGACACCGCCGCATCCTCTGCGAAGGCGGGCCCGGCCTGTTCGCCGAACTGCTGGCGGCCAGGCTGGTCGATGAAATCTTCCTGACGCTCTCACCCAGGCTGTTCGGACGGTGGGCAGGCGACGCCCGAAAAGCGCTCACCGAGGCGCGCGATCTCGCCGGCGCGCGGCTCGAGCTGGTTTCGCTGCGCCGGCACCAGTCGCACCTGTTTCTTCGCTACCGGTGCGGGTGACGGTGATGCGCATCGGACACGTGCGAGTGAGCGTGCGTGAGCGCGTCGTGCCGGTGCGGATGCGAATGCGGCTCCGTCAGCGGACCGTCGTGCGCATGCTGATGGTGCGCGTCGTGCACGTGCAGGTGGTCGTGCTCCAGTGGCTGGTGCGTGTGCAGGTGCGCGTGCTTCGCGCGCAGAAGGGCAGCGACTCCGAGCGCCATGAGCACCGCCGCAACCACGTCCAGGGGCGCGGGCCGGTCGCCGAGCAGCGGGACCGCCGCCGCCGCACCGGCGAATGGAGCCGCCGCGAACAGCGCGCCCTGCCGGGCGGCGCCGAGCACCCGCTGGGCACGCAGATAGAGGAGCAGGCTCGCGCCGTAGCTGACCGACCCGAGCGCGAGCGCCGCGGCGCAGGCCGCGATCGGCGGAAGCGAGTGGCCGAGCGCGAACGAGAGAGCGAGATTCAACGCGCCCGCGCACAGCGCCTTGATCCGCAGCACCCGCACCGGGTCCTTCAAGGCGAGGCGCGCGGCGAGATTGTTGTCGAGCGCCCAGCACGCGCACGCGAGCGCGATGGCGGCGGCGCCCACCTCGGAGCCAGACCAGTCTCCCCGCGCGCCGAGCAGGGCCGCGCCGGCGACGATCACCGTGGCCGCCAACGCTTCGCGCCGGGAAAGGTGCTCGCCGAAGGCGAGCACGGCCAGGGCGATGGTGAAGGGGGCTTCCAGGTTCAAGAGGAGCGATCCCGCAAGGCCGCTGACGCGCGCGAGGCCCCAGAGCATGAGCACTGGACCCAATGCCGCCCCGGCGATCACCGCCGCGGCCAGAACCGGAGCATCGGCGCGCGTCAAGGGCGCCTCGCTGCGGCGAGGGCGGGCGACGAGAAACGCCGCGCCAGCCCCGAAGTACAGCAGCGCGGCGAGCGTCAGCGGCTGCGTCCGCGGCAACAGCAGCTTGGAGACCGGCGCCCCGAGCCCGAAGAGCAGGGCGGACCCGAGCCCGAGCACGGCGCCACGCAACCGGTCATCGATGGGCATCCCTGGAAAGTCTACTCCAGTGGAATCGAAAGCCGCTCTTCAGATCAACCGCCAAGCACGCCATGCACGCCAAGGTTTTTGGGTTCGGGGCTACTCGCACAAAAAGATCTTGGCGTGCTTGGCGGTTTGAAGGAAGAGGACCGGTTGGTGTCGAGTGCCTAGGCGGAGAGGGCCTGGTCCAGATCGGCGATCACGTCCTCCGCGTCTTCGAGCCCGACCGACAACCGCACCAGGTCGTCGTAGATGCCGATCGCCTCGCGTTCCTCGCTGGTCAGCTCGAAGTAGGACATGTACGCGGGCTGCTCGATCAGGGTCTCCGTCGCGCCGAGCGAGGGCGCGATGGTGGCGAGCTTGCACGCGTCGACCACCCGCGACGTCTCCCGGGCGCTTGCGGCGAGGCGGAAGCTGACCACGCCGCCGAATCCGCGCATCTGCTTGCGCGCGATGGCGTGATCGGGATGGCTCGGCAGACCCGGGTAGAAGACCTGCCGCACGCGCGGGTGCCGCTCCAGCCATCGCGCCACCGCGAGCGCCGTCTCGTTCTGCCGATTGACCCGGAGCGGCAGCGTCTTGAGGCCCCGGATGAGCAAGAACGCGCTCTGGGGGTCGAGCACGCCGCCGAGGACGCCGCGCAGGTCCCGGATGGCCTGGACCAGTCCGCTCCGTCCGCAAACCACCCCCGCCAGGAGATCGTTGTGGCCGCCGAGGTACTTCGTGCACGAATGGATCACCAGATCCACCCCCTCGTCGAGGGGCCGTTGGTTCACCGGAGTGGCGAAGGTGCCATCGATGATCAGATTCGCGCCCGGACACGCCTCCCGCGCGCGAGCGAACAGCGAGAGATCGGCGACGCGCAGATACGGGTTGGTGGGCGACTCGGCCAGGATCACCTTCGTCCGCCCAGGGCGCAGGGCGCTCCGCAGCGCCGCCTCGTCCCCGGGCTCGACCAGCGTGGACTCGATGCCGAGCCGGGAGAGAAAGCGCGTGACGAACTGCCGCGTGCGCCGGTAGCAGTCCTTGGTGAGGACGACGTGATCGCCTCCCTTCAGCAGCTCGAAGAGGGAAGTGGTGGCGGCCGCCATCCCGCTGGAAAAGAGCGCGGCGTCCTCGGCCCCCTCCAGGGCGGCGAGCTTCTTCTCCGCGGCGCGGACGGTGGGGTTTCCGTACCGGCCGTACTCCTCTCGCTCGATGTCGCCCTTGAAGTACCGCTCGATCTCCGCGGTATCGGCGAACGCGTACGTGGAGGACCAGACGATGGGGGTGGTGACGGAATCGTGGGCCTTGCTGCGCGGCTCACCCCCGTGGACGGCGAGCGTCCCGGGCTTCGGTTCTCTGGAGCTGATTTTGGCCACGGCGGGCAACCTTCCCGCCCACCACGATGGCTGAAGAAAAAGCCCAGCCGCTTAGAGTGAGATTTATCAAGCGCGTCACTCAAGGTGGGCGAAAGTCCGCGCCGCCCGGGGCCGCCGGGCACCGCGCAACCTAACCAAGCGCGGCCCTGCTGTCAAAGAGGTCTGCTGCGAAAGCGTCTCGGATTCACGGATGCGGCTCCAGCGGCTCTATCCCGGCGGCCTGGAAAAGCGCCATGTCCTGCGCGTACTCGGGGTTGCCGGTGGTGAGCAGCTTCTCGCCGAAGAAGACGCTGTTCGCTCCCGCCATCATGCAGAGGAGCTGGGCTTCCTCGTTCATCTGCTGCCGGCCGGCGGACAGGCGCACCATCGCGCGCGGCATCAGGATGCGAGCGGTGGCGATGGCGCGGACCATCTCCAGCGTCCTCACCGGCACGGCCCCGGCGAGCGGAGTGCCGGGGATGGCGACGAGCATGTTGATGGGCACCGATTCTGGGTGCGGATCCTGCGCGGCGAGCGTGCGCAGCATCTCGCAGCGATCGTCCACGGACTCGCCCATCCCCAGGATGCCGCCGCAGCACACTCCGATCCCTGCCCGGCGCACGCGCTCGAGGGTGCGCAGCCGGTCGTCGTACACGCGCGTGGTGATGATGTCCGCGTACTTCTCGCGGCTGGTGTCGAGATTGTGGTTGTACGCGTCGAGGCCGGCCTCCTTGAGCCGCCTCGCCTGCTCTTCGCTGAGCATGCCCAGGGTGCAGCACGCCTCCATCCCCAATCGCTTCACGCCCCGGACCATCTCCAGCACGCGGTCGAACTGCGGGCCGTCCTTGACCTCGCGCCAGGCCGCCCCCATGCAGAAGCGGGTGGCGCCGGCCGCCCGGGCCTTGCGCGCGGCGGCGAGCACGTCGTCCAGGTCCATCAGCGGCTCGGCCTGGACGCCCGTGTGATAGCGCGCCGCCTGCGGGCAATACGCGCAATCCTCGGGGCATCCACCGGTCTTCACCGAGAGCAACGAGCAGAGCTGCACCTTGTTGCCGCCGAAGTGCTCGCGGTGCACGCTCTGGGCACGGTGGAGCAGGTCGAGCAGAGGCAGATCGTGGATCGCTCGCACCTCGGCAAGCGTCCAGTCATGTCGGATCATGCGCCCTGAGTATCACGCGACCGCGTCTTCGACCACGCGGTTGCGGCCGGCCTGCTTCGCCTCGTAGAGCGCCGCATCCGCGCGCTTGAAGAGGTCTTCGGGCCCGCGCATCTCGGAGTCGAGCTCGGCCACTCCCACGCTGACGGTGACTCTCACCGCGCCGTCGTCCGTGGTGATCGGCTCGTCTGCGACCCGCCGGCGAATCCGTTCCGCGAGCACGCTCGCCGCGTTGTGCTGCGTCGTGCCCGGCAGGAGGAGGGCGAACTCCTCGCCGCCGTATCGGCCGAGGACGTCGACCGACCGCAGCGCCCCGCGGCATCGCTCTGCCAGCACCCGAAGCACCTGGTCCCCGACGTGGTGGCCGTGGCGGTCGTTGATCCGCTTGAAATGGTCGACGTCGAGCATCATCGCCGTGAGCGGATGTCCGAATCGGCGGGCGTTGTCGTACTGGAGCTGCGCCAGGTCCATGAAGTGGCGCCGGTTGTACGTGCTGGTGAGGCCGTCGAGCGTGGCGAGCCGCTGCACTTCGTCGAAGAGCCGCGCGTTCTCGACCGCCATGGCGGCGGGCTGCGTGAGCGAGTGCGCGAGGCGCACCTCGGCGTCCGTATACGGGCGGTTGCTCTCCAGGCAGACGACTCCGATGCCCACGCCGCGCTGGATGAGGGGCACCGCCATCATCTGCCGGCCGTCGTTGACCGCCGGCTGCAGAGTCGTGACGGCCCGCTCCACGTGCGCCGAGTTCGGCACCAGCCGGTGCGACTCGTCCTTCGCCCGCGCGCCACGGCTCACCACCACGTTCATGGCGTCGCGCGTTTCGACCAGGATGGATGCTTCCTGGAAGGGGACGGCGCGCGCGAGACTGTCGAGGAGCCGCTCGAGGACCTCCTTCAATTCCAGCGTCTCCGAGAGGGCCAGCGTGACCTTGAGCGCCTCGCGCTCGCGCAGGCCGCGGGTCATGGTGTTGAAGGCATCGGCGAGCTCGCCGAGCTCATCGTGGCGCTGGACGTCCACGTGGGTCTCCAGGGCGCCCCCCGTCACCGCCAGCGCGGCCTCGCGCAGCTTCTGGACCGGTGCCGTGACCGTGCGCACGGAGCTGAAGCCGAGCACCACGGCGACCAGCAGCCCGAGGGCGAGCCAAAGATACGCGTCGCGCGCCAGATGGCGCAGCGGCCTGAGCGCCTCGTCGGCCGTTTCCTGGACGATCACCCTCCATCCGAGCAACGGCACCGGCTCGTTGGCGCCGAGCCACTCGCTGTTCTGTCCGCCCTTCACCAGCGGGTGGTCGCGCATCGTCGCCTGCTTCAACATCAGCTGCCGGTCCGGGTGCACGATGACCTTGTTCTCTCCGTCGAGGAGGAAGGCGGCTCCGCTTTCGCCGGGGCGAAATCGTTCGAAGCTCTCCGCCAGCCTGCGCAGCGAGACCTCCACCGCAACGACCCAGCGGGTATTGCGCGTGCCCGGGACGGCGACGGCGAGGACCAGGCGCGGGATGGGGCGGCCGCGGACGTCGGGAACCATGTAGACAGGGCCGATGGCGAGACCCGCCTGGAGTGCTCCCTGCAGAGGAACCTTGCCGGCGTAGGCGGAAAGCGCCGCATCGTCGACGGCCTCGTGCTCCGACGCCAGCACTCCCTGCAGGCGGGGAAAGCGGATGATGTTTCCCACTGCATCCGCGCGCGCGTCGAAGAGGCCGACGATGTCCGCCCCCCGCGTTTCCTTGTAGATGAGCAGCAGCGCCTGCTCGCGCGCCTCGGGGTCGAGCTCGTGGAGACGCAGCGTCGAGGCTGCGAGCGTGAGTGAATCGAGCTTGTCGACCAACGAGCGGTGGACCTCCGCTGCCAGCGCGCGCGCGTCCTGCGCGTAGATCTCGTCGAGCTGGCTGCGGAGCGCCTCGCGGCCGCGCGGCAGCGTAAACGCGGTGGCGAGCAGGAGCGGGAAGCAGGTAGCCGCCGCGAGCAGCAGCGACAGCTTGACCGGAAGTCGCATCGGGCCCCTGGAAAGCGGTTGGCGGCCCCCCGGGGCCGGGACGGAGAGAATGGTAGCACGCCAGCTTTTCTGCGCGAATTCAGGGGTGTACGAGCCTGTGGGAGGCGAGCGCAAGCGCGTCGTCTAGCTTCTCCGGCGTGCCGCTGCCCTGCGCGAAGTCCGGTCCGCCGCCCCCCTTTCCTCCCAGCACCGCGAGCGCGTCCTTCAGCAGGGCGCCCATCGGAGCGCCGGACGCATTTTTCGGGCGGGCGAAGACCAGGTGGGCGCGCCCGTCCTCGACGGCGGCGAGCAGCGCGGTGCCTCCGTCCTGGGCGATTCGCTGCGCCACTGCGCGGGCGAACGCGGCGCCGCGCTCGAGCTTTGCAACCACGGGTGACCCCTGTGCCCTCAGCCGCACCGCCTCGAGTTGGGCGAGCTCATCGAGCAGCGCGTCCGCGGCCTTGCGTCGCGCCTGCGCCTCCGCCGCGACCCGTGCGGCGGCCTGCGCGACCTCGGCGGGGGCTGTCTTCAGCGCTTCCGCCGCCTCGGCCAATCCCTCGCTCATCTCGTGCAGCAGCCGCACCACGCGGGCGCCGCAAGCGAACTCGACGCGCGACTTTCCCTCGCCCCACTTCTGCGCCTTGAGCACCGCGATGCATCCGACCTCTCCGGTGCGCGCCGGATGCGTGCCTCCGCAAGGCGAAGCGTCCACGCCCTCGACGACGACCACGCGATCGCCTTTCACCGGCTCCTTCCGCAGCGGTAGCCTGGCGCGCTCCTCGCCGGTGAAATCGCGCGCGATCACGAGCAGATCGCCCCAGACGCTCTCGTTCGCGAGCGCTTCGGCGCGCGCCGCATCCACCTTTCCCAAGGGAGCATCGAGATCGATGGTGCAAGTGCGCTCTCCCAGGTGGAATGAGACGGTCGGCGCGCCCAGCTTGTCGAACGCCGCGGAGAGCAGATGCTGTCCGTGGTGCTGCTGCATGTGATCGAATCGGCGCGGCCAATCGATCCGGGCGGCGACCTCGCCGGGCTCGATCGTCCGGTCCAGCAGGTGCAGAACGGCGCCGCCGCGCTCCTGCGTATCGACCACCCGGGCTGCGCCCAGGGTGCCGCGATCGCCCGGCTGTCCACCTCCCTCGGGATAGAACGCGGAGCGATCGAGGATCGCTGCCGGCTTTCCCTCGAGTTCGCGGACCTCCAGCACGCGCGCCTGAAACGACTGGAGATACGGGTCCTTCAGGTAGAGGCGTTCCGTCATTCGGGGCGGGAAGTTAGCGCATTCCGACCCGGCGCGGATCCTGCGCGAACAGCGGAAGCTGGCCGTTGCGCGAGGGCTCCGCCGGACCGGAGACGTCGCGCCCGCCAAACCCGTGCGAGCGCGCCCGCTCCTCTTGCAGGTACTGCCCGAGATCCGGGCCCGATGCGGCGCTCTCCAGCCGTTGCGCCTGCTCGTCGAGGCGGCGGATGGCGCCGAGCTTCTCGCTCTGGCCCAGACGCGCTGCGCCGACGGCCTGCTTCAGGACGGAGATGGTCCGGTCGTAGACCGCGAGCGGCACGGGAAACGGGTGTCCGTCCTTGCCGCCGTGGGCGAGCGAGAAGCGCGCGGGATCGGTGAATCGGCAGGGAGCGCCGTGGAGCAACTCGGCGACGGCGGCGAGCGCTTCGACCGTGCGGGCGCCTACGCCCGGCTGCAGGAGAAGCTCGGGGAAATCGCGCGGCCCTGCTTCGCGGGCCGCCGCGAGCGTGCCATGCAGGCGCCGGATGAAGACGTCGGTCCTGCGCACCTCGTGGTGCGCGGGCAGCTGAAGACGGGGCAGCTCCCGCAGGACCCGCTCAGGCTCGCGCGAGAGCTCCAGGCTGGCTTCTCGGGAAGCTCGGGCGCGCCGATCCGTGAGGTTCAGGATGGCGCTGCCGGGCCGGCCTTCGATGGCCGCGTGCGGCTCCTCCACGAAGCTGCGCACGCCCTCCGAGAGCCAATGGTAACGGCGGGCCTGGCGGCGATCCGTATTCATGCCCTGCTGCACCACCGTCCAGGCGCCGTCGTTCGCGACCACGAAGCCGTGCAGATACAGGTCGAAGCCGTCCTGCACCAGCGCGCTGTCCACCTTGGCGACGAGGCGGCTGGTCCGCGCCAGCGCAGCGCCGTCCACGCCCGTGCGATCGCCGAACTGCATCAGCTTTGCAGGCGTGCTGCGCGAGTGGCGCCCGCGGCCGCCGCAGACCGTGATCCCCAGATCGCGCTCGCGCCCGGCGAGCCCGCGCTTGAGCGCGCCGAGCACGCTCGTGGTGATTCCGCTCGAATGCCAGTCCATCCCCATCACGCATCCGAGAGCCTGGAACCAGAACGGATGCGCCAGCCGGCGAAGGACGCCGTGCGGCCCCTCCTCGAGGACGAGCGCCTCGATCATCACGGCGCCGAGCCGCGCCATCCGCGACGCGAGCCAATCCGGCACGCGGCCGCCGTGCAGGGGAAGGAGTGCGCTGCCGGTACGACCCATACGGACGTTCAGTATAGCCTGACATTCAGCCCAGAAAAACGTAGCCGCAAAGACGCACTTCGTGCGGCAGCTGCTAGCGGCGGAGCCGGCGCGCGCGCCCGAGCCGCACCAATGGACGCGTCTCGGGCTCGCCGATGGGGTCCGGGCAGACGCTGCGCAGCCTGCAGGCCGCGCACTCCGCGCCGGTCCAGATCGCTTCGAAAAGGGCCTTCACCCGGTCGACGATCTCGAAATCCTCGGTGCAGAGACCGAGCTCGAAGTTGCGCTTTCCTTCGCCCTTCGCGCCCAGTCCGGCGCCGGTGAAGTTGGCGCTCCCGACGTAGACCCAGGCGCCGTCGATCAGCACGGCCTTGAAATGGACGCGCGGGCACATCTTCAGCGACAGCCCTCCCCCCGTCAGGCGCCGCCGCTTCTCGAACGAAGCGCGGAACGGCCGCGAGGGCAGCTCCGCGTGGAGGATGCGCAGCTCCACGCCCCGTCCCGCCAGCTCCGAGAAGAGAGCGAGCACGGAAGCGAATCTGCCTTCGCGCTCGACCTGCACGTCCTTCAGGTTCGAAGTGGCGATCAGCACGGATTCGCGCGCATGCGCGAGCTTTTCGCGGATCACTTCGCGGTACAGATCGCTTCCCTGCAGCAGCGACGCGGCGATGGCGCGCACGATGCAGCAATGCCACGCCGCGGGCCGCGGGCAACTTTACTGATTGCAGGTGTTCGGAGGGGTGCGGATTCCGTACTTCGGCGCCCCGGCGTTGCCGGTGTTGCGGGCATCGCGGCGCCATGAGGGCCAGGGCGTATCGGCGAGACCGTGATCGTCGGTGACGAACGCCCAGATGGTGGGCAGGGAAGCGCCGCCGCCGACGAACATCCGGCCGTTGCAGTCGATCATCGCGCCGCGAAGGATCCTGTTCGACACGGCGAAGGTCCACGAGGTCTGGCCTGCCTGGAGGGCTGTCAGTCGAAAGTTGGTTGAGCTTCCTGATGGCAGGTACCAGTGATCGTCGGAGCCGTGCAGCGCGATGAACCCGGGCGGTGCGGCAAGCCCCGAGACGAGCATCCCTGGGGTTCCGCCATCACCGGGCTCGTAGACCGTGACGCCAGCGTCGTCCGACGCATACAATTTTCCGTCGATGCCCAGCGTGGGTTCTGCGGAGAGGCCGCCGTCGGTGAGGCTCTTCGACCAGGCGGTATCCAGTAGGGGCGTGAACGCGGATAAAGTAGAAACAGTCAGTGAGCTTCGCGACGCGGCGAACACGTTCGTGCCGTCAGTGATGGTCCCGTAGTACGGGTTTCCGATCGATCCCGATATGGCCACGGACGGGCCGATGCCGCCGTCCTCCGTCAAGGGGTGCCAATCGACGCTGGAAGAGGTGCCGAACCACACGCCGCCGTCGAACACCATCGGCGATGCATGCCGGTCTCGATCGTCCGCTGCTTGCGATTGCAGGGCTGGAATGTTTGCCGGCGCCGTGACGCTCCACAGACTGGACCCGCTGAGGCTCACGTTGTCGGCGACCACGACCTGGTCGACCGGCACTCCGCCGACCGTGGCAGCGGCGACCGCCGGCCCTACAGAGATGACGTGGGGTCCGGTCGCCGCGGTCCAGAGGACGCCGCCATCCGGAGCGAACGCGCTGATTACACCGGCCAGATTGCTCGTGTAGATGGGTGCATCCGCACCGCCGTTGCCGATCGCGGGCGGACCGAGGACCGTGCCTGCGTCGGTGCTCCAGCGGATCGTTCCCTGATCTGGGGCAACGCTGTACAGAGTCGTCACGCCTCCGTCCGTCGTGGCGATCAAGTCGAGGTCGGGATGAACGGCTAGCCCGGTGACGGCGGCCGCGCTCGTGTTCAGCACCCGGCTCCAGAGCAGGCGCGTGGCGCGGACCTGCGTGTCGGACGGCGTGATCGCCCTGCTCGCGGCGGTACCGCCGTACGCGACCGCTTTGTCGTGGGCCTCGAGAATGAAATGCAGCATCCCGCTCGGGATCTGCGCGCCGCCCTCCGGCAGGGAGGCCGTCGCGACGCCGGTATGGAACGCGCCGTTGTGCACGTCGTTGAGCTCTACGGCGACGTCGAACGCGCATGTCGAGCTGCTCGCGCTGCATCCGAGACTCTGCGCGGTGCCGGTGCTGGTCCCGCCGTCGAACTCGATCCCGTCCACTCGCAAGGTCGCTGATGAGATGCCGCTGATGTCGCTAAAGCGGCCCTTCACGTGCACGACGTCGTTGTAGATGAACGTGCTCCCGGTCCAGCCGGTGTTCGCCGCGAGCGCCGGATAGGTCACTCCGGCGTCCGCTGGTTCCGCGTCACCCTTGTAGATCTTGATAGGGGCGAGCGTGGGCGGAGCGCCGTCGATCGTGCGCGTCGCCGCGGCGACGGACTGGTGCCCGAGCCCGTCGGTCGCGCGGACGTTGAACCTATACGGACCTTCCGCACCCGCAGGGGCGCCCGCCGGGTCGAGCTCGAAGGTGTAGACGCTCCCGTTCACCCCCGCGGGCGCGAGCGCGTTCGATCCCGAGAGGAGCTGCGGGGAGACCACCCCGGTGGCGTCGGCAATGGTGACCGAGACTGCGATCGGCGCTGCTCCGCCGTCGGGGAGGGACCGCGCATATGGAGTCGGATCGGCGGCCACCGCGATCGCCGGCGGCTGGTTGTCGAAGTAGACGTGCTGGTCGGCGCTGGTGGCGGCGCGGCCCGTGGGGCTCGTCGCGGAGATGGTGAAATCCAGGGGCGTGGTTCCGTCGAAAGAACCCGAGGGCCGAGGCAGCTCGAAGGTGAATTGGTTTCCGGAGCCGGCAGTTCCCGGGTGCAGGCAAGCGCCGCTCTCGCCGGCGACCCGCAGGCAGACGGTCGTGGGATCGACGCCTGCGCGGCCGCTGATGCTCGCCGAGACCGACAAGGGCGATCCTCCGGTGTCGAAGAATGCCCTGCCGTTCGGGTCGGTGTAGCCGGCTGCGGTCGAGACGGCGATGTTCGAGAAGGCCGGCGCATCGGTGGGAACGCAGACGCGCTGCGCGAGATCGCAAGCTGCGCCCGGGGAACAGTCCGCGTCGCTCGAGCAATTGCCGAGGCTGGAGATGCGGCAGGCCGTCAGCGCCAGGATGAGGAGGAGGAGAGCGGTGAGCGTCGCGCGCATGGGTCAGAAGGCGAAGGTGAGCGCGGCGCCCGCGGCGGCGAGGACCGCGGCGGCGATGAGGAGCGCATTGGCGGTGTGCCCAGCCGAGTTCCCCGACCGGAGCTTGTCCAGGCCCGCCGGTGTGTAGGCGTTGCCGTTCGCGCGGTACGCGGATTCCGCATCGTTCAGGTCGGACCTGCTCTTCGCGCCGAAGTAGGCACCCACTCCGGCCGCGACCACGGCGGCTCCGACGGTGGCATAGCCCGCCGGGCGGGTCCACCCGCGCGAGGGCGATGGCGCCGGTGGCACCGCTTCGACGGCTGCCGCCGGCGCGGCTGATGGCGGCGTGACCGGTGGCACGAGGGGAGCGATGGGGACGACCGAAGCGGGCGGCGGTTTCGCGGAGGCAACCTCGGGCGCCGCGATCGTCACCACCGGCGTGCCCTCGACCAGCACGGGCAACGGGCGCACCGATTCGCGGCTACCCTCCTTCACGCGCAGGACGTGCACCCCGACCGGCACCCGCCGCTTCTCGCCCGCGGCCAACGGCGTGCCGTCCAGCTGCAGCGCGATCCCTTCCCCGCCTTGCACCACAGCCTCGCCGGTGCAGCCGGCCGGTACCAGCAGCTTGCACACCAGCGCTTCGGCCCATGCGGTCGCCTCGGCCCCATCGCTCGAGACGTCGGGCCGGTTTGCCTCCTGCACGACCTTCCGCGCTTTCACGTCCACCAACCGGACCTTGAGGGTGCGCGCCGTGTACGTGGCCACCACCACCTGATCGACGCTCCGCGCCACTCCCGCCGTCACCCAGCAAGCCTTGTCCGCGCATGGATGTGGCGCATCGAGAGCCAGGGCCTCTTTCACGCCCGGCGCGAGTTTCGCCGCGGCGCGGATCCCATCTCCGACCCGCACGGCGGTCTTGTCCGCCAGCGCTCCCAAGACCAGCACGCCGAGCGTCTTGAGCGGGCGCGACGGAGTGAGCGGCGCGATCGGCGGCAGTGACGGGGGGACCAGCGGCTCGAGTTGCGGCTCCGTCTGTCCGAGCGCCGGAAGCGCGAGCGTGAGCGCGATCGCACACAAGGACCGAGGATTCATCCGAACGGCTCCTGCGAGGGTCCGTGTATGCTACACAATGCGCGATCCGGCGTCGCGGAGCCGATGTGGCTTTTTTCCGCAGATGAGGCTACATCGCGCCCGCCATGCGCGCCCTCCTTCCGGATTTCCTCTTTTCTGGCGGCCATGTCCAGGCTGGGACGGCCCTGATCGTGCGCGACGGCAAAGTGCTGGGCGTGGGGAACCCGCCGGAGGGGGCCGAAGTCATCCCCATGCGCGGGCGCGCGCTCTTGCCGGGCCTGGTGGCCGCCCACAGCCACGCGTTCCAGCGCGCCATCCGCGGGCGCACGGAGCATCGAAGCCACGCCCGCGACGACTTCTGGAGCTGGCGGGAGGCGATGTATGCGGCCGCGGAACGGCTCACGCCGGACGATCTCCACGCCATCTCGAAGTTCTGCTTCCTGGAGATGGCGTGGGCCGGGATCACCGCGGTAGGCGAGTTCCATTATCTGCACCGCGACGCATCGGGAAAGCCATACGCCAACCCGAACGAGCTGGACCTGGCCGCGGCTCGCGCCGCGCAGGAGGCCGGCTTGCGTGTGGTCCTCTTGCGGGTCGCGTACGCGCGGAGTGGATTCC
>Ga0137416_10000884_pt1 | contig 14711 bp, 7 predicted proteins | sample CZODoug3_1_1_16f_FD_108282 | JGI IMG/M metagenome (GOLD analysis project Ga0137416, IMG submission 108282) | Vadose zone soil fungal communities from Angelo Coast Range Reserve, California, USA - CZODoug3_1_1_16fungal (Illumina Assembly) | ecosystem: Environmental > Terrestrial > Soil > Vadose...
ATTAGAAAACAGGCGGGCCTCAATTCAATGTCGCCCTGTTCGGCCAGGCCGCCTCGAACGAGGCGGCCTGGGGGCACGTGTCGTCCTCGTGCGGTCAGAGCGAACGCAGGTAGTTCAGCAGGTTCTGCTGATCAGTTGCCGAAAGAGCCGCGAAGTTGTTGGTGACCGCGTTGGCTTCTGAATCCCGGAAGACGCCGTTCGCATTACTACGGTGGGCGAGAATTGCCTGAGTCAGGTTCGAAGTGCGGCCGTCGTGCAGAAGAAAGATCCGCTGGCCGAGGCCCCATAGCGGCGCCGTACGGAACTCATCACCCGCTGCCACGCCCTGCGAGATGTTGTCCGCCAGCCCCGGCCCCATGTGATGAAGCGCCAGGTCGGAGAACAGGTTCACCTGCTGGTTCCTCAAGGCTGCGGAGGCCGCATTGCCTGTCGAGAGCGTCTGTGTGTGACAAAACTGGCAGCCGACGGAAATGAAGGTATTGCGCCCCGCCGCGATCGAGACTGCGCCTCCGGGAGAGGTATCGGACGGTGTGGGTGGCGCCAGGAAGCGCATGAAGAACGAGAACTTCTCTACGTCACTCACAGTCTCGAGCCCGGTCGCCGCGTCGAAGTTGGTCGTGTCATTCGGCACCTGCTTGAACCCACAACCGGCCCGCTCCTCGCGCTCGATCGGGAAGCCCTCGTTCGAGATGCCCATCTCCACGTTGTACGCTTCCGCCGAGAATACCAGCGGGGAGGGGTTTTGCGCCTTCCAGCCAAAGCGTGCCACGCGGCCATCATTGCCGTTGACGTTGACTCTGCCGCCGATGCCGAGCGACTGCTTGGTGGTGGCGCCAATCGTCAGGTTGGTCAGGATCGAACTGTCGGGAATGGCCTCGATGAGGCCAAGGCCGAAAGTTGGCGTCGGGATGCGCAGGCTCACGTTGTTGTTGGCCACTTGGCTCGCGAAGTCCTCCTGCGCGATGTTGCAGGTATTGTTGACGCCGGCGGACAACGAGCCGTCATCGCGGAATGTGATCACGAACAGCGAATGGACACCGCCGTCCGGCGTCCCGGTAGGTGTCTGCTTGAAGCGCGCCTCCCTGACCGGACCATTGGCGGTGATGAATGAAGGCAGGATATTGCGCATGCCGAAAGCCGTGGCCACGGCCACCTGTGGATTGGTGGCGGGCGCGGTCCCGCCGACGGCCGGCTGGCTGTGGCATCCGCTGCAACTATCCAGGTTGAAGCGCGGGCCGAGACCGTCTGCGAGCGTCTCGGAATCAACGAACGCCTCCTGGCCCCGATTGAAGAAGGCGATCTCGTTGGTGGTCATGTTGGCGAGGTGGCCGCCCTCGGACCCGGTCTTCGGCCGCGGGCCGGGATCGGCAGCGAACGCACCGGTAGAGCACGCGAGCAGGATAGTGCCCGCGCACCACAGGAGCGACCGTACCGGCCGTATGCTCGTTGACATGGTGGCATTCCTTACTATTGAAGGGAGCCTAAAGCTCAGTCAATCCGCGGACCAGAGGAATAGATCTTTTGATCTGTTTGTATTGAATCTCTCGATCCGGCACCAAGGATCCAAGACCACTTTATGCGCATAACACGCGTGCTCTCCCCAATGATGCCCAATAATGACGTGGAGTCGGGGCGGACGTGTTTGATCGCTCATCGAACCGGACAGGCTCATTTCGAGGCATCCGGTGTGGGGACTGATCATTGATGTCACCGGGACCGATGTCGGCCTAAGCATCTGACTATCAAAGCGATACACGCAAGTCCGAGGGCGCAGTGCTCGGGGCGACTGTCGGCGTCTTAGTGGCCATGATGGTCAACGCCTACTGGCAACAACGAGCTTCGGCCAATCGCAAATGATCCCCCAGCGGCTGGGCACCCACCCGCTCCTGGATCTCAGCCCGGCCCACTTTGGAACCGCGCTGCGAATGGTCCTTGGCTTCAGCGACCTTCGATGTTTGCCCATCAGCACTTCGATGAAGGACATCGATTTGATAGACCGTATTCGAGACTGCACCACGCATTCGAGTGTCGTGAGTCACATTACCGCGTTCGATCGCGAACAACGATTGCCGAGAGACGTTCAAAAGCAGCACCGGGCTTGTCAGGAAACTCTCCGAAGATCTCTTTGTACAGCGTGTCGATAGGGGAGGGCATAAGTGGCGAAGGTGAACGGCGATACCGCTAGTACCCGGCAGAAAAGTTTTTCCGCGTGTCTTTGCTGTTGGCTGCCCATGTTCTTGCGCGCCTTGGCAACGTCACTTTATCTCAACGCGGCGGGTTGAAGACCGAGGGCAGGTCCGGTGCAACAATGGCACGCTTGAACCAGCGTTCAAGGGTTACCAGCTTGGCTCCACGGATTCGCTTCTGCCAGGACGGCGCCACCGCGCCGAATCTCTCCGCCAGGAGAGAAATGAGTGCCTCGGCCTTTCCCTTCGCCTCGCCCTCGGCGAGCCATTGCTCCCTCCAGGCTTCAAATTGTGTGGCAAGCATGCGGCGATGTAGACCCAGACATGGGCACAGACCATTACGCAGGCGGGTCGCGTCTACAGGTCGGTTCCCGCTACCCGGCGTACGGCGTCCCGGTAATTGCGGCTCAGTTTCAGCTCGGTCCCATCGGCGAGAACAATCGCAAACGCGCCCTTCGTAAGCGGCCGCAGCTCCTGTACGCGATCGGCATTCACGAGGATAGAGCGGTGAATACGCACGAAGCGCGCCGGCGCCAGTCGAGTCTCTACCCTGGTGATAGTCTCACGCATCAGCCATGTTTTGTCGCCCACATGGAGCGTAACGTAGTCGCGGTCCGCCTCGACCCAATCAACATCGGCGATTCGCACCAACACTATACGGTCGCGCTGCTTGATCGCAATCCGATTTACAATGGGCGGATCGAGAGTGTCGCGGCCTGATAAGCTGAGCTGTGTGGTCAATTCGGCAAGGCGGCGGCCTACATCGCTGTCGTGCTCGCGCGAGAGCGCGGCCCGGACCCTCGATAGCGCCTCAGCGAAGCGCTGCTCGTCAATTGGCTTGAGCAGGTAGTCGAGCGCGCGGACGTCGAAGGCCCGCAGTGCGTACCCGTCGAACGCCGTCACGAAGACAATGTAGGGACGTTGTTGGACACCGATCTCCTCGATGACCTCGAATGCGGTCTTGTCCGGCATCTGGACATCCAGGAAGACGAGATCCGGCACGCTTGCGCGAATGGCCTGGATGGCGTCACAGCCATTGGAGCACTCTTTGATGATCTCTACGTCGCCGGCCTGTTCGGCCAGTGCGCGAATGCGGAGCCTCGCGAGCTCCTCGTTATCGACGATCGTCGCTCGTATGATCATTGGATCTCTGGGATGGGCCAAGAGTTGGCTGCGGAGCCGGAGAAGTCTCACTCGCCGAGCCTGCGCTGGTGTCGTCTGGCTATGTCAGAGGCACCGCTTTCGGGCACAAAAGAATACGCGCAGTGCAGAAATGAAGTCCTTGGGGAATATCTAAAGATTCTGGAATCTTCTTGAATGAGACGTCAGCCGATCCTTTCGTAGCGGCGGCGGGATGGACCAAAGTCTTCCTTGCCATTTGCGTGCCTCAACGCATTTCGATTATATCCGGCGATACGTAAGAGCGAGTGTCGTCCCGCCCACTCGCCATCCGATTAAGCAACCACTTGCATGCAGACCGTAATGAGCTTCAATAGATGCCCACCGCCGAGTGTCGCGGGGGTCCACGCCCGGTGGGTAGCGTGCGTCATCCTTGGGGAGCTGTATGCCGACATCGGACCCGCATGGTCTGTCTTTTGGCCCATTTAGCGTCGATGTTCGCCGCCGTGTGCTGCTGATGGACGGCACGCGCATCGAGCTTGGTTCGCGCGCATTCGATATTTTAGTCCTCTTGATCGAGGCCAGGGGCGAGTTGGTCTCCAAGTCCGAGCTCATCCGCCGCGTCTGGGGCGAGATCATCGTCGAGGAAAACACTCTGCAGAGCCACGTCTGGGCCTTGCGGAACGCCTTGGGGAAGGAGCGCGATCTCATCCTGACCGTGTCAGGACGGGGCTATCGGTTTGTTGGTCAACTGAGGGAGGTCGAGGAAAGCGAGGTTGGGCAAACGCGTGGACGGGTGTCGCCGGCCGCGCCACGAGCGATGACGAACTTGCCGTCAATGGTGTCGCCGTTGATTGGTCGCAGCAGGGACCTTGCCAAGCTGATTGACTTGGCTCGTCATCGCAGGCTGCTCACGCTGGCAGGTGCGGGAGGAATCGGCAAGACGAGGTTGACGCTGGAAGCGGCTCGGCGGCTGCTGCCGCATTTTCCGGACGGGGTGTGGCTGACGGAGCTCGCGTCCCTCTCCGATCCTCAATCGATCAGTGCCGCGGTCGTCGCCGCTATGGGTTTGCAGATCAGCACCCCTGAGTTGTCTGCAACCCGGCTTGGCGCTGCCTTTGGAAGCAAGCGCATGCTGTTGGTGCTGGACAATTGCGAGCACATAATTGATGCCGCAGCGAAGTTCATCGAGGAGCTCCTATGCGCGACCCCGGCGCTGCAGATCGTAGCGACCAGTCGGGAACCGCTCGGCATCGAAGGGGAGCAGGTTTACCAAGTCGCGCCACTGAGCATTCCGCCCGAGCAGGCGACGAATGCCACCGAAGTGCTTGCCTATGAGGCAGCCCAGTTCTTTTACGCTCGCGTGCGTGAGGCTGACCACACGTTTTCGCTGGACGATGTGAATGCGTGCGCGGTGGGCGCTATCTGCAGATGTCTCGACGGTCTGCCATTGGCGCTTGAATTGGCCGCGCCGCGAGCCGCTGCGCTGGGCGTTACAACGGTGGCCGCACGCTTGGATCAAGTGTTCGATCTACTTTTGCACGGCCGGCGTACATCTCCACCTCGGCATCGGACTCTTAGGGCAACGCTCGAATGGAGTTACGAGCTGCTATCCGAGGACGAGTGCCGCGTGCTCCGACGGCTATCGGTCTTTTCCGGTGGATTCACGCTCGATGCGGCCTGCGCACTGGCCGGGGATGGGCCTTCGGGTCACACGGCTGTCACCGACTGCATCGCACGGTTGGTCGCTAAATCATTTATTGAGACCGCGCAAAAGGAGCCCCTGGTCCGCTACCGATTGCTGCAGACCACTCGAACCTATCTGCTCGAGAGGTTGGCGGAGAGTGATGACGGCATCGATGCCTACCGCAGGCGCCACGCCGAGTACTTCCGGGACCTGCTCACGGCTGCCGCGCATGCCAGCCTCGCGAACCGCCCGCGTCTCGAGACGATCGGATCCGAGCTCGACAACGTGCGGGCGGCGCTCTCTTGGGCATTCTTGGTCCCGGACGACTCATCACTCAGCTTCGAGCTGGCAGTCCGCTCTGCGCCGGTGTGGCTCGGCATGTCCCTACTGAACGAGTGCCGGAGCTGGATGGAGAAGGCGCTGTGCCGGCTTGGAGTCAGTCGCTCTGCCGGGACGCGTGACGAGGTCATATTACGATCCGCGTTGGCCCTGACCTTGACGATACTGGGGGCTACAGCTACTGCGATTCGTACGGCGCTGGGCGATGTCTGCGAGCTGGCCAAGAAGCTGGGAGAGAAGGATTGTTACGTCAACGCGCTCTATGCCACGTGGTTCGCACATTATCGCGGGATCGACGTTCGCGCGATGTTTGCCACCGCGCACCGGCTGCAGTGCGTGGTCGCAGAGATGGGCAGCGAGATTTTGATTTCCTTCGCAGAGCGGATCCTGGGCACGACCGAGCAGCTCGCCGGGGACCATTTCAACGCGGGCCTGCACCTGGCACGTTCGATCGAGAGAAGAGAGCAACTGCGGCAACACGGCCATACTGCCCACTTCGTGTTCGATAACCTTGCCGGCCCACGCAGCGCGCTCGCCAACTCGCTTTGGCTGCAGGGCCTGCCTGACCAAGCCGCTGCGACCGCGGAGCGCAGCTTCAATGAAGCCCGAGCGACAGGGGACGCGAGTGTCTTGTGTCATACGCTTCTGTACTGCATCCACTTTGCGCTCAAGGTTGGGGACATGAACGCTGCGGACTTGTATGCCACCGAGCTCATGACACGTGCCGATCAGCTGTCTTCTGACGTCTATCGCTCCTTCGCGCTTGGCACGCGAGGAATACTGATGGCCAGGCGTGGCGAAAGGGCATCGGGACTCCCACTGTTGCAAACCACGATGCAGGAGTTCCAAAGGCTCGAACATGTGTTTTTCTACACTATCCTGGGCGGCGACCTTGCCGACATCTTGAGAGAGATGGGCCGGACTCAGGAGAGCCAGGCAGTCGTTGATGGGACGCTGAGGCAGGTGCGGCGCGGCGGAGCCGACATCCTGCTACCGGAGCTGTTACGCGTCCAAGGTGAGCTCTATGCGATAGGTGATGATGGCGAGAGTGTCAGGCTGGCCGAAGTCACGCTGCTGGAATCGATCGATTTGGCGCACCGGCAGAATGCGCTGTCGTTCGAGTTGCGTGCCTCGATGAGCATGGCTTGGCTCAGACACAAGCAGGCCCGGGACGCCGAGGCAATCGAGGCGCTCGCCCCGGTGTACCTGAAATTCCAGGAGGGTTTCGCCACTCGGGATCTCAAGCTGGCCAAGGCACTTCTGGAGCAGCTCGGCTGGCAGGCTGGGAGTCGCGGGCTCGAGAGGAGCGCTTCCTAAGCGCAGCCACTCGGATTGCGCAAGTACCGAGTTAGATGCTGGTTGGAGCATTCGAGCTCCATCCATCCCGACGGCCGCGTTTCTCGTCGTGCAGCCCATATATTCCGGCTTCCTCGAAGGCGTCAATAAAGCTCTGTCAGCAGCGACAAAAAGAGAATGGCGCCCGTCAGTGGTGTTGTCAACACAAACTTACCGTTCCCATGGTGATGGGAATGTCGGTAACCTGTAGCTGTACGACAATCAACCGGAGCGCAGCGCTGGCTGCTGACAAACAACCTCGGGGCAAGCGTTGCGCCGGGATATTATCCTCGTCCTGTTTGTCGCGCTACTCACCCAGTTCGTCGCGCTACTCATACTGTCTGGCGCTTCATCGAGTCGGCGGGTTGAGCAAACTGCTCGCTCACGAACGGACTAGCCCGGTTTATCAGAGGCCAACAGCCGACGTCCGTCGATGGATCATCGCGAAGCCGAGATTGAGGCAGGCTGCATGGACGTTAGGGTGGGCTCGTATCGCACGCGTAGATGACGGCACCATGCCCAACTTTTGGTCCGAACGGAGCTGCATGAGAGACCGGCTTCCTGACATGGCCTCGGGTCAGATAGCTAAGCTTCTAGTGGCGCAGTCGTAGCTGGCTGTGCCGCCAATCCTGGCGTTATTGAGCTAAAGGGAGAGACGCTCATGCCGGATGAAATTTCGGTAAACCCGTTTCGCTGTAAAATGTGGGCCGGTCACGAGCGACTGCACCTTTCGTCGCAGGTCGTCCGCTTGAACTCGCAGACTCAACGGCCGCATATCGGTCACGGGGCCCTGCCTCCTCGAAGTCGATTGTTGGAAAGTCTGAGCTCTTGAGAGGCAGCCGCCACGGCGCATTTGCCGCCCTCTTGGTCGCGTCAAACGCCCCGCCTGTCGCAAACATGTGTGCCGCGATGCTGCGCCTGGTCTGCTCGCTCCGCCGCGACCCTCCAAAGTCCGGTCCTCGCTTGCAGTTGGCCTCGGCTGCGTGCCCGCTGCAATCTCCTGATTAATACATCTTCAACGATCAATGACTCGTGCAATAGACTGCACTGCGCTCCGCGGTTGCAACGCTGCGAGTTGCAATGACTCACTGATGACATCGAACGATCTGGTCTTGCAAACCTGCTCGACCTGCTCTAGATTTGTTCGTAACTCAGTATGTCAACATCCTGGCGAAGAGTTTCGGCGACCTCGGCCACCAGGGCCTTGCCCGCCCGACGTTCACGATCAGCTGCAGTGTTGATATCAGTGGTTGGCGCGGTTCTCGCCTCGACGATCGCGAGGTGTTAGTTAGGAGAAAACCGCTTGTAACGTCCGAGTCGTCGCCCGAGATCGGAGCAACCGAGCCGGGTTCCGACTCGAAAAGGGAAGTCTGCACGTAAGTGCATCTGCATTCGCATGATGGCGCATTTTATTGGTGGAGCACTCTATGGATAGTCTGGTCAAACATCTTGCCTCGTCCAAGCACAGGGTTACGCTCGAGCGCTCGAAGTCGGCTGAGGATCTACAGCGGGCAATCGGACTCGGGTACCTTCTTGTCAAGTTTCCGGAAACAAATGGTGGCACCGAGCTGGGGATTACGCTCAACCCGTCTCGCACGATTCTCGAGAACGCCGACTTCGCCACCAGATCGGGTACCATTCATCTGGCGGGTACGCTCGTCCTAAACTACAACCATGTTGAAATGGAGCTGGACGTCGATCTTGCGACACTCGAAGGCCACGGCCGCATGAAGCTCATTGCGGACGAGGCGGCCTGGAGAGCGAAGCGGTCGACGCACGAGCAGTCCTAGCGCCGCGGCACGGAAACCCAATAGATTGAGCGCCTGCGCTCGCGCGGCGTTGGGCGTCTACCACGCTGCGGGCCCCACTGACCACTCGGTCGTTCTCATCCGACCGTCGCGGCCTGCAGCCCTGTCCAAAAGGAACTTGCCATGCAATCCGCTAGCCACGCGACCACCGCAGAGGCGGCCGACAGACTGCAGATAAGCCAAATCGCCGCAGACGAGCCGGGCGATTTCCCACTCTCTTCCGCACAGCAGGTCGTCTGGTTCGACCATATAACGCACCCGGGGATTCCGTTGTGCAACATAGGCTTCGCCGGGGAAATCGACGGAGCCGTTGATGCTGCAGTACTGGAAGCCGCTATCAATCGGATAGTGGAGATCAACGAGGCTCCGCGCCTCGTGCTGTGTCCAGGGGATGGCACCGCACGCCAGCGCGTGTTACCCGCCGCACATGTCCCTCTGGTCGTGCATGACTTTTCGCAGTATGCGGACGCCGCAGAACGCGCGCATGAACACATGCGCCAGGCATTTCGCAAGCCCTTCAGCTCTCTGTCAGAACTGCTGTGGGAAACCCAGTTGGTGGTCGTGAGCCCGGAGCGCTGTTATTGGCTGCATAGGTACCATCACCTCGTTGCCGACGCGTCGGGTGTGGCTCTTTTCTGGCATGCGTGTGCTGCCGTCTACAACAAGTTGTTGAAGGGCGATGGGGACCCGCCGCAGGCCGTTCCTGCCTACCTCGATTTCATCGAGGAAGATCAAGGTTACCTGAATTCGCCTCGCTTCAAGCGAGATGCGGCGTTCTGGGGTGAGCGCTATGCGCAGATCCCGGCGCCCCTGTTCCAGCGTGCCGTAACCCGACAGCTCGGCTCGGCTTCCCCCAGTGAGCAGGTTCGTTGGACGATTGTGCGTGCGCACTTCAACCAGCTGACTGGGTTTGCCCTCAAGCATGGCTATTCAATAGTCCCGCTGTTGATCGCGGCTCTGAGCGTCTACTTCTCCAGGGTATCCGGCGTCGACGAGGTGATCATCGGGCTTCCGGTTCACAACCGAACCTCAGCGAAGCTGAAGGCGATGTTCGGTATGTTCTCTTCAGTCAGTCCAGTCGGGATCGCTGTTGACTCCGGGGCCGACTTTGTGCGGCTCATGGGCGTGGTTGCCGCGGAGCTGCGCCGCTGCTATCGGCATCAGCGTTATCCCATTTCCGAGCTAAATCGCCGCCTCAAGCTGGCACAACAGGGCCGACGTCAGGTGTTCGACGTTACTCTGTCGTACGAGACGTTGGATGCGGTAGACAGCTTTGGTTCCAGTCCCACCAAAGTCATCGCGATGGACAATGGCTATGAGCAGACGCCGCTGGCCATCTTTGTACGGGATTATTACGCCGAGGACGACGTCACGATCGACTTCAACTTCAATACGTCCGTCTTGCGACGTGATGAAGCTCAACGTATCAGCAAGAGCATCCAGCTGCTGCTCGACTCAGTCGTAACCCATGCAACCCTGCCAATCGCCCGCCTTCCCCTGATCGACGAGCAGGAGCGGCAAGAGATCCTGATCGCTCTCAATGACACGAGCGTGGACTTCCCAGAAAATCGCAGGCTGCACGATTTCTTCGAGGAGCAGGCCCGAGTCCGGCCCAATGCTATCGCGGTTGAATATGAGACGGATCAACTAACCTACCAACAGCTGAATCGCAGCGCCAACCAGCTCGCGCACTACCTGAGCGCCCGCGGGGTGCGCCCTGACAATCCGGTAGCGATCTGCATGGATCGCAGCATCGGCATGGTGGTCGGTCTGCTGGGAATTCTGAAGGCCGGAGGAGCCTACGTACCCCTCGATCCGTCCTATCCGACCGAAAGGTTGGCATTCATGCTGCACGATTGTGCGCCGGTGACCGTGCTGACCCAACCAGCCTGGTTGGAGCTCCTTTCGCCGGTCGATGTCCCGGTCCTGCTCCTGGATGAAAGGGGCGGTGCACCGGAGCTGTTGAGGCAGCCCGATACGAATCCGGACGCCGCAGCGGTGGGCCTCACATCGCGACACCTCGCTTACATCGTCTATACCTCGGGATCGACTGGACAGCCCAAAGGCGCAATGAATGAGCACCGGGGTGTCGTAAATCGACTCCTGTGGGCCAGGTCCGAGTACGGCCTGACCCCCCATGACCGCGTGCTTCAAAAGACACCCTTCAGCTTTGATGTCTCAGTTTGGGAGCTCTTCTTGCCACTGATGTGCGGTGCACGGCTGGTGATGGCGCGGCCGCGCGGCCACCAGGACCCCCACTATCTGTCTGAGGTCATCCAGCGCGCCGGCATCACCACCATTCACTTCGTCCCGTCCATGTTGCAGGCCTTCCTGAGCCAGGCGGACCTCTCAAAGTGCGACAGTCTTCGTCTGATGTCGTGCAGCGGCGAAGCGTTGTCCTACGACCTGCAGATGCATTGCCTGCATCAACTACCACAACTACAACTACATAACCTGTACGGACCCACGGAAGCGGCTATCGACGTCACCTACTGGCGCTGTGCAGCGCAAGCCCCCGAGGGAATCGTCCCGATTGGCTACCCGATTGCAAACACGCAAATCTACATACTGGATCCTCTGCTGCAGCCAGTGCCGTTCGGCGCCATTGGCGAGATCTACATCGCAGGTGTCTGCGTAGCGCGCGGTTATCTGAATCGGGACGCTTTGACCGCCGAGCGCTTCCTACGCAATCCTTTCAGCGATGATCCCGACGCCCGCATGTACAAAAGCGGCGACCTCGGGAGGTATTTGCCTGATGGAAGCATTCAATACCTGGGCCGCTACGACTTTCAGGTGAAGATCCGCGGGTTCCGCATCGAGTTAGGCGAGATCGAGACCCGTCTCAACGCGTGTCAGGGCGTTCGCGAAAGTGTCGTCATTTCCCGGGAAGACTCTCCCGGAGAGAAACGTCTTGTGGCCTATGTAGTGCCTCAACCGGATGCCAAGCTCAGCCCCACAGCTCTGCGCAGTCAGCTAAGTACCGCTCTGACTGACTACATGTTGCCCAGTGCCTACGTTCTGCTGGGTGCCTTACCGTTGACGGCCAATGGCAAGCTGGATCGGCGAGCTTTGCCGGCGCCCGATGGCAGTGGGCTGGGACAGAGAGAGTATGAGCCTCTGCGAGGAGAGATGGAGGAAGCGCTGGGGAGCATCTGGCAAGAGGTGTTGCAGGTGCAGCGGGTGGGCCGACACGATAACTTCTTTGAGTTGGGGGGGAACTCGTTGTTGGCGATGCAGGTGGTCACGCGCATTCGCCAGGTCTTGGGGCGCGAGCTGCCGGTGCCGGTGCTGTTCGAGTCGCCCACGGTGCCAACGCTTACGTGGCAACTAAGCAGTGCCGTGCGGGCCGAGGTGCGGCCGATGGTCCGAGCCGATCGGACGCAAGCGCTGCCCCTGTCGTGGGCGCAGCAGCGCTTGTGGTTCATCGATCAGTTGGAAGATAGCGGGGCGGCCTATCACGATACTGAAGCGCTACGGCTGCGCGGGGGACTGGACCGAGCAGCTCTACAGCAGACATTGGACACGCTGCTGGAGCGTCACGAGGTGCTGCGCACAGTATTCCGCAACGTCGACGGCCGGCCGGTGCAAGTCATCACGGAGACGAAGCGCTTTGCATTGCAGGTGATGGACCTGAGCGCCCAGGAGGCCGCCGAACGCGAGCAAGCGGTCAATGAACAGAGGAGGCAGGAGGCGAGCTGCCCGTTTGAGCTCAGCACTGGTCCGTTGATTCGGGGTCGTCTGCTGCGACTGAAGGATGAGGATCACATCCTGTTGGTGACGATGCATCACATTATCTCGGATGGTTGGTCGAAGGAGATTCTGATCCGGGAGGTGGGTACCCTGTATGCCGCCTACCGGGAAGGTCGGGCCAATCCGCTGTCCCCGCTGCCGATCCAGTACGCCGACTACGCGCTGTGGCAGCGGCAGTGGCTGCAGGGAGAAGCGCTGGGCGAGCAGCTGGAGTACTGGAAGCAGCAACTGTTGGGAGCCCCGGCACTCTTGGAGTTGCCGACCGACCGGCCCCGGCCGCGGATACAGAGCTATCGTGGAGCCAGTGTCCCGATCGTACTGGATCGGGAGTTGAGTCGACAGATCGGTAGCTTGGCCCGGCGTCAGGATGCAACGGTGTTCATGGCGTTGTATGCGGGATTTGCGATCCTCCTTTCACGATTAAGTGGACAGCAGGACATCGTGGTGGGTACGCCGGTAGCCAACCGGCATCGCCTGGAGATCGAAAGCCTGATCGGTTTTTTCGCGAACACGCTCGCACTGCGCGTACAGCTGGAGGATGAGTTGACGATCGCGGAGGTGCTGGAGCGGGTGAAGGCACTGACGCTGGAGGGGTATGCCCATCAGGATGTGCCTTATGAGCAAGTGGTGGAGGTGCTGCAGCCGCAGCGCACGCTCAGCCATAGTCCGGTGTTTCAGATCATGCTGACGTTGCAGAACACCCCGCACAGCGAGCTGAAGCTGCCCGGGCTGGAGCTGCAGACGCAGGGTGCTTCGTCGAATACGGAGAGGTTCGATCTGACGCTAGCGTTGTATGAGGGTGAGGGGGAGATCCGCGGCAGCCTCAGCTACGCAAGCGATCTGTTTGATCAGGTGACGATCGAGCGCTGGGCACGGCACTATCAGGCGGTGTTGACAGCGATGGTGCAGGATGAGCGGCAGCCCGTGGGTGCCGTGTCCCTACTGGATGAGTGGGCGCGGCGTCAGGTGCTGGAGGAGTTCAACGCGACGGCGGTGCCCTATCCGCAGGATAGATTGGTCCACGAGCTGTTTGAGGAGCAGGTGGAGCGTACACCGCAGGCGATTGCGGTGGTCTGTGGCGAGGAGCGGCTCACCTATGAGGAGTTGAACGCGCGAGCCAATCGACTGGCGCACTACCTGCGAGAGCATGGGGTGGGAGCTGATACGCGGGTAGGGATCTGTGTAGAGCGCGGGATTGGGATGGTGGTGGGGCTGCTGGGGATCTTGAAGGCGGGTGGGGCGTATGTGCCGCTGGACCCGAGCTACCCGAGGCAGCGTCTGGCGTATCTGTTGTCCGACAGCGTGCCAGTACTGTTGTTGATGGATGATAGTGCGCGTGAGGTGTTGGAGCAGTCCGCCAGTGGAGTTGGGATAATTGATCTGCGGGCAGATGAGCAGTTGTGGGCGCGGCACAGCAGCGCGAATCTGGCGGCGGGGGCGATCGGACTGTGCTCCAGTCACCTGGCCTATGTGATCTACACCTCCGGCTCGAGCGGGGAGCCCAAGGGGGTGATGATCGAGCATCGAGGGGTTGTGAACTTCCTCACTTCGATGCAGCGGGACTTTGCCCTGCAGGCAAGCGACTGTCTCGTGGCCGTCACGACCATCTCCTTCGATATCGCCGGATTGGAGATTTACCTACCACTCACCCGCGGCGCCAAGGTGATGCTGGCGAGTCGCGTGGCCGCCTCGGATGCGCAACAGCTCATGGCGATGCTCGAGGAGCACGAGGTGACGGTTCTGCAGGCCACCCCCGCGACCTGGCAGCTGCTGCTGGAGGGAGGCTGGAAGGGCCAACTCCAGATGAAGGCGCTGTGTGGTGGAGAGAGCTTGACGAAGACCTTATCCAGCCGACTGATCGGACGAGTCCAGGAGCTGTGGAACCTATACGGACCAACAGAGACGACGATCTGGTCCTGCAGCCGCAAAGTTCCTGCCGTACCCGAGGACGGCAGTCCCGTGGAGACTATCGGCCGGCCGATTGCGAACACGCAGATCTACCTGTTGGATGGGCACGGTCAGCCGGCGCCAATCGGAGTGGTCGGGGAGATCTACATTGGTGGAGCAGGAGTGGCGCGGGGGTATCTGAACCGGCCTGAGCTGACCGCTGAGCGTTTTGTGAAGGATCCGTTCCAAGCCGACCCACGAGCGCGGATGTATCGCAGCGGGGATCTGGGGAGGTGGCGAGCGGAGGGGACGATTGAGTACCTGGGCCGCAACGATCATCAGGTGAAGGTCCGGGGATATCGGATCGAGTTGGGGGAGATCGAAGCGCAGCTGCGCAAGCATGCGCGGGTGCGGGAAGCGGTGGTGCTGGCGCGGGAGGATGTGCCGGGCCAGAAGCGCCTGGTGGCGTACCTGACGCCGACGGGGGAGGCGCCGCCGATCGAGGCACTGCGCGAGCAGCTGAAGGGGAGTTTACCCGAGTACATGCTGCCCGGTGCTTTTGTGGTGTTGGAGTCGCTGCCGCTGACGTCCAACGGGAAG
>Ga0137416_10000885_pt1 | contig 14707 bp, 14 predicted proteins | sample CZODoug3_1_1_16f_FD_108282 | JGI IMG/M metagenome (GOLD analysis project Ga0137416, IMG submission 108282) | Vadose zone soil fungal communities from Angelo Coast Range Reserve, California, USA - CZODoug3_1_1_16fungal (Illumina Assembly) | ecosystem: Environmental > Terrestrial > Soil > Vadose...
CAAGCCCTATCGATCGTGATGGATTCTGGACAGAACTCGATCGGCAGTGGGATCCACTAATGCACGTAGACGTGGACGGAGTCGTACTGAGGTCCCACCGCTTCGCTGGCTGCCGCGGGTTGGGTGGTTGGTTGTGCGGGTCGCGGTGTTCGGTGAAGTTCCGTAGTCGCAGGATGCCGCGAACACTGCCAGTGCTGCGGTGATCAGCATCTGCACAGCCCGTCGCGCCGGGGCGGGCCCACGAGTCATGTCTTTCACATCCATACGCCGTTTTCATCAGATGAATCAATCATCTCCTGCTGGGCGGAGACTATTGGATGACGTCTTTCGAGCGGCGAGTGAGCCAGCGACCGAGTGCGGGCACGAACCGCCGCGCGTGATACGCCAGGTCAGCTTCCGACGTCACTGAATCGCCCCGGCATGTCCGGAGTCCGGACTCACCGGGGCGATTCATCTGGACATCTCATTTGAGAATTGGACACGAAACTTGAGAAGCTCCACCGCACCACATGATGTGGTGGCGGCAGTGTGAACCGCCCCGGCATGTCCGGAGACTCTCGTTAAGCAGTCGACCTGACGGCGCCAAGTTTAAGTTTAAGTGGGCAGAGGGACATCGATCGAACGTTTATTCGTCTGCCTGCGGTGTCGGCGCAAGTGGCGGCGCAGCCCGTCCGCGAGGTGTCGGCGGCGCTGCACTCCCGAACGTGGTAGCCAGATCCTTGATTCTCATTTTCGTGTCATATATGGCATCGAGATGGCATTGGATTTGAGACGATGACATTGTGTTTGAGAACTGACAGCGCCGCGGCGTGTAGCTTCTCAAGTTTGGTGTCCAACCGCGGTCGAGTGGCGTGCACTTACACAACTTGTCTCACGTGATGTCCAGTGCGTTTGTCTCACGCTCGTGTCCATTTTTCGAACCTGCGCGAGGCCTTGATCCCGGGGCCCGACAATAGCGACCTGCACAGTCACATACCGAAGTGGCGCGATGGGCAACTATCAACCACGACCGCTTGATCGTGACGATGCTGCACAACACCGTTAACCAAGAGGTTCGCCATCGCGTCGAACAACCGGGCTCGATGTGTCGGCTGGTCAGGCGGGAGGCGCATCAGGAGGCGGCGATATTGCCACGATCCTTCGAGATACTGCGTGACCAGAATCGCCGTATCGAAATCGGGTTGGACGACAAGCCCCGCCGGACGGACCGCCGGAAGACCCAACTCCTCCATCCGTCGCAGCACCTCGTACTCCCTGACGGCGATCCGTGGCGGCAGATCCTTCAACGCCCATAGACGGTCGTCGGCGTCGACGAACTTGACGAGATGCCGACTAGGTCCGACCGCGATGTCCCGAAGTGCAACCTCGGGCATCATCCAGTCCGAGAGCGGTTTGTCCCACGGCAGCGACAAAAGATCTGGCGTTGGAGCGCGAAGCCGAATCTCCGGTATTGGCACGTCTATTCGCCGCCAGCTGGGGGACTGAACCGCAACCGAGTCTGCATGCCTTCTAGGCGCCGTCGCGATTCGATGGTTTCCACCGCGTTCCTGCCGAGATGTTCGACACATTGCTCTCGGATCAGCTGTGCCTGGAGCAGTGTCAGCTCTTCATCTGTGGCGTCCAGCAGCAATACCGCCAGCTGGGCATAGAACTGGTCAGGGCGAAGGCCGTAGGCGACGAAGATTTCCTCATGTGGCGCGCCGCCGTACGGGGCCCAGACTTTGGCGAAGCGGAGTAGTTCGCGCCTTCGTTTGGACTCGCTGGCGAACGGCAGCTTTGGCTCGCTGTTGCGAGTCGGTTCCGGCCTCGGCTGCGCTTTGTTGGAGTCGGCGGCCGGCACAGCCGACTGTTCGTCGTGGCGCATCGTGCACTGTCCTTCGGGGCGGGCCTGAAGTCGATCAGACGCTGATACTGCGTCCAGAGGAACCCAGGTCGTTGCATGCCTCAACAACCCTTTCGGCCATCGAGGCCTCGGCCTTCTTGAGATACACGCGCGGGTCATAAGTCTTCTTGTTGCCGACCTCGCCGTCGATCTTCAGTACGCCGTCATAGTTGGTGAACATGTGCGCCGCGACCGGGCGGGTGAAGGCGTATTGGGTGTCGGTGTCGACGTTCATTTTCACGACGCCGTACCTCAGCGAGTCCTCGATCTCGGACTTCAGCGATCCGGAACCGCCGTGGAACACGAAGTCGAAAGGCTTTGCGTCCTCGGATAATCCGAGCTTGGTTGCCGCTACCTTCTGGCCCTGCGCAAGGACGTCGGGGCGCAGCTTGACGTTGCCCGGCTTATATACGCCGTGCACGTTGCCGAACGTCGCGGCCAGCAAGTACTTGCCGTGCTCACCGGCGCCGAGCGCCTCGATGGTCTTCTCGAAGTCCTCGGGGGTGGTGTAGAGCTTGTCGTTGATTTCGGCTTCGACGCCGTCCTCCTCGCCGCCGACCACGCCGGTCTCGATCTCGAGGATGATCTTGGCCGCGGCGGCTTCCTTGAGCAGTTCCTTGGCGACGGACAGGTTTTCGTCGATCGGCACCGCCGAGCCGTCCCACATATGCGACTGAAACAGCGGATTCTTGCCCTTGGCCACGCGCTCCGCGGAGATGGCAAGCAGCGGCCGGACGTAGGTGTCGAGCTTGTCCTTCGGGCAGTGGTCGGTGTGCAGCGCGACGGTGATCGGATACTTCTCCGCGACGACGTGGGCGAATTCGGCCAGCGCCACCGCCCCGGTGACCATGTCTTTGACCCCGAGGCCCGAGCCGAACTCCGCGCCGCCGGTCGAGAACTGGATGATCCCGTCGCTGCCCGCGTCGGCGAACCCCTTCAGCGCGGCATTAATCGCCTCGGAGCCAACGCAGTTGATCGCCGGGAACGCATAGGACCCGGTCTTGGCGTTCTCGAGCATCTGGCGGTAAGCCTCGGGTGTGGCGATCGGCATTGGTGATCCCTTCTAATCCAGTGGGCTGCCGAGGTGCGCTGCCGCGGCACGGTAACTGTGCAGCGGTCGGTGAGCGCTAGTCGATTGCGGAGATCATCGAGGCGACGGCGCCGGCGATGGCCACACGCGCCGGCACGAGGTACTTCCGCGGGTCGGTCACCGCGTCATTGGCGGCGAGGTGGTCCCGCACCGCAGCGGTGAACTCCACGTTGAGTAGCGTTCCCACGTTGACCTTCGTGATGCCCGCGCCGACCGCTTTGCGCAAGTCTTCATCAGATACCCCCGATGAACCATGCAGCACGAGAGGCACGGGCACCGCCGCCTTCAGGAGCGCGATCAGGTCGAAGTCCAGCGTCGCCGTCCGCTCTGACATCGCATGCGAGCTACCCACGGCGACGGCGAGTGCGTCGACACCGGTGGCATCCACGAACGCTTTTGCTTCCGACGGGTCGGTCCGCACACCGTAGGCGTGCGCCCCATCCTTGCCGCCGACTTCGCCGAGTTCAGCCTCAAGGAAGAGGCCGTGTTCGTGTGCCCATTGGGCAGCGGCGGCCGTCGCGGCCACGTTGTCGCTGTACTCCATCTTCGAGGCATCGAACATCGCAGAACTTGCACCAGTTCCGGCGGTCGCGTGCAGCAGGTCTAGATCCTCGACGTGATCGAGGTGGACTGAGGCGGAAATCGATGCCTCTACTGCCACCGCGACTGCTGCCGCCGCGATTGGGCCGAGCCGACCGTGATGAAACTTCACGGCGTTCTCGCTGATCTGCAGGATCACGGAACTACCCGCTTGTTCGGCACCAGCGACGATGGCCTCGGCGTGCTCAAGGGTGATGACGTTGAAAGCGAGCACCCCCCGACCTGCACGGTGTGCGGCGGCTATGAGTTCCGCGGTTTGGGCGAGCGGCATCGAATGCCGTCCTTCCTATCTGTCCGTGCCTGGTCGGCATCGGTGCTGGCTCACGTCCGGAGATCATCTGGTGCGAGCCTCTTGACAATCCACCAACGAAATACAACTATATCCATCATTATCCAAGTGGGCAAGGTCACACAGCCAGGGAAGAGAGATGCGGGACATGTTCTTCGTCGGTCTCGATGTCGGGACCCAGACCAGCAAGGCGGTCGTGTTCACCGAGGCTGGCGATCCGGTCTCGTCGGGACGCGCGGCCACGCCGTGGACGTTCACGTCGACCGGTGCGGAACTCGACGCGATGGCTCTCTTGGACGCTGCGAAGTCAGCGGTCGCGGAAGCATTGAGCGACTGCCCTCCGGGTCCCATCGGCGGCGTCGGTGTAACCAGCCTCGGGGAGGCCGGTGTACTGCTGGATGCCCGCGGCGAACCCGTCGCTCCTCTGATTGCCTGGCATGACACCCGCGATGGCGCCGAGCTGGCGCACCTACGGCACGCGATTGCGCCACAAGACTTTTCGTCCATGACTGGGTTGCCGCTGCGTCAGCAGTGGTCGCTCACCAAGCATCGGTGGCTCCTGGACAACATGCCCGAGGCACGTCGCGCGGTCCGGCGTCTCAACGTCGCCGAGTGGATCGTGCGCGGACTGGGCGGCGAAGAAGCCACCGAGCAGTCGCTGGCTTCGCGTACCGGGTGGCTGCGTCTGGCCCAGCGTTCTTGGTGGAACGAGACCCTGGAGTGGTCAGGGGCTAGCGAGTCTTTGATGCCGCCGCTGGTGATCGCTGGTACCCCCCTGGGTCGAGTGGGCGACGCCGCGGGTCTCTCGCGGTTGAAGGGTGCGGTCCTCACCGTTGCCGGCCACGATCACCAGGCGGCCGTCATCGGCGCTGGAGCAGACGGTCCGGGTGACGAGTTGGATTCGTGTGGAACCGCCGAAGCACTGATCCGCACCATTCCACCGAAGCTGTCGCCGCTGGTCGTCGCTGACCTCGCAGAGGCCGGTATTACGACGGGGTGGCACGTGGTCGCCGATCATTGGTGTCTGCTCGGTGCGACGCAGGGCGGTCTGGCGTTGCAACGCATCCTCGCGCTGCTCGGAAAGGATAGGGCGGACCTCCCCGCACTCGATGCAGAAGCGATGGCGCTACCCATTCCAGACGTCGAGGTCTCCGCGCCACCATTCGGGCGCTTGGACATCCTTGGCATCGCCGATGGCGACGGTCCAGCCCACTTGTGGCGAGCCGCGCTCGAAGCGGTTACCCAGCAGGCCGCCGATATCCACGACGCGATGAGCTTCGTGAGCGGTGCGCACCGAGCGTTGGTGGTCACCGGTGGTTGGTCACATAGCGAGGGGCTCATCGCCGTCAAGCGCAGGCGCTTTGGCGAGTTGGTGCGAGCCGATGTCAACGAGGCTGGCGCTCGGGGAGCCGCACTCTTGGCTGTCAGGGCGGCTGCGGCCGCGGCTCCGTCGGACTCTGCGGTGTCGGTCCGATGACCGGGGCGAGGCAAGTGCACCATCGAGCATCTCGACGCGGACATCGTCAGCAACCAGGATCAGCGGTTATGGCCGCTGGCAACGATGACTCCCGCACCCCCTTCGCCGACGAGCGTAAGAATCACATTCTCGAACGGCTGATGACCCTCGGCCGAGTCGACGCCGTCGAGATCTCCGAGTCATTGGGGGTCACGGGCGAAACGATCCGCAAGGATCTCATCGCTTTGGAGCGGCAAGGGCTCCTTCGCCGTGTACATGGTGGCGCCGTTCTGGTTCAGTCCCTTTCCTTCGAGCCCGCGGTCGAGACACGGACCCAGTTCGCGTCCGAGAAGGCGCGCATTGCACAGGCGGCGCTCAAGCACCTCCCGGCTCAAGGCTCTGTGCTGATCGACGCGGGGTCGACGACGGCCAAGTTGGTCGAGATCTTCCCGGGGGACCGAGATCTCACGGTCTACACGAACACGGTGCCGTTGGCCGTCGCGTTGCTCACCCGCCCGAGGCTGACTGTGGTCACCTTGGGTGGTCGACTACGCAACAAGACCTTCGCAGAAGTCGGTGATTGGGCGATGCGCGCGCTCGCCGAGATCAACGTCGACGTCGCCTTCCTGGGTACGAACGGCATCTCGACGTCACGTGGATTGACGACCCCAGACCCCGACGAGGCCGCGGTCAAGCGACTAATGCTTGATTGCGCAGCCAAGCGCGTCCTACTCGCAGACCACACCAAGTTTGGCGTCATCAATGGCACCAAACACGGCGACCTCAACGACATCGATGTGCTGATCAGTGACAAGGGGCTCACCGACGCCCAGTGCACCGAGCTGCGCACCGCCGGAATCGAAGTGGAGCGGACATGATCGTCACCCTGACACCGAACCCCAGCGTGGATAGGACGGTATTTGTCGACCAACTCGCGCTCGGCTCCGTTAACCGCAGTCGCCGTAGCTGGAGTGAGCCGAGCGGAAAAGGCGTTAACGTTGCCCTCGCGCTCCACGCCCATGGCGTGCCAGCACGCGCCATTGTCACCGCTGGCGGACCAGTTGGCGCGCAGTTACAACAGATGCTCTCTACATCCGGGCTGGACACAGTCATCGTGCCCATCGATGGAGACATCCGCAGCAACATCAGCCTCACCCAACCTGACGGAACTGTTACCAAGGTCAACGAGCCCGGACCGCTACTCAGCGGCGCGGAACGCGACCGTTTGATCAGCGCAGTCGCAAGCAACTTGGGTGGCGCCAATTGGCTGGTGTGTGCCGGCAGTCTGCCAACCGGCGTTCCTGACGACTGGTACGGCGAGCTGGTCGAACTGGGCCGCCGTCACGGCGTGCCGGTTGCCGTCGACACTTCTGGTGAGCCGTTGACGCAGAGCCTGCACGCACACCCGGACCTCGTCAAGCCCAACGTGCATGAACTCGCGGAACTGACCGGCGCAACGCCGACGACACTCGAGGAGGTCATCGAAGCCGCTAACGAGGTACGCCGCCGCGGTGCACGCACAGTGCTCGCGAGCCTCGGCGCTGACGGCGCGGTGCTCGTTGACGCCGACGGCGCGTTATGGGGCCATGCTCCCGTAACCAACGTGGTGAGCACCGTCGGGGCGGGTGACGCGATGCTGGCGGGGTACCTCAGTTGTCGCCAGGGCCGCACCCAAGCGCTCGGCACCGCCTTGCAGTGGGGCGCTGCCGCCGTCCAGCACGAAGGAACCCTGTTCTCGCCCAAAGAATCCGGTGTGGCAGTAACAGTCACCGATTCCGTAGACCAGTCCCGCCCGCTACAAGATCGCGACCGCGTCGTTAGCCAAACCACGGATGCTGTCCCAGCATCGCACTCACGCGCATGACCGGTAATCAGCACACGCTCAGAAGCACAGGAGGGCTCCAAAGTTGAATCCGACGATGCAGGCGGTTGTGATCCACGGACGAGAGGACTACCGCCTCGAGCAAGTCCCCGTGCCGGTCCCGGGTCCAGGCGAGGCACTCGTCAAAGTGCACGCGGTTGGAATCTGCGCAAGCGACCTCAAGTGCTACCACGGCGCACCGATGTACTGGGGTGACGGCCCAGTCCCACCCAACGTCGACCTACTGGCAATCCCCGGCCATGAGTTCGTCGGCGAGATCGTGGCGATCGACGATATAGGCCGACAGCGCTGGGGCGTCGACGTTGGTGATCGAGCCGTGGCGGAGCAGATCGTGCCTTGCTGGAAATGCCGTTTCTGTCGGCGTGGTCAGTATTGGATGTGCGCGCCGCACAGCATCTTCGGCTTTCGCCGCAGCGTGAACGGTGCGATGGCCGAGTACATGATCTATCCAGCGGACGCCATCGTGCACAAGGTATCCCCCGACATTCCCGCAGCACATGCAGCTTTCGCGGAGCCTCTGTCATGCGCGCTACATGCCGTGGAGCGCGCACGAATCGAGTTCGGCGACGTGATAGTTGTCGCTGGCTGCGGACCGATCGGGTTGGGCATGGTCGCCGGGGCAGCCGCAAAGAGCCCAGCACACGTGATTGCACTAGATCACGTGCCGGCGAAACTGAACTTGGCCGCACAGTGTGGCGCCGACATCACCATCAACATCGGCACCGATGACGCTGAAACAGTCGTGCGCGATCTCACCGAGGGGTACGGCGCGGACGTTTACCTCGATGCCACCGGCCATCCCTCAGCAGTCCCCCAAGGTCTAGGTCTGCTTCGAAAACTTGGTCGCTACGTCGAATACGGGGTCTTTGCCGCCCCGGTCACTGTCGACTGGACCGTCATCAGTGACGTCAAGGAACTGGATGTCCTTGGCGCGCACCTAGGCCCGTACTGCTGGCCGACGGCCATCTCCATGATCGAAGCTAAAACTTTGCCGCTGGACCGCATTTGCAGCCACCAGCTGCCCCTGGAAGAGTTCCGTGCCGGCATCGACCTTGTCGGGCGAGGATCCGACTCTATCAAGGTGTCTCTGCTCCCTAGCGAAGGTGCTTGATATGTAACTATCGCGAAAACGCCGACAACTGAACCTAAATCGACCTCACTAGTACGGCTCAGCGCGAAGAGCGCACGAGTCGCGTGCCTCTTGCTGCCCAAATAAGGGCCAACAATCGTCAAACAGATTATCTGAGGAGCTTGCCATGAGACGGCATCTCGCTGCTATCGCACGGGCGTTAAGCCTTTGCATCACAATCATACTCATCTTATCCGGCTGTTCCGGCGCTGGCTCATTTGGAGCCGGGGAAAACGTCATCAACATCGCGATGGTGGCCAATGCGCAGATGACCGACGCCGAGAAACTGGCGTCGGAGTTTCAGGCGGAAAATCCTGGTACGAAGCTGCGGTTCATCACGCTGTCGGAGAATCAGTCGCGCGCGAAGATCACGATGTCGACCGCGATGGGTGGTAGCGAGTTCGATGTCGTGATGATCAGCAACTTCGAGGCACCGCAATGGGGCAAAGTCGATTGGTTGGTCAACCTTTCGGACTACGCCAAGAAGACGCAAGGTTACGAGGAGAGCGATTTCATCCCGTCGCTGCGCGACTCGCTGTCCTATAACGGCAACATGTATGCGGTCCCGTTCTACGGTGAGTCGTCGTTCCTGATGTACCGCAAAGACATGTTCGAACAAGCCGGTATCAAGGTCAATCCGGATCCGAACTATCAGCCGACGTGGCAGGAAGTTGCGGGGTGGGCGGACAAGCTCAAGACCGATGACCGGGCAGGTATCTGCCTCCGCGGCAAGCCCGGCTGGGGCGAGCTGCTGGCCCCGCTGGACACGGTGATCAATACCTTCGGCGGCCGCTGGTTCGACGAGAACTGGAACGCCCAACTCAACAGCCCCGAAGTCAAGAAGGCCGTCAATTTCTACGTCGACCTGGTTAAGCGCTCAGGTGAATTGGGCGCGTCGTCGGCGGGATTCCAGGAGTGCGCCAACCTGTTCGGCCAGGGCCAAACGGCGATGTGGTACGACGCGACATCGGCGGTCTCGGTGCTCGAGGACCCGAAGACCTACCCCGACCTGCAGGGCAAGATCGGGTATCTGCCTGCCCCGATCGCCGAGAAGCCCAACTCTGGGTGGCTCTACACCTGGGCGCTAGGCATTCCGAAGGCCGCGAAGAACCCGGATCTTGCGTGGAAGTTCATCTCGTGGATGACCAGTAAGGACTACCTGAAGCTGGTCGGTGAAAAGCTGGGGTGGGCCCGTGTTCCACCGGGCAGCCGGACTTCGACCTACACGAGCCTGCCGGAGTATGAGGCGATCTCGAAGTCCTACGGTCCGCTGACCTTGAAGTCGATTCAAGATTCGACCCCGAATAAGCCCACGGTGCAGCCGGTTCCGTACACCGGGGTGCAGTTCGTCGGGATTCCGGAGTTCCAGGATCTCGGGACGCGGGTGAGCCAGCAGATCAGCGCGGCGATCGCCGGGCAGAAGTCCGTTGACGACGCGCTCAACCAAGCACAGGAATACGCCGTGGTCGTCGGCAAGAGCTACCAGGGGACGCGATGACAACCACAAGCATGTCAGATCAAGAATCTGCCGCCGAGGTCGCAGAGCACGTTGCGAGAATCACGCAAAAGCAGGACGTCGGCGTGAGTCGAGCGGAGGGTTGGCGACGGCGCGGTCCGTTGCTTCCGGCGCTGATCTTCATGATCGTCGTCACGCAGATTCCGTTCTTGTTCACTCTCTATTACTCAACTCTGTCGTGGAACCTGGTTCGCCCGGGTTCACGTCAGTTCGTGGGGCTGAACAACTACATCGCGGTGGTCAAGGACAGCCAGTTCTGGCGGGTGGCGCTGAACACCGTCATATTGATCGTCGTGGTCGTCATCGTGTCGGCGTTCCTCGGCCTACTGCTTGCGTTGCTGTTGGACCGGACGTTCCTGGGGCGCGGGGTGGTGCGGACGTTGCTGATCACACCGTTCCTGGTCACACCCGTTGCGGCGGCGCTGATCTGGAAGACCACCATCCTCGACCCGACCAACGGCATCTTGAACTGGGTGCTGTCGCTGGTGGGGATCGGCAAGGTGGACTGGATCGGTCAGTTCCCGCTGACGATGGTGATGGTCGTGCTGATTTGGCAGTGGACGCCGTTCATGATGCTGCTGATCCTCGCCGGCCTCCAGTCGATGCCTCGCGACATCCTGGAGGCCGGTCGAGTCGACGGTGCGGGCGCGTTTCAACTTTTCCGGGAGTTGACGCTGTCCCACCTTCGGCGCTTCATCGAACTGGGTGTCGTGCTCGGCGCGATCTATCTGGTCAACACGTTCGACGCCATCTTCATGCTGACCCAAGGCGGGCCGGGCATCGCCAGTGCGAACCTGCCGTTCTACATCTATCAGCGCGCGTTCCTCGGCTTCGACATGGGCCAGGCCGCGGCCATGGGGGTGGTTGTGGTGATCTTCACGATGTTCATCGCCAGCTGCGCGCTTCGGTTGATCTTCAAATCATTCTCCGGCAAGGAAGAGGCGGCCTGAGATGACCACAACAGTTGAGAAGGGCACGGCCACAACGGATACGGCTATACCTTCGAAGAAGAAGAGCCGCAAGTTCAGTCCGTGGGGAGTGGTGGCGTGGCTCGTCGGACTCGGGTTTTTCTTCCCGGTGTTCTGGATGGTGCTGACGGCCTTCAAATCCGAGGGCGACGCGGCGACCAGTCCGCCGAAGCTGTTGTTCACCCCGACGCTGGATCAGTTCGCCGCGGTGTTCGACCAGGGCATCGGGCCCGCGATGCTGAACTCCATCTTCGCCACCGTCATTTCGACGGTCCTGGTGCTGGCACTGGGGACTCCGGCGGCGTTCGCGCTGTCGCTACGGCCGGTCCGCAAGACGCAGGACGCGTTGTTCTTCTTCATGAGCACCAAGATGCTGCCCATCGTGGCGGCGATCCTGCCGCTGTACGTGATCGTGTCCAACATCGGACTGCTGGACAACATCTGGGCGCTGGTCATCCTCTACACCTCGATGAACTTGCCGATCGCGGTGTGGATGATGAGGTCGTTTTTCCTCGAGGTTCCTGGTGAGCTGCTCGAGGCGGCCAGCCTGGACGGCGCCAGCCTGTGGCGGTCGGTGCGTGAGGTGATCCTTCCGTTGGTGTCGCCAGGCATCGCGGCCACCGCGCTGATCTGTGTGATCTTCGCCTGGAACGAGTTCTTCTTCGCGGTGAACCTGACCGCGGTGAACGCTCAGACCATGCCTGTTTACCTCGTCGGATTCATCGCCGGTGAAGGTCAGTACTGGGCCGTATTGTCAGCGGCCGCAACCATGGCTGCACTACCCGTCATCCTCTGCGGGTGGTTCGCCCAAAACAAGCTGGTGCGCGGACTTTCGTTCGGCGCGATCAAGTAGACAGCCCCCAGACGGACTCCGAAAGAACGAAGGGTAGACAATGGCCACGATCACCTACAAGAACGCCTCCTGCATCTACGAGGGTTCGGACAAACTCGCGGTTGACTCGCTGAACCTCGACATCCAAGACGGCGAATTCATCGTCCTGGTCGGGCCGTCCGGCTCGGGCAAGAGCACGGCGCTGCGCATGCTCGCCGGCCTCGAGGACATCGACGAGGGCGCCATCGAGATTGGCGACAAGGACATGACCGGTGTCCCGTCGAAGGACCGCGACATCGCGATGGTGTTCCAGAACTACGCTTTGTACCCCAATAAGACCGTCGCGGAGAACATGGGCTTCGCACTGAAGTTGCGGGGCGTATCGGCCGACGAGCGGCGCAGGAAGGTTGAGGAGGCGGCGAAGGTCTTGGACCTGACCGAGTTCCTGGACCGCAAGCCCGCCAAGCTCTCCGGCGGTCAACGTCAGCGCGTGGCGATGGGGCGCGCGATCGTGCGCGAGCCGCAGGTGTTCTGCATGGACGAGCCACTCTCGAATCTGGACGCGAAACTGCGCGTGCAGACCCGTACTCAGATCGCCGCCCTACAACGACGACTCGGTACCACCACCGTCTACGTCACCCACGACCAGGTCGAGGCCATGACGATGGGCGACCGGGTTGCCGTCCTGCGCTTCGGGAAGCTGCAGCAGTTCGCCTCGCCAAACGAGCTGTACGACAAGCCGGCCAATGAGTTCGTCGCCGGCTTCATCGGATCGCCTGCGATGAACCTCGTGACACTGCCGATCACGTCCGACGGCGTCAAGATCGGTGACTCTTCGCTGGAACTCGAACGCGACCATCTGACCAAGCTGCACGACGCGGGCCTGTCGGAGGTCACCTTCGGAATTCGGCCCGAGCAACTCGAACTCACCGATTCCGGTGGAGTTGAGGTCGTCGTCGACCTGGTCGAGGACCTCGGCAGCGAGGCGTATGTGTACACGCATGCCGGCTCCGGCGTCGATTTGGTGGCGCGGTGCAACCCGCGCACGGCGCCCAAGTTGGCCGACTCAGTGCGGTTGCGCAGGAATCCCGACGGAGCGGTCCACCTGTTCCATCCGGACACCGGCGAGCGCATCAACTGACCGCTGCGGACGCGAGGAGCAATCTGGCATGCGTGCACCGGAGTTCCGGCTCCGGACACCCACCGCGGGTCTGCTCGCACTGCCGTGGGACCGATCCCTGTCGCAGTGGAACGTCCCCGACGTGCCGCTGCGCGACATTGCCGTCGGACCCAGCCGCCACCTGGTGAAGTTCGTCGATGCCGACGATCGCCTATGGGCGGTCAAGGAAATGCCGCCTCGGGTCGCCGTCAAGGAGTTCGACGTCCTGCGGCGGCTCGAGGAGATGGGGCTGCCCGCCGTGCGTCCCGCCGGTCTCGTGCTCCAACCTGAGTTCGACACTGCGATCCTGGTCACCCGTTACCTCGAGGGGTCCTGGCAATACCGCCGCCTGTTCATGAGGCTGCCGCCGGACCAGCCGAAGCACCGAGCGCGCCTCTTGGACGCGATGGCCGGCCTCATGGTGGAGCTGCATCGCCACGGCGTCTTCTGGGGTGACTGCTCGCTGGCGAACACGCTGTTCTCCCGCGACGGCCAGATCCTGCAGGCCTGGCTCGTCGACGCCGAAACGTCTGAGGTGCACCCCACGCTGAGCCGTGGGCAACGTCAGCACGACCTCGACATCCTGCTGGAGAACGTCGCCATGGGCATGGTCGATCTGGCTGAGCGGCTTGGCAGGCCAGAAGCGTTGCAAGACAGGTTGATCGCCGAAGCCGAACAGGTTCAGGTCCGGTACGACTCGCTGTGGGAACTGCTCCACGCGGAGCCGGTCTTCGGCTTCACCGATCGCTACCGCGTCGAGGGGACCGTTCGCCGCCTCAACGACCTCGGCTTCGCGGTCGACGAAGTATCCCTGCAGCCGGTCAGCGAGGATCCGAGCCAACTCAAAATCCATGTCGCCGTTGGTGATCGGCGCTACCACGCGCAGCGTCTTCGGGAACTCACCGGCTTGGACGTCGGCGAGGGGCAAGCCCGCATCCTGCTCGGCGACCTGCGTGCGTATCAGGCGCAGCTGTGCCGGGAAGCGGGCCACGACGTCGACGAGTCCACTGCGGCCCGGCTGTGGGTGATCGAGGTGGTGACACCCACCGAGCACCTGGCGCACGCCGCGCTGAACCACTCCGGTACCGCCATTCAGGCGTACTGCGATCTACTCGAAGTGCGGTGGCTGCTCAGCGAGCAGGCCGGCCGCGATGTCGGTACCGACGCCGCGCTCGCAGCACTCAGCGGTGACGTGATACCCACCGACTCCGCCGCGAAGATGGCCGTCGCTGAGGTGCCGACCGCGCCCTTCGCGGTCTTGCAGAGCGACGATGACTCCTAACCGCCGCTTCCGACCAACGGTTCGTTGCCGGGATCGACACCGCTCGGCAGCTCGGGGTCGACGTCCGAGCCGTCATGGGTGAAGATCTGGTGCGCCATCGGCCGGCAGTTGTCGTCCATCGGGGTGTGATCGACGGAGCAGTAGGGGACGAGATCCTGCGGATCCGCCGCGGCGTGCGGCGCCGCGATGAGCGCGGCCACCGTGACCAGGCACGCCGCGAAGATTCGCGTCATAGCCTCAACGCTCAACGCGTCATACGGTGAGGTGGTGGATCACTTCGGTCGGGTAAACCTGACCAACCCGGACAAGGTGCTGTACCCGGCGACGGGTACCACCAAGGCCGAGGTGTTCGACTACTACATCGGCATCGCCGAATTCATGTTGCCCCACATCGCGGGCCGCCCGGCCACCCGCAAACGGTGGCCCAATGGGGTCGACGAGGCGTCTTTCTTCGAAAAGCAGCTCGCCAGTTCCGCGCCCGACTGGCTCAACCGCGCCAGCATCACCCACCGGTCCGGCACCACGACGTACCCGATCATCGACACCGTGGAGGCGCTGGCCTGGATCGCCCAGCAGGCCGCGCTGGAAGTACACGTCCCGCAATGGCGCTTCGTCGCGGGCG
>Ga0137416_10000886_pt1 | contig 14701 bp, 15 predicted proteins | sample CZODoug3_1_1_16f_FD_108282 | JGI IMG/M metagenome (GOLD analysis project Ga0137416, IMG submission 108282) | Vadose zone soil fungal communities from Angelo Coast Range Reserve, California, USA - CZODoug3_1_1_16fungal (Illumina Assembly) | ecosystem: Environmental > Terrestrial > Soil > Vadose...
CGCAGCAGAAACCCAACCTGATCTTCCAGCCTGTAACCCGACTCCAGGCGCCTGGCCGCCGCCTTAGTCGACGTTCTCTGCATCTCGATACATCACCTTGTGGCGCGTGGTTGCCACCCATTCGTCGATCTGGGCGTCCGTCATGAAGTGAGAGCTATCGAACCTGTTCCAGTTGCTGATCTCAGCCAGACCCTTCTTCCAGCGCTTGTACGGCGCCTTGGCGGGCGGGCCGAAACACATGATATCGAGCACCGATAATTCCGGGGGAATGCCGAGCAGCGGCTTCATCGCCTGTTGCGCCTTCTCCTGGCCGATCGCCGTCACCCACCAGACATTATATCCTAGCGCGGCGGCAGCCAGATGCGCCGACATGGTCGCGGCCGCCACGCTTTGGAGCAGGATCCGCTCCGCGTTCTCCTTGTACATCTTGTCGAGTTCGGAGCCGTCGTTGAGGACCGGAAATGCCTTGATCCAGCGGAAGTCGCTGGCGACGACGATAAATCCGGGAGCCGACGCAAGCCCCCGGTAGTCGGGGGTCGGAAATTTCATCTTGAGCCGGGCGCGCTTGACCTGCTCCTCTCGAAAATATTCCGTGATCTTGTTTTTCAGGTCCTGATCGGTGACGGCGATGAAGTGCCAGGGCTGGGCGTTGGCTCCAGACGGGGCATGCCGCGCCGCCTCCAGGATCAATTCATAATGCTCCGATGGCATCGCGTAGCTGGAATCGAAAGCACGTGTGGTCAGACGGTTTTTCACGACGTCCATCAGGGCGTCGTATCGCGTGCGATCGGTGAAATCGCGCATAACGGCGGCTTCTGGCATCTGATCCTCCCAGATCTATTCGTTATGATCATAACAATATACGGGTTGCGCGAAAAGGTCAATGCAAGACGGCGATTTCATGCAGCCGCAGCCTCCGCCCACTGGGCGTGCGACAATAGCCGGCGCCGATGGGCCGACCGAATGACTTCCGCTTCAGGTTTTTTCAGCCCGCCCGGTCCAGCACCAGCCGCATCCCGTCATAGGCCGGGATCACGCCCGCCGGCAGGCTCTGGCGCAGCACCTCGTAATCGAGGTCGGAATGCATATTGGTGATGACGGCGCGCTTCGGCTTGAAGCGGTCGATCCACGACAACGCGTCGCTGACGCTGAAATGGCTGGGATGGCCGGCGTAGCGCAGCCCGTCGACGATCCAGAGATCGAGACCTTGCAGCGCCGGCCAGCTCTCTTCGGGAATATCGTGCAGATCGGGCGTATAGGCGGCATCGCCTATGCGATAGCCGAGCGCCGGGATGTTGCCGTGGTGAACCAGGAAGGCTGACAGCGTCAACGGACCGCCCTTGCCTTCGATGCTGTGGCTCTCGCTGGCCTCGATCGAATGGCGGGTCAAGATCGGCGGATAATCGCTGCCTTCGGGCGCGATGAAGCAATAGGAAAACCGCGCCATGATGTCTTTGGCGGTCGACTGGTTGAAATAGACCGGAATACGCCGGCGCTGATGCAGCACGACCGAGCGGAGATCGTCGATGCCGTGGGTCTGGTCGGCATGTTCGTGGGTCAGGAACACCGCGTCGATGTGGTCGACATGGGTATCGATCAACTGCTCGCGCAGATCGGGCGAGGTGTCGATCACGATCCGCGTGGTGCCGTGTGGCGATGTCCGCTCCGCCAGCAGCGAGCAGCGCCGGCGCCGGTTCTTCGGGTTGTTGGGATCGCAGGCGCCCCAGCCCAGCGCCGGCCGTGGAACGCCGGCTGAAGAACCGCAACCGAGAATCGTCAGCGTCACCGTCATGCGGCGGCCTCACGCGCCGGCACTTTGGCGAATAGCCGGAAGAAGTTTTCACTGGTCTGCCGCGAAATCTCCTCCAGCGAAACCCCGCGCGTCTCCGCCAGCACTTTGGCCACCTCGACCACGTAGGACGGTTCGTTGCGCTTGCCACGGAACTTTCCGGGCGCCAGATACGGCGCGTCGGTTTCGACCATGATGCGGTCGGCCGGCAGCTCGGCTGCGATCGCGCGCAACGCGTCGGACTTCTTGAAGGTCAGAATGCCTGTGAACGAAATCGACAGGCCCAGCGAAATCGCCTTCATCGCAAGATCCCGTCCGCCGGTGTAACAATGCAGCACGGCCTTGAACGATCCTTTTGTCATTTCATCTTCGAGGATGCGGCCGCAATCGTCATCGGCTTCGCGGGTGTGGATGACCAGCGGCAGGCCGGTGGCGCGCGCGGCGGCGATATGGGCGCGAAAACCCCGCTCCTGCGCCTCGCGGGAACCGTGCTGGTAGAAATAATCCAGCCCCGCCTCGCCCAGCGCCACGACCTTCGGATGTTGTGTCAGGTCGATCAGTTCGCTGGTGGGAATGCCGTCCTCCTCGTCGGCATGATGCGGATGAGTGCCGACCGAGCAATAGACGTTCGCAAACCGCTCGGTGATCGCAAGCAGCGCGGCGAGCCGCTTCACCCTTGTCGAGATCGTGACGATGCGTCCGATGCCGGCCGTCTCGGCGCGTGCGACAATGGCGTCGAGATCGTCGGCAAAGTCCGGAAAATCCAGATGGCAGTGGCTGTCGATGAGCATGGCGTTCGAACCGTTCAATCTACCTTGGGTTCGATGTAGCGCGGGAACACGCCGACCGGTGGCGGCAATGGCGTACCTGCGGCAATGCGCTTCGCCGCTCCGAGCGCCGCGAAGCTCCGTGCATCCGCCGCGATGCCGAGACTATCCAGCAGCTTTGCCGAAGCCTCTGGCATCGCCGGCTGCGCCAGGATCGCGATCTGGCGGACCACTTCCGCGGTCACGTACAACACCGTTTTCTGCCTGTCAGGATCAGTCTTCGCCAGTGCCCATGGTGCTTCGCCCGCGAAATAGCGGTTGGCTTCCGCCACCACGGCCCACACCGCATTCAGCCATTGGTGGATTTGCTGGGTCGCCATCGCACTGCGCGACAGTTCCAGCATGGCGTCGGCTCGCGCCAGGATCGCCTTGTCGTTGTCGCTGAATTCGCCGGGCATCGGCAGCACGCCGCCGAGCTGTTTTGCGATCATCGACAGCGAGCGCTGCGCCAGATTGCCGAAATCGTTGGCGAGATCGGCATTGATGCGCGCAACGATGGCTTCATGGTTGTAGTTGCCGTCCTGCCCGAACGGGACTTCGCGCAGGAAGAAATAACGCATCTGGTCGACGCCGTACTGATCGGCGAGATCGAACGGATCGACGACGTTGCCGACCGACTTCGACATCTTCTCGCCCCTGCTCAATAGGAAGCCGTGCGCATAGACGCGCCTCGGCAGCGGAACACCCGCCGACATCAGGAACGCCGGCCAGTACACCGCGTGGAAGCGGATGATATCCTTGCCGATGATGTGCACGTCGGCCGGCCAATAGCGCCAGTGATTGCCGCTCTCGTCGGGAAAGCCGACGCCGGTGATATAGTTGGTCAGCGCGTCGACCCAGACATACATCACGTGCTCGGGGTCATCAGGCACCTTGACGCCCCAGTCGAACGTGGTCCGCGAGATCGAGAGATCCTTGAGCCCGCCTTTCACGAAGCTCATGACTTCGTTGCGGCGTGAATCCGGTCCGATGAAATCCGGCTGGCCTTGGTAGAGCGCCAGCAATCGGTCCCGATAGGCGGAGAGCTTGAAGAAGTAGCTCTTCTCCTCGACCCACTCGACCGGCGTGCCCTGCGGCCCGCGCCGCACTTTATCCTCGCCGACGACGGTCTCCTCTTCGGCGTAGTAAGCCTCGTCGCGCACCGAATACCAGCCGGCATAGACATCGATATAGATGTCGCCGTTCTGCTGCATGCGATTCCAGATCACCTGGACCGAATGATGATGCGAGGGTTCCGAGGTGCGGATGAAGCGGTCGAATGAAACGTTAAGACGCTCATCCATCTGCTTGAAACGCGCTGCGTTGCGGTTGGCGAATTCGGCCGGTGTCAGCCCTTCGCTTGCCGCGGACTGGATCATCTTCAACCCATGCTCGTCGGTGCCGGTGAGGAAGAACACGTCCTTGCCGTCGAGCCGCTGGAAGCGCGCCAGCGCATCGGTCGCAATCGCCTCATAGGCGTGACCGATATGCGGCTGGCCGCTCGGATAGGCAATCGCCGTCGTGATGTAGAAGATGTTTTCGCGGGACGGGGCTGGTGCGGGTCTTGCGGCGGCAATGGCCTTTGCTTTCGGGATAACGGCTTTCGGTTTGGCGGCCGTCTTCTTGACAGCACTTGCCGGCGTCGGCGCCGAAACAGGTTTCTTCGACTGCGTCTTGTCCACGGATTTTTTGACTGACTTCTTCGCGGCCGGTTTCTTCGCGGCCTTTTTCACCGTCTTCTTCGCTTTCTTGACGCCCTTGCCCTTGGCCGCGCGCTTCTTCGCCGCGGCCTTTCCGATGACGCGCGCGGCAGAGGCTTTACGAACTTTCTTCGCCTTTTTCTTCTTGGGAGTTTTCTTGCTTGCCTTCGCCACCACGAATTCCTTCAAGAGTTCAGCCGAGATGTCGGGATTGATAAGCGGCGGAGGTCTACCGCGTCGCTTCTGCGAGCATCGAGAATACCGAGAAAACCAGCGGTTTTCGTTCCAGATTGTACGATTCGGTATCGCGCGCGGCGCGGACGATCTTTTCCCATACCTCTGCCAGCCGTGCAAGGCGGGCCAAGTTCGCGTTGGCATCCTCGAGGCGCAGCTTTTCGCTGATCCAACGATCGATGCCATCGATGAAGGCGGCGAGCGCGACGCGGTCGCTGGTGCCGAGCGCGTCGCCAAGCGCGTGAAGCTCGCGCGGATCGACCTGCGGCAGGCTCGCGAGTAGCGCCGCGGTACGCTGCTGCAGTCTCAGAGCATCGCCGCCCAGCAAATTCAGCGCGCGCCCCACGCTTCCCTCGGACGCTCTGGCGGCTTCCGCGAGCGCGGGATCGCCGGCCGCGATATCGGTGGCAGCAGTAGCGGCGCTGATGACATCGTCGACCGCGAGCGGCCGCAGCGGCAATTTGCGGCAACGGGACAGGATCGTCGGCAGCACCCGCGACGGCGCGTGGCTGACCAAAAGGAACAGCGACTGCTGCGGCGGCTCCTCGAGAATTTTCAATAGCGCGTTGGCCGCGTTCGGATTGAGCTCGTCGACGGTATCGACGATGCAGACCCGCCAACCCTCGACCGCCGCGGTCGAGCCGAAAAACGAAATCGTCTCCCGGGTCTCGTCGACCGTGATCACCGTGCGCAGCACGCCGCGGTCATTGAGGCCGCGCTCCAGCACCAGCAGCCCGCCATGCGCGCCGGCCGTGATCTGCCGCGCGACGGAATCGATTGGATCGACCGCGAGCGATGTGGCGCGCTGTACCGATGGCAGCAGCGGATTTCGGTGCGTGAGCACGAACCGCGCCATCCGGTAGGCCAGCGTCGCCTTGCCGATGCCCTGCGCGCCGCCGATCAGCCAGGCATGGGGGATGCGCTCTGAGCGATAGGCGTTAAGCAACGCGGTTTCCGCCTCGCGATGCCCTGACAAACCAGAGGTCTCGCGCGGGTGTTTGACCGCGATCTCCTGTTCGGTCTTGCGGGCGCTCATGCGGAACTGGCTGCAGCCATTGAGAACAGATGATCGCGCAGCGCGGCCCAGACCTCGGCCGCGACCGTATCGGGATCCGCCGTGGTGTCGATCAGTACGCAGCGCTCCGGATCCTCAGCGGCGATCTGCTGGTAGGCGTCGCGCAGATCCTGATGGAATTTGATGTCTTCGGCCTCAAACCGGTCGGGCGCACCGCTGCCACGCCGCGCCGCCGCCCGCTGCAGCCCGACTTCGACGGGAACGTCGAGGATGAGGGTCAGATCGGGCTTGAGGTCGCCGATCGTGACCCGCTGCATGGCATTGAGCAACCCCGGCGAGACCTGCCCGAGCCTGCCCTGATAGACCCGCGTCGAGTCGAAGAAGCGGTCGCACAACACCCATACGCCCTGGCTGAGCGCGGGCAGGATGACGGTGCGGACATGGTCGTCACGGGCGGCGGCAAACAGCAGCGTTTCCGCCTCCGGGCCGAGCAGCTTGCCCATGCCCGAGAGCACGAGATGGCGGATGATCTCGGCGCCGGGCGAGCCGCCGGGCTCGCGCGTGACGATGGCGCGCAGCTTCGCGTCATTCAGGCGATCGGCCAGCTTCTTGATCTGGGTGGATTTGCCGGCCCCCTCGCCGCCCTCAAACGTGATGAAGCGGCCGCGCCCAGATGGTCGTTTCACCGCTGCTTCGGCCATTGCTTGGGCCATCTCAGAGCTTCTCGGCGCTCGCGCGGAACATTCCGATGACGAGCTCGCTGGCCCCGTCAATCGCCCGCCGCATGGTCGAACCGGCGCCGATCGCTTCGGCGGCGTAAACCGGCGCTTCCATCGCGATATTGGCGCCGCGCCAGACCCTGACGATGCCGACCTGCTGGCCTTGCTTGACCGGGGCACGCACCGGCCCGTTATAGACCACCCGCGCGATCAGCTTATCATTGCCGTTCTTCGACACCATCACCTTGATCGGCTCCGGGCTCGAAAGCTTCACCGAGCGGCTGTCGCCGCCGAACACCTTGGCGTAGCCGACGGTCTGGTTGGCGGCAAACAGCGGCCGCGTCTCGAAATTGCGGAACCCCCATTCCAGCATCTTCTTGGCTTCGGTGGCGCGGTCTTCCGGGTCTTCCAGGCCATTGACCACCACGATCAGCCGCGTGTCGTTCTGCACGGCGGAACCGACCATGCCGTAGCCGCCGTCCTTGGTGTAACCGGTCTTCAGCCCATCGGCACCAGGCATCGCGTTCAGCAGCGGATTGCGATTCTGCTGCCGGATCTTGTTCCAGGTGAACTCCTTCTCGCCGAACAATTTGTAGAACTCGGGATAGGTCTGGATGACATAGCGCGTGAGCTTCGCGAGCTCCCGCACCGTCATCTTGTTGGCAGGATCGGGCAGCCCGTTGGAATTGCCGAAAGTCGATTTGGTCAGGCCAAGCTCGCGGGCGCGCTTGGTCATGAAGTCGGCGGCAAAAATGCGCTCATTGCCGGCGATGCCTTCGGCGAGCGCGATGCAGGCATCGTTGCCGCTCTGGATGATCGCGCCGTGCAGGAGATCGTCGACCGACACCTTGCTGTTGAGGACCGCGAACATGGTCGAGCCGCCCGCGGGTGCCCCGCCTTTGCGCCAGGCGTTCTCGCTGATGCGGTATTCGTCGGATAGCTTGATGTCGCCCTTCTTAATGGCATTGAACACCACTTCGGCCGTCATCAACTTCATCATGCTGGAGGGCGCCCGCAGCTCATCGGCGTTCCTCTCGAACAGCACGCTGCCGCTGGAAGCCTCGATCAGGATCGCGGTCGGGGCGTCGCCGTCAAAGCCGCCTTCGTCTTTCTTGGCTCCCTGCACGCTGTTGTTGGCGGCGTAGACGATGCCGCCGCAGCCGATGGCGAGCGCGATCACGGCCGCGATCAGGCTGCGCAAAGGCGATCCGGCCGCGGCGTCGGATTTGCGGGAAAATGCGGTCTTGAGTGCCATCGGCGATGTCCTGAATCCTCGCCTTCTAACAGTTGGAAGTACCGCAAACAACACAGGTTTTTCAGATGCGCGGGACACCCGTTCCGATTGCAGCAGCGAGCAAACAACCCTATCGTGTGCGCAAGCCAGTTCTGAACAAAATCCGGCAAACAAGGCGGAAACGCGATGCCATCTTCACGCACCATTTCCGCCAACGGAATCGAATTGTTCGTGCTCGAGCAGGGCCAGGGGCCGCTGGCCATCCTCTGCCACGGCTGGCCGGAATTGTCCTATTCGTGGCGGCATCAGATCCCGGCCTTGGCCGAGGCCGGTTTCCATGTCGTGGCCCCCGACATGCGCGGCTTCGGCCGCTCCAGCGCACCCGCCGAAATCGGCGCCTACAGTATTTTCGACACCGTCGGTGACATGGTGGCGCTGGTGGGGGCGCTCGGCGAGAAACAAGCCGTCATCGTCGGCCACGACTGGGGCGCGCCGGTGGCCTGGCACGCGGCGCTGTTCCGCCCTGACATCTTCACCAAGGTGGCGGGCCTGAGCGTTCCGCCGCCTTTTCGCGGCCGCAGCCGGCCGCTTGATGCCCTGCGTGATGGCGGCATCACCAATTTCTACTGGCAATATTTCCAGACGCCCGGCGTTGCCGAAGCCGAGTTCGAGCGTGACGTCGCCACCACCATGAGAGCCGTTCTTGCTGGACGAAGGGTTTCCGACCCCGCCAAAGGGCTTTTTGTCGAGGAGGGCAAAGGTTTTCTTGGTGATGTCGAGATCGACCGGCCCTTGCCGAGCTGGCTTGGCGAGGCCGACCTTGCTTACTTCACCCGCGTCTACTCGAAATCCGGCTTCCGTGGCGGGTTGAACTGGTATCGCAATATGGACCGCAACTGGGACCTGACCGCGCCATGGCAGGACGCCCAGATCCATCAGCCGTCGCTGTTCATCGCAGGCTCCAGGGATTCGGTCATCACCGGCCTGATCGGCGCCAAGCGCGTCGCCGATATGGAGCGGGTGCTGCCGAACCTGAAGCAAAAGCTGATCATCGAAGGCGCCGGCCACTGGATCCAGCAGGAGCGTGCCGACGAAGTCAACGCCGCGTTGATCGCGTTTCTCAGGTAACTGCGCGAAGCTATTGACTTAATAGAGCCCGCGACCGCTCAGAACTTCGGCCGGCCCGCGCGGATCGATCGGCAGATAGGCCGAGCTTGGCCCCGCCGCGTAACGCTCATCGGTTTCGTAGGAGACCGATCGCGGATTTTCGAGGACGCGGCCACGCGCGCGGCTGGAGGCGGACATTTCCGACGTCGCGTTGATCGAGGCATCATCGGCCGAAGTATTGCCGAGGCTATAGGGCCGTCCCTCGGGCATCGGAACCTCGCCCCTGATACGGCCGGCCGACGACGTCAGTTCCGGCACAAACGGCCGGGCTGAGGCGACACGGACCATCGAGGGCGACGGCGCCGGAACGCCGGTCCGCAAGGTCGCCATCAGCTGGCGGTCGTCGGAGCCTTCCAGCGGCGCCCGTCCGACATATTCGACCCGAACACGCGCGACACCATTACCTTTGAAATCAAGCAGTTCGGCGGCTCTGTTCGAGACGTCTATGAGGCGATTGCCGTGATAGGGGCCGCGGTCATTGACGCGAACGATCAGCGACTTGCCGTTGTGAAGGTTGGTCACGCGTGCGTAGCAGGGCATCGGCAGCGTCGGATGGGCGGCGGTCAGCGAGCCCATGTCGAAGACTTCGCCATTGGCGGTCAGCCGGCCGTGGAAATCATCGCCATACCAGGAGGCCATGCCCTCCTCTTGGTAGTTGACGTCTTCCTCCGGCACATAGACCCGGCCGCCGACCGTATAGGGCTTGCCGAGCCGGTAGGTGCCGCCACCCTTGGGCACGGGTTCGCCGAAGGCGACGACCCGGGGACTCGAGGACACGCCGTATTTCGGATCGACTCGGCCAGCGAATTTGCCTGATGAGGCGCAATTGGCGAGGACAAGGCACGTTGCCACAGCAACAGCGCCGCGCGCCGCTCGGACAATCCGATCTGGCCGTCGAATCCCCATCTACCCCAATTACCATTCTGCCGGACGCCTGCCTACGCTGAGGCATCGACGTCACACTGCCACGATACGGCCCACCTCCGCACCGGAACGTGAAGATATCGCTATCCAAACAAGGCGGAAATGGGGAGAGCGCCGCCGTGGTGAATCATTGGTTGCCGCGCGGGTCCCGCCGATCGACCGGCACGCAACGGCCGCAGCAGGCGTCCCAAGGCCCGATCAAGGCCGGATTCACCCCTGCCCTGTCCCGCTTTCAGACAACCTGTTGCACCAAATCATCAGTCGGGACCGATCTTTAATTCAGACAAATGAATCTTTTTGACTGTGCAAGCAAGCAGTCGTTCTCTCCCGCGCAGGGGCGCAAAGGAAGTTTGCGATGATTGAGACGGTTACGGCGGTTATGGGCCTGGTGAGCGCAGCGATCTTTCTGGCCCATGCATTCGAAGGCTATCGCTACAGGGCCTGAAAGCCCCGGTACGGGAATAAAGCGACGGAAGGACGCATCACCTCTTTCCAGGAGAGCAGTTCGGAAAACTTTAATCAATTAGGACGAGCATCGGACGTGGCAGGTGTAACATGCGCAATCACGATTTGGTCTCCGACGGTTTCCTGACCCTCACCGCAGCCAGTCTTGTGCTGCTGTGTTCGAGCTTGCTGGCGTTCGCGTTTAGCTGACGTCAGGTACGCCCCTCAAGGGCCTCGCCGGTCAAGGCCGGCCGCGAGGCCTACTCGCCCGGCTGCACGCCCCCGGCAATTAGCTGCACACCCAATCCCGCTTCCCCGCGCCCTAAGACAGGACGTTTGGCTTGAGGACGACCTCCATAGCGACGGAGGCCGCCGTGTCATGAGATCTGAAAATCAGTAGCCGCAAGAGCCGCAGCGCGGCGGCACCGCCACGTAATATTCGCGCGCCGGCGCCACCATCTCAACCCGCTGGCGGGTCGCGTATTGCGGCGGAATCTGTTCGTACTGCACGCCTTCAGGCGCGACCATGACGGTCTGCGGCACCATGACGGTGCGGTACTGCGCCGGCGTGCGATGGGCGATCGCGCGGCCGGGCGCCACCATCACGGTTTCATCGACGGTGCGGTATTGCGGCGGCACGGCCTGGCGCTGGTAGCAGGTGGCGCAAGGCGGCGGCGTGTAGCAGCTATAACATCCCGCGGACGCCGCGGTAGGCAAGGCCATCACTGCGGCGGCCGATGCGATGAGGACTGCATACGCGCGTGAAATCGTCATTTTGGTGTGCCCCGAGCTACGAATTGCCAAAAACATCGATGGCCGGATCGTCGTCGAAAGCCGGAAATATCGCTTTAAGGGAGATCATTAACAGAGGGTTGCGCCCTTTGGCCCGCGCGTGCCGATCCTAATCCGGCAAGGTCGGCCTCGCCCCTACTTGCCCCTTTCGCGGCCCTGCCCGCTTTGCTAAGCCGCTCGCATTCGGAAGACGGAAGGGTGGCCGAGTGGTTTAAGGCACCGGTCTTGAAAACCGGCGTGCCTGCAAGGGTACCGTGGGTTCGAATCCCACCCCTTCCGCCACCTGCTAATCCATCAGTGTCTATACACGTCCATCCCTGACACCCAAGCCATTGTAACTTAACGCAAACTTTTACTTGCGCGTCATTCAATGTTTCCAGGTGTCAACCCGCATCTACGTTACCGACGTGGGTGAGGACGTGGGTTTAGGCGGACACTTTTGGAGGGATTAGCGATGGGAAATCTGACTGCGTTGGCGGTGAAAAATGCCAAACCTGGCGACAAGCTAGGCGATGGTGACGGCCTGCGACTCGACGTTGACAAGCACGGCAACCGTTCTTGGGTCTTTAGGTACACGTCGCCGACGACTGGCAAAGAGAGGTTCATGGGCCTTGGACCGATGCGCGACGTCGGGTTGGCGGAGGCACGCGAAGCGGCCAATTGTGTGCGCGCTATGGTGCGCACCAATACCGACCCAATCGAACACCGCATCAGTGAGCGCGCCAAGGCCAAGGCGGCGGCAACGGGAACTCTCACGTTCAAGGTCTACGCCGATGGGTTTATCACCGGTCGGGAAGCCGGATGGAAAAACAACAAGCACCGCCAGCAATGGCGCAACAGCCTTCGCGATTACGCATATCCGATTATCGGGCACACCGCGGTTTCGGACGTCGACACCGAGTTGGTTTTAAAGGTTCTGCGCCCCATCTGGAACGTCAAGAAGGAAACGGCGCGGCGCGTCCGCGGGCGAATCGAGGTGATTTTGAACGCCGCGAAAGCGGAAGGCCTGCGAACCGGAGAAAATCCGGCACTTTGGCGCGGTCATATCGACCAAATGCTTGCCCGGCGCAAAAAGTCGGAAGTGAAGCACCACCCCGCCCTACCCTATGAAGAGATGCCGGAGTTCTGGAAATCGCTGGCCGGCGACACGAGCGACGCAGCGCGCATGCTGCGGTGGATCATCTTGACCGCCTGTCGCTTCAACGAGGGCGCCGACATTGACCCGGCCGCCGAAGTTAAAGGCGATCTTTGGACGATTCCGGCCATGCGAATGAAAGGGGAGCGGGAGCACAAAGTGCCGCTTACGCCGCTAGCACTCGCGCAGTTGCCGTTCCGCCCCGTTTCCGACGTCACCCTTTCGAACTGCATCGCGCGGCACATCAATACGCCGGCAACGACACACGGCATGCGGTCGACGTTCCGCGATTGGGCCGGTGACTGCACAAGCTTCCCGCGGGATATCGCCGAAATGGCTCTGGCGCACGCGGTCAGCGATGAAACCGAGGCCGCCTATCGGCGATCGACAGCCTTGGTAAAGCGGCGCGAACTGATGACGACTTGGGCCACCTATTGCGGCGGTGTCTAAATCGAGTCGCTCGTTGTTGTTTTGTTGAGTTCTATGGCGGCCTGATTGGATATATGGACACATGTGGTGTCCGCCATCATTCCAATGGAGACCGGACAAATGGACGAGTCGTTCACTATTCAAGAGTTTTGCGCTGCCGAAAAAATCTCTCGCGCGTTTTTCTATAAGCTGCAATCGCAGGGCAAAGCGCCGCGGACTTATCCGATCGGCAGCAATCGCCGAATAAGCCGTGAAGCGTACAGCACCTGGCGAACCGCGCGCGAAACGGAAGCCGCCTAAACGCAAAAACCCCGACCGCTGGCGCGACCGGGGCTGATTCATTGCAAGGGCTGGACGGAACAACCAGATTTGTAATGCAACCGGCCTGAATAAATACTTAAAGCGCGCTTGGTTGGGGGGTTCTTAAGCCGCATTGCGGCCTGGCCCAATCAATGGAAACGAACTATCCCAATGCTCTTCCTTTTGAATTTTTCGATGACTGCGCTGAGAGCGCGGCAAAGCCCTACCTACTAAAAAATCTCATCGCACTTCACGAAGATTCAACTTGGTTCGGGCCGCCGGGTTCGCTGAAAAGCTCGCTGTTGCTCGACATGGCTTTCAGCATCGCCCTTCGACGTGACTGGCACGGACATGAGTATGTCACACGGGAAGACGAATTGGCGGAGCCTCGTGCCAGCATCTACTTTGCGTTAGAGCGCGCGGATTTAGTGCGGAACCGCATCGGCGCTTATAAGATGCGTGACAATCCGGTTCCTCTGCCGATCGCCGTTGTTTCCGAAATAATCAACCTTCTCGATCCTGGCTGTGTAGATCAGATAGTGGATACCGTTCTCAAATTTGAGGACTGGGCGCAAATCCCTGTCGGCCTCATAATCATCGATACGTTCTCGAAAGCGATAGCGAGCGGCGATGAGGATAAGGCGCAAACTCAGAATACTGCTGCCGCCAACCTAACGCGCATCCACGAACGTCTCAGTGTTCACATTGCAACGATCGGTCACACGGGGAAAAATCCCAACGCTGGCGAACGCGGCAGCAATGCAAGGCTAGGACATGTCGACCTGGCGGTTCAAATATCCGGCGACAAGGTGCGGACTGCTACGGTGGTCAAGGCTAACGACCAACCCGAGAGACCGATTGCGTCCTTCCAAATGGAAGAAGTGATGGTCCTTCGCAAGTGGTCGGACGGTACTGATCGAGAGCCGTACACCACCGCCATCCTGGCGGCTCACACGCCGGCCAGGGAAGCCCATCCAGCGGCTTCACAGCGAACCACAGGCAAACAGACGCAAGCCCTAGACGCGCTCATGCGGGTGATTGCGACGCATGGCGAGGATGGCGCTGTGAATCCGGATTACTGGAAAGAGGAATTGGCCAGGGGCGGCCTGATAAAAGCAGATGACAAGAATCCGCGCTCAACGTTCGCGAGAATTCGGAAAGGATTGAGTCAACACATAATTGCAGAACCGAACGGCCAAGTTCGGATCAAACCTCAACCTGGAAACTTATCCCCGTGTCCCGTGCCACCGTAGCATCGTGTAGCAGCAAACCCTTATAGGGTTTTGCTACGCTACGCTACGTTTCGGACCTGTAGCATTGCTACACAAAAGCTACGCTTTGCTACACGCTACACTGAAATCTCAAACACTTAACATCAAACCTGGAAAAACACGTCGCAATGAGTGTCGCAGCGCTCCGGAAGATCAAGTCAACGGATAATTGAAGTGCAAATAGGAGTTGAGTCGTGAGTCAACACATAACCGAATTCCAGGAAGAGCAGTTCGCGATGGTGTGCGAGCGGATGGCCGAAGGCGAAACGCTGAGCGCGATATGCAAGGAAGCCGACTCGCCACCGCGCACAACGTTCCTGCGATGGATGGCGAACGATGACGGCCGGCGGAAGCAATATCAGGTGGCAAGGCAGGCGCAGGCTGATTTTTTTTTCGATCAGATCAAAGACTTGGCGTTCGACAGCTCGCAAGATACGATCGTCAATGAACGCGGTACGGAGGTTTGCAATCACGAATGGGTTGCAAGATTGCGGGTTAAGGTGGATGCCCTGAAATGGATCGCGTCAAAATTGGACCCGGTGAAATTCGGTGACCGCATGCCTGAGGCGATTGCGGCACGCCAGATGGACGCAGAGCAACAGCAACAGATTGCGGGTCAATCAATACAGCGCATCGAGCGTACCATTCTGCGGCGCGGCGACGTGATGCAGGATGCCAATGGGCAGTGGGTTCCGAGCGATGGGGCAGCGCTGCGCGCGCGCGTCGCCGATCTTGAGGCGGA
>Ga0137416_10000887_pt1 | contig 14692 bp, 6 predicted proteins | sample CZODoug3_1_1_16f_FD_108282 | JGI IMG/M metagenome (GOLD analysis project Ga0137416, IMG submission 108282) | Vadose zone soil fungal communities from Angelo Coast Range Reserve, California, USA - CZODoug3_1_1_16fungal (Illumina Assembly) | ecosystem: Environmental > Terrestrial > Soil > Vadose...
AGTTTATAAATAAAACCTAATACTCTTAACCTTTCAGTTAAGGTTAGACTATATCTTTATCCAGTGTAAGAATACAATTTACAAAGCTTCTGGATATTGGCGTGTAGTCGTTGAGGGGTTAAAAATCCTACAGCTGCTTACACCTAAAATTAATAACTTCCCTGCTGATTGCCCAATCTTTAAAAATTTCATTTATTTATAGTAAAATTAATTGACTATTAAAAAATAAGTCTTTAAAGCTCTAAGGGTGTTCCAGCATATAGCCAACTTCTAATCTAATATTACTACTAAAAATCCCCGATGTCTGAACCAATATCAGAAACTATATCCATAATTTTAGCTATTTTTTCACTCTCTGTTGAATCCATTGGATCAGTTGAAATTGAAGCTATTGTATCTGTTGGTATCTCATTTATCTTGTAAAGCATAGAGTCGTGCATATGCTCCTTAAGTAAAGGTTTAATCTCAACTAAAGAAGGATTAGAAATATATATTCTTTCGTAAATTGCATCACTACTACTTGTTCTTTTTGTATGAATAGTTGTAGTTAAATTTAATTTACTACTTAAAGCATTTATTAGAAGAGTTACCTCTTCTGATTTAAAACTATCAGTACATAATGACACTCCTCCCCTTTTTACCTGTTGACCTTCGACCATAATCCAAAAAGCTAAACTTCTGGGAGTTAATAAGTCTGCAATGTTAGCAGGTATTACCTTTTTACCCTCATTATCTAAGAATAAATAAGCTAAAGGTTTAAATTCACTTAAAGATTTAGTTCTAAAATATAAAGATTCTGTGATCCTATTAGGATATCTAGATTCCTCTCTAGAATATTCTTTAGGTTCTTCAACCTCAAATCCTCCTTCTGAGATTAACTTATGTAAATACAATAAATAGTCCCTTTTTTGTTTTTATTGCTAAAAACTAATAAAAGCCTTATCTACTCCTACTTTACCTATATGAGCATCTCCTAATAAAATTCCAGTTAATATTTCTTTAATGATTTTGTTCAATTTATTACTTTGTATTTTATGCGACAGCGTCTAACCAGCCAAAATGTTAAAAAACCCAATGGTATTCTAAGTAATGCTCAATCTTTAGTCTTTTATTTCTTTATAAAATTGACCAGATTTTTTATACTAGAAGGCGAAGTCTTTTATCCCTTCACACCACTATCTTTGAAACCTAATTTTTGTTGATACTTTTTTTAAATTTAAGAATATAAATTTTTGATATTGTCATTTATTTAAGGTGCCAAACAGCCGAGACAATGTGTACTCTCGTCGGCTATCAGCCTGTTATCCCTAGCGTAACTTTTATTAATTGATCCCCGTCTATCCCATATTATAGCGAGGGGTCACTATGCCCTACTTACGTATCTGTGTGACTTTTAGGTCTTTCAGTTAAGCATGCTTACCGCCATTGAACTCTGCGTAACCCTTCACTGGTTAATTGATCTCCATTCAATATCTAGCTATACCTTTTAAAATTTTTTATTGTATTTTTATTTTTAGCCAAACTCTTTTCCCTTACCTATTTGGTTTTCACAAATCCTCAAATATTTTTAAGTTAATGACTAACTTAAAAATACTGAGATAGTAAGGGGTCACTAATTTCACAGCAGCCAATAAAGGCCTAAATTTTTAATTCTTCTAATGCAAAATTAGCAAATTTGCCAAATTAATAATCAGAAGATATAAAATAATCCCCTCAAGCTAAAGCAAGTGGGGAGCCAAGAACTAGCTAAAGAGAAAGTTTTTATTTGATTTTTTAATTAACAATTTTTGTTTGTTTTTTTATTTTATTTTATTTTTGTTTATTTTTTGTTTATATTTTAAATATAATTTCTTATTAGTGATTATTTTTAATAGATTGATTTTTCATTTCATTTTTTGTTTTTGTTTTATTTATGTTTGTTTATTATTTTGTTTTGTTTTTATTAGTTTTTGTTTATTTTTGGTTCTATTAATTCTTACTTTTCTCTTTCTAATTAAATTTTAATATTAAAAAAAAAGAGAAAAAGTTATTTGTTATAATTTCCAGCCCTTCAAAAAAGTCTTAAAGTTTCATATACAACTATTAAATTATTTATTATTCTTTGTTAACCTTCTCTCTTCAGTTGGAAATTTAAATAAGGTCTAATACCTTATATTTAAGTAAATATTTGGATGTACTTTGCTACTCTATTAAAGACGACCGCCCCAGTCAAACTGCCAATTAGTCAACTCTCCCTTTTTTTTTTAATTATAAGGTAAACATAAACCCAACCTTAATTATAAGGTTTCCAGAATTTGTCTATCGACTTCCCTATTTTCTATTAATTAAGATTGTTCTAGATTCATATGATAACTAACTACAGTAAAGCTGCATAGGGTCTTCCCGTCCCCCTGGAGGCAACACGCATCTGCACGTGTAATTCAATTTCACTGAGCAAGTTGTAGAGACAGTGAGGCCATCGTTACATTATTGATACCGGACCACATTTAATGGCCAACTGATTTTGCTACCTTAGGATCCTCATAGTTAAGACCGCTATTAACCAGATTTTCGATTAGTCACAGTTACCCATGACCGCTCTTATATTAATGGCATCGGGCAAATTTCACACAGTATACTATCATATTAATGATTGCACTGTGTTGTGTTTTTAGTAAACAGTCGGGGCCTCCAATTTTGTGTCACCACCTTATATAATTAATTTAACAATCCGGACTATTAATTTTGTAATTATATTTGTGGTCCCTCTTTTCGTCAAACTTATGAGGTGAACTTGCCGAGTTCCTTAACAACTTTTAGCTCTACGCCTTAGTATTCTCTACCTACAAACCTGTGTCGGTTATGGGTACGGTAGTTATATAGATTATATTTAAAAAATTTTTATTAAATATTCAAAATAAATATTTATTCTAAACAACTAAAAGGTTAGATACAACAATTTTATTTTGTTTATGAATTTTTAATTTGGTTGTTCATAAACCCTATTTAAATGTTTAATGAAACTAATTAAAGTTATATTTAAATTTTATTATAATTTTAGCAAAATAAAGTTAAATTTAATAGTTAAGTTAAAATAACTTATAAAAAAGAATAAATATAAACTAAACAAAATAAAAAGGATATCTTTCCATCTATTTTTGATAGAGATTAAATATTAAAATAAATAAATGTATTTAAATTAGTTAGAAATACTCTAATTTTAGAAATCAGAGCTTAAGAAAACCGGATAGTATCTTTTATCTTTTTCTGATATTAATAACTAATTTGATTATTTTTCCTAGAATTTTAACTCTCATTAATTAAAACAACAGAACTAGGTATTAATTAACTAATATTCTCCAAATAGGGAAGAAGCAAAATCTTAATTTATCATTAAAATAAATGATAACTAGATTTTCATTTATTAACGAAATATAATAAATCTTTCAAAATAGCTCTTACAAGTTCTCATCCAAAACTAAATCTTTAGTGTAAAAATTTAGATTAAGCATTAGTTTGTGACAAGTTATAAAGAAAAACCTCAATTTAATCATAAATCATGACTATACTCTAAATTTCATTTTACTAATAATTTAGACACAGATCTTTTTTAATTGGATCCTATATAGATTTGTAGAGTGATATTAGCACTACATAATCCCAACTATAATTAAACAGATAAAGATTTTTGCAGTAATTAATATGTTAAATGAATCTTTAACTATTTAGACATTTTAATTATAATACTAAAATTTGTGTGGCAATTAAGCCAAATTTAATAAATATAAAATAAAAGAAATAAATTTAATATTACATTCTTTAATTTAATCTAAAAATTCACAATATAATTTTTCAATTTATATCTCATTACCAATTAGAATAGTAATAAACAACAAAAAATAAATAAATTAATGATAATTACTTATCTCAAATAATTTCAAAAACTATTCATTAATAAGAAATATTTTTAATTCCTTAATCTATTACTATCTAGACACTAATGGAGACAGAGATTAAATTTAGATGTTAGAAGATTGGTTTTATTTAAAGATCTTAATAAAGAAGGATATATAAAATTAAATTACTTATAATATTATTTTCTTGGACCATTAATGAAAATCAATGGTCTTTCTATTATATACTCATCAGCCAAAACTTTGGTTTTGGTCCTTAGAGGCCGCATTCACACAAAACGGATTAACCTTTCCAATTTGTAACCCTTTTGTATTCGGCGAGAAGTATTATAACTTCTTTTTACGTTACTCATGTCAGCATTCTCTCTTCAGTAACCTAAAAAACAATGAAACACTATTTTATTATTAGTTAGACTGAATGTTCTACTACCTAGATTAAGAATAAAATTTAAATTTAAAAAAGATTAGAGATAAATTATAAAAATATAATATATAAAATATAAAATATAAATGAAATATTAATTTTTTTTATTCCTAATCAACACGATATCGGTTGATTGTTTAAGACCCGTTAAATTTTTGGTGCTACTATCTAGACTGCTGATGCGTTGTTACGTACGATCATTATAAGTAGCGACTACCAGGCTCACTTCACAGCTGTATACGATATTGCTACATCCTTAATTTCACTTAACAATCATTTGGGACCTTGATCAGTGTTCTCGGCTGTTTCCGTCTTGACTACCCAACTTAGCATGAGTAGTCTGAATATCTACCATCAATTTATGTAATTCCGAGATTCGCTTCCAAAGGTAAGATTTCCGAGGTCCCCACAACCTAAACGCCTAAAAGATTGAAGTGATTATAAAAAATCACAACTCTTAAACTTGTTGGGAATTGCCTTGCTGTACCTCCATAAATATTGTGTAGACATCATACTTAAATATGTTTCGGTAGAAAACCAGCTAGCACCAGGTCAGATTGGCATTTCACCGCTTACCAAGACTCATCGGAGAATTATGCAACATTCACCCGTTCGATCCATTATAATCTGGTCTTGGTAAGATCACCTGGCTTCGGGTCTAATAGAAGTAACTTATCCATCACTATATTTATTATTATTATTTATAATATTATTATAGTCCAGTCGCTTTCGCTAGGGCTTTAAACCTTGCTACTCCTATTAACTTGCTGACCCATTATGCAAAAGGTACGCCGTCATTCTTTAATCTTTATTTTTTAATTAGAATTTCGACTGCTTATAGAGTTACTAATTCATGATCTATTTCATCGATTCATTTTTAATATGATTTTTAATATTTAATATATACATTTTTTTTGAGATCCAATTAAGGATTAAAAATTAGCTGTACAGATGTTAATATTTAAAATTATTTAATTAAAAAATCACTTTTTGTATACCACTCGCTTTTCAAACTTTTCCTTTACAGTACTTATTCACTATCGCTAAATTTATAATACTTAGCCTTAGAGGATGGTTCCCCTATATTCTGACAAGTTTACTCCCATCATACTTAATAGAGATTTAGAATTAGAGGCCATAAAAAGGTTAAATAGAGATTTAAAAGGATAACTTAACAAATTAATTTTTAATTCTATTTTAATATTTTTTATAGTCAAAATTCTAATTCATTTCTGGAATTAAATTATAAATCTACAGGACTTAGAGTAATCAGTGACCTTCTTTAGAGCAAATTTTTGTGTTTATTAGGCTTGATACCCAACAAAAAACAACAAATATATGCTAACTAATACATAATTAAATTAAGTACTTTCTATTGATAAATCAAAAGAGCCACTCTTTAATAAAGATGTTTAAGTTATTCAATTTATAATATTAATTTAGGCTAATCTGATTTCACTCACCATTACTTTCAGAGTCTCGGTTGATTTCCTTTCCTTTCCCTAATAAAATGTTTTACTTCGGGAAGTAATTTTTAAACAAGGTTTACCTTAGGATCGCTTTTTTTCATATTAGAAAATAATTTTATTTATTTCTTGAAGCTTTTGGTTTTGTACCTCCTTTTTTATAAATTTGCCTTAGTTTTCCTTAATAACCCCTTTAAAATACTTTTGTTTATATATTTTTTATAATATATAATTTAAATTTTTGATGTTATAACAATATTGTCATCGATACTTTTATTTTATATTTTTATTTGTACTATCTATCTTTTGTCATATAATATAAAGCATATAAAATTTAGTTAATTAGAATAAATTAAAATATTTATTTATTACTAAAGCTATATTTAAGATAAACAACAAATATTAAAGATAAGAAGCCTAATAATAAGAGTAAAAATAAGGAAATACAAGATAAGTTTTATTATATTATATAAACCGAAAAAAGGAATTGAACCTTCTTTTTACCATCATGAGTGGTATGTTTTAACCCTTTAAACTATTTCAGTTCTATATTTATTGGTTATATAGATAAGAGTAATATACTGCTTTTAATAAACTATAAATATTGTGTATAAGAGCAGAGGAATTTAATTATTTCTCCTTTTATTCTTTATATTTACTCCTTATGAGATAAAGCTAAGTGAGTATTTATAAGTTATAGTACAAATTTTAGCTATTTAATTACTGTACCTTGTTTAATATAAGTAGTCACAACTACTAAATTAAGTTTATATGCGAGAGGGTATTATTATTGGAGATAACTATTAAGCTAATCAAGATTAAGGGTAGAAGCAAGGGAGATATTAATTTATTTATCCGGCCTGCTTACTACTAAATAAGAAAAGATTAGGGGTTAGATAAAGAGATTCTTATTAAGTTTAAATAATTAATGGGAGTGTGAAAAATAAGCTTAATACTTCTATCTTTAGATTTGGTTTAAAGAGATTTAATATTAAATTATTAGTATTTATTTATTTAAACCTAAAGAGATTTAAATAGAAGGTTAAAGATAATTATATAGGGGTTTAATTTGAATTCTGATTAAAGAGTTGTTATTTCTATTTAAAGACTTTAGGAAAGAAATAGAAATAATCAGAGTTAGAATTTTTATCTACAGGACTAATTTAGTAATTAGAAACTAGTAATTAACTACTAGTTATAAACTTTTTAATGAGGTATAATAGCAGACTAGTTCACTGAATTTGCTCTAAAAATATTAATAAGTTAGGATATAGGAATTTAATTTTTAATAACTAAAACAACAAATAAAATAATAAACACACATAAGTGTTAGATATTTATTTATTTCTAATTATTGTAATTAATTAAAAATAGTTGTATAACAGTTAAAATTTACTCTTCTAAAATTTGTCCACAAAATTATTTATATATATTAATATATATCCTTGTTTAACCTAGAACCTTCACATAATTTTACAATTAATGATATTTTTATTTTTAACAATTCAAATATAAATGAAATAATTAAAGAAGTAAAAATAAATTAAAGAAATTACAGATTTAGATATCTTAACTCTCTTTTAAGACTAAAATTGATATTTTCATTAATAAAATGATATAAATTAATATTATTTGTTAAAATAAAATAATAAAATGGATTTAGTTATAAACTATTAATTAAAAATCTAATTAGAATAAATTAAAATATTTATTTATTTATTTAATACCTTTTTAATATAATTATAATAAATATTTATTAAAATTTTAGTATAATCTTTAATTGAATCTTCTTTTTTTTAATCAAATTATAAAATATAAAGGGTAAAATCAGAGATTTGAACTCTGAACATTGTCGCCACAAGACATCATTTTGCCAATTAAACTAATCTTACCTCTTTTAAAATAAAAAATAAAAATGAGAGGAAGTAATAAGCTGGAATAAGGGGTGGGTTAAAAAGATAAAATTCTTTACAAGAAATTTTGTCCAGAAGAAACAGTGATACTAAAAGAACCTCTTTTATTTTTATTTGTATATCTTGCCATATCTGAGAAATTAATTTTACCAGTAGCAGCTGCTCCTCTTCGAATAGTTTTAACTGTTTTTCGAGGTACTACTCTTTGTGTCAATAATCTACCAGCGACTCTAATATTAATACCAGAAAGGAAAGCAGGTATAAAATTAAAATTAGTTTTACCAGTCACTTTATTTATATTTTTAATAACAGCTTTTTCAAATAGTTTTCTAAAAATAATTCTTAATTTAATTTTTTTAATCATAATACCTAATAAATTCACTAAAATATTACTATCATTATAAGGATAATGTAATCTAATTAAATCTAAATGTACAGGTTTTTTAAATAAATGACTTAAAATATCACATAATATTTTAAATTTATCTGCAAATATTTTAGTTATTACCACATTAGATAATTTTCTTAATTTAATTCTTACAGAAAGTTTAATTTTTCTGTAATTTCTATATTGTTTTCTCATTCTTTTTTTTCTCTTAAACCAAATTTTTTTACTTACTTTCTTTTTCTTTCCATATTTAAATATTTTTTTAAATTTTAAAATATTAGGTATAAATAAAAAATAAAATAATTGTATAATAATTTTATCAGGAGTCATAACAAAGACAGGTTTACTAATTAAACAATACATAGATTTAAATGAACCAGCTAATAATTTATAAATATTTTTAATTAATTTATTAGTTTTACTGTTAAAATTAAATCCCATAATATTATAATAAGACAAAAAAACTCCTTTTTTGACCATATTATAACTACTGATTGATTTTAAATATTGGTTAATAATAGGTTTATTTTGTAATTTAAATTCTATATTGGAATTATGATTATAATATAGCATTTCAACAGGGTTAGAATTAATAGAGATAGCTTCCTTTTTATAATCAAAATCTTTATTTTTAAATATAGACCTTATTGTTTGTTCTATTTTAATCTCATTAGTTTTATTAATTTTAAAAGGAGAAAAAATATTATTAATTAATAGTTTATTTCCAATTAGTAATAAATCCTTACTTGTATTGTTAACATTTACTAATGTTTTAACTATCTTTGTATCTAAATTTAAATTATTATTAATATTATTCTTATTTTTAATCTTATTCTGACTATTAATATTAATAGTAGTATTAAATAAAGAATTAATGATTTTTAAAGACTTTTTAGTATTTGTAGTATTATTTCTTTTCAATTGTTTAATTAATTTTTTCTTTAAAATGATTTGAAATTTGATATTCTTAAGTATTTTTATTCCTTTTTTTTCTAATTTTTTAAGTCTTCTTTTTAGAATTTTGTTTTCTCTCTCAGGATTTAAAGACATCCACCATTTTATTCTATAAACTTTAATTATCTTTTTAAAATGATAATAGTATCTGATACAAGGTTGAAAATGAGGCTTTTTTAAGATTCATTTAGGGAAAAATAATCTAATGTTATAAAATAAAGATCTGATTTTAAAAAAAGGGAAAAATTTATGATTTATATACAAAAAATTAGAAATAGCAGTTTTTAATTTAAGATTTTTATTAAACTTTACATCATTTTTTAAATTTAAAATAAATATTTTGTGACTATGTTTATTTAAATATTCACTCAAAAGATTTTTATATAATTTGATTCCTTTTAAGAATAAATTTAATATTTCTTTAAACGTTATTTTTTTAAAACTAGATTTTTTAGCTTTTTTTGTTAATTTAAAATTATATTTATTTTTCTTTTTATCACTTAATTTCTTTAAAATTACTGGAGTTTTAAATAAAGGTATAATACGTTTATCTATAATTATATCTTTATACTCATTTTTAGTAATATTAATATTATTCTTATTTTTATTCATATTCATCTTGTTTTGATTTTTGTTTTTTGCTCATTACTTTTTAACTTTATATTTGTTATATTAAACCAAAGGATAATTTAGTTTGTTAATAAAGGGAGAGCTGAATTAAATTATTTTATTTAATTATCTTTATTTTCATTAAATGAAGTGAACTTATTATTTTATTAATTTATTTTATTAAAATTTACAATAAAATTAGTTCCCTAGAATGAAATCCATTTAATATAAATTTCAATCCAAAATTAGTATGGTATACATTGTTCCATTCTCTAGATCTAATTTTGTTTAATAAATGAAATCTGTTTCCAAATTGGAATAGCTAAAATATATTATGGATTACTGACCCTTATTATTTAATTTAAAAAGACCTTTTATTTTTTTGTTTTATTTTTATTATTAATAATTAATAATTAGTTATTAAGTTATTTTATTTAGTGGTTAATAAAAATTAAATATAAATAAAATACCTTGCAGATAAAGATATTCTTGTGTTAAATTTATAAATTATAAAAATATCTTTCTTTTTTATAAAAAAAGGTTGCTGGTTAATTATAAATAGTGGAGGTTGTATATCAAAGTGAAAATTATATTTTTAATTAAAATATCACTTTCTTTAGCTTCTCTTTTAATTTGTTTTTATTTTTTGTATATATTTTTATTTCATTATATTTAAGTATATTATATTTAGTATATTTTTTTTAATTATTTTATTTTAGTCTTTTATATTTAAAATTAAAATATATATTGTTTAAAGGGAGTATACTAATAAAGGTTGGTGATTAGATATTTCTCTTTATTTTTTATATTTTTATATAAGCCAAAAGGGGATAAATTTTTAGTACTATTTTATAGCAGAAGAAGGAGATAAAACTAAAACTAAACTAGCAAAATATATTATTATTAATCTTAGTTCAGAAAACATAGAAGTATCTATTAATACAGGAGCGAAAATTAAAAATAATAAAGATAATAAACCAATAGTCATATAAAGTGCATAACTAGTAATAATTCCTGTATCTAATTTAGCTATATTAATTCCAGTTTTAGTGAAAATATTCGCTAAACCATAAGGTCCTAATAATTCAATAGTTCCTCTATCTATTTCTTTAGAGATTTTATATCCAGTTTGTAATCCCGCTGAGACTATAAAATGGTTATAAATAACATCAAAATAATATTTACCATTTAAGAAACTATATAATTTTTGTCCTAATTTTGTTTCAGTTAAATTAATAATAAATTCCGGAGAATAATGATAAATAATTATAGCTGAAAGTGCCCCAGTAAAGCTTAAAATAGCAGGTAATAATTTAATAAAAGGGTTAATAGAGAATTCAGCTTCTATAATAGAAATATTATTAGGATGAATAAATAAAGAATTCCCAAAAAAATCAGAACCCACACCTACAAATAAATCTGAAAAGACATATCCAAAAAAAATACTAAATAAAGATAATATTAATAAAGGTAAAATAACAGCAAATTTAGATTCATGTGAATTTAAATAAGCTTGTTTTTGTCCATTAGGTGTGGTTAAGAAAACAAGACTAATTAATCTAAAACTATAAAAGGCTGTTATACCTGCTGTTATAGATCCTAAAATAAAAGCATACATACCTGTAAAACTATATTGACTATAGGCTAATTCTAATATTAGATCTTTACTGTAAAATCCAGTTAGATAAGGAGTAGCTAATAAACTAAAAGAACCTACTAACATTACTGAAAAAGTAAAAGGTAAAAATTTTATTAATCCTCCCATTCTTCTAACATCTTGTTGATCAGCAAAAGAATGAATGACTGCTCCAGCTCCTAAGAAAAGTAAAGCTTTAAAAAAAGCATGATTTACTGTATGCATTAAAGCTACATTATATTGACTAAGACCTATAGCCATCATCATATATCCTAATTGAGAGATGGTACTAAAAGCAATTATTCTTTTTAAATCATTTTGTAATAAACCACAAGTAGCAGCAAAAAATGCTGTAGTAGAACCTATAATAGTTATTAATAATAATACAGTAGGACTAAATTCTAAAATAGGAGAACATCTTAATAATAAATATATCCCAGCCGTCACTAGTGTAGCAGCATGAAGTAAGGCACTAACTGGAGTGGGTGCTTCCATACTTCCTGGTAACCAAGAATGAAGAGGTATATTAGCACTTTTTGCTAAAGCTCCACCTAATAATAATAAAGCTATTATAGAAATAGCTGTTTCATTCATATAAGGTGTTAATGAAAAGATAGAGGCATAATTTAATGAACCAAAGATTGAAAAAATAGCAAAAAATCCAATACTCATTAACATATCACCTGTTCTATTCATAGTAAAAGCTAATATAGCTGCTTTATTGGCTTGAATTCTAGTAAAATAAAAATTAATCAATAAATAAGAAACAACACCAATAGCTTCCCAACCTACAAACATGACAAAAAAATTACCACCTGTTATTAATAATAACATACCTGCAGTAAAAGCTGATAAATAGGAGAAAAATCTTTGATTATGAGGATCTGAAGATAAATAATCTATAGTATATATATGTATTAAAGAGGAACAATATAATACTGCTAAACCTAGTGAAACTGTCAACTGATCAAAAAATAATTCCCATGATATAGACATTATTTCTGAATCTACCCAACTTCCTAAATTTATATGTACAGGGGAACCACATATACCTATTTCATAAAAAGCAACAGTCATTAAAAAGGAAGATAACAATAAACAAGTACATGTAATAAATTGTGCCCCTGTTACACCTATTTTTCTACCTAGAAAACCTGAAACAATGGAACCTAATAAAGGTAAAAGGATTATAGATAAATACATTAGCTTCTTAAAGAAATAGTTCCTCTTAAACGATAATAAGCAACTAAAATACTTAAACCAATTACAGATTCTGCACCTGCAATAGATATTATATATATACTAAAAGTTTGTCCTACATTATCATCAAAACCAAAAGAGCTGATTAAAACTAGTAGCGTAACAGCTAATAGCATAATTTCTATAGCTATGATCATAAGGATAATATTTTTTCTATTTAGAATAAAACCTAAAATACCTATTAAAAATAAGATTAAGGATAAATTCATATTTTATGATATTGTTAATTTCTTTATAGTTACAGTTAATAAATGCTTTATATTTTTATTTGTATATATTTTTATTTTTTATTTTGTATGTTGTATATTTTGATATTTTGTTTTTTTGTTTATTTTTTTATTTTTTTAAGAGTAAATATAATTATATATTTATTTATAATTTACTAATAAACTTAAATTAAATAAGTTTAAATTTTAAAAATAGAAATGAGAATTCAAAATATTTATTTTTATGAAATTAAAATTCATTATTTAGGATTTTGTTCCCTTTTTCAACTTCATATTTTCTATTTTAGCTAAATATTTATTTATATTTTAATTAAAGTGTGAGATTAAATTTATTAAAATTAAAGAGTAGGGAGTTATTTAAATACTTGGGGTTAAGTCTAATTAATTAAAAACAAGAAAATTTTTAAGATACAAAATAAATATCTAACTAATACTATTCTTTGAGATTAAATTCAGACGTTTATATTACAATTTGGTTGTTTTTAGATTATTTGTATATAATTAACTGGAATTTAGTGGCTATTTTTAGATGAAACAATTAAAAATATTAGCTAATATAAAATTTATATTTATAAAGAAAAGACCTAACAAAAATTCATTAAAATAAATCAAATTAAGTCTAAGATTATATTATTCTTCCAAATATTTTTTGTATTTTAATAATAAATTTGAGTGACTTATTATTTCTATTTTTTTTATTTGTTTTAATTAATTATATACTATACTAATAATAAAACCAATTATTTTTATAAAATTGACAATAGTGTTAAAACAAAATTAACACACCAAAACTTAAATTAATAAGAGGATTAGCAGCTACAGATATTTATGTTTAATTAAATTATTAAGTAGAAATAGTGTGATTAAATAATATATATCTTATCAACTATTTATATTTTTAGGCGAGGTAAGGAGAGAGAAATAAGATTTTATTTGTATTTGTATTTATTTTAATTGTATAGATCCACTGTTAAATTATATTTATTTCTTTATTTATTTCTTTATATTTAAGCACCACCCCAGAAATAGATAGCTACGAATAAAAAAAGCCAAACTACATCCACAAAATGCCAATAAAGTATTCCTGCTTCAAATCCTTGGTGATGTTGTTTTGTTAACTGATAATTTATCATTCTAATGAATCCTACTAAAATAAAAATAGTCCCTACAATTACATGTAATCCATGAAGTCCAGTAGAAGAAAAAAAAGCTGAACCATATACACTATCAGAGATTGTAAATCCAGCTTCGCAATATTCAAAATATTGTAAACCAGTAAATATTATTGCTAATATTATAGTGGCAAATACACCATTGATAGCTGCTTTTCTATCACCTGCTATTAAGGCATGATGACCATAAGTTATAAAAGCACCACTAGATAATAATAAGAAAGTATTAAGTAAAGGTATAGCAAAAGGATCTAAAGGAGTTATACCAAATGGAGGCCATGATCCACCTATTTCTATTGCTGGTGATAAACTAGAATGAAAGAATGCCCAAAATACAGATAAAAAAGCAAAAATTTCACTTACTATAAATAGAACTATCCCTAGCATTAAACCATTTTTTACTTGTTTTGTATGATGACCTAGATATGTTCCTTCTGTAATAACATCTCTAAACCAAAGTATCATACCAGCAACAGTTAAAATAAAACCTATAGTTAATATTGTTCCACCATTATAATATCCATGCATATATAAGACAGCACCAATTGCCATATTTAATAATGAAAAACTTAATAAAATAGGCCAAGGTGAAGGGTCTACCAAATGAAAAGGAAAATGTTGAAATTGATTTATATTTATTTTCATATTTTATTTGTATTTGTATTTTTTAAATTTCTGACACCAAGTAGTATTATCTTATCTTTTCATTATAATCATATTTATTTATTTTTTTAAGTTATATACAGCTAG